>UMHF01057550.1_pt1 | contig 27379 bp, 49 predicted proteins | sample 1965431 | NCBI WGS metagenome assembly UMHF01 (sample SAMEA4836088, study PRJEB28245) | human gut metagenome | biome: gut microbiome; material: fecal sample | place: Denmark | collected 2008
GTGCGCCCATGTTCTCGAACTCGTCCTTCAGCTCGATCTCCTTAGCAATGGTCACGCCATCGTTAGTGATGACCGGTGCGCCGAACTTTTTGCCCAGCACCACATTGCGGCCCTTGGGGCCGAGGGTGATCTTGACGGTGTTAGCCAGGGTATCAATACCAGCGCACAGTGCCTTGCGGGCGTCCTCGCCCTGCTTGATCTGCTTTGCCATAATAAATCGCTCCTTTATAATGCAAACTCAATTGAAAAGGGAAAGCTTAGTCTTCCACAACAGCCAGAATATCGCTCTGGCGCACGATGGTGCACTCTTCGCCGTCCACCTTGACCTCAGTGCCGGAGTACTTGCTGGTGAGGACCTTGTCACCGACCTTGACGGTCATCTTGACTTCCTTGCCGTCCACGACACCGCCGGGGCCGACAGCCACTACCTGTGCCACCTGCGGCTTCTCTTTTGCACTGCCGGTCAGGATCAGGCCGCCCTTGGTGGTCTCCTCGACTTCAACAGTCTTAATAACAACACGGTCTGCAAGAGGAATGATCTTCATAATTCTTGCCCTCCAATTATATTGAATTTATTTGAAACTTTGTTGTGTCCTGCGGGGGCTTCGTGTATGCTCCGCAGTGGTTTAGCACTCTTTTTCTTTGAGTGCTAAGTGTATTGTACTCATCTTGCCCTGAAAAATCAAGGGGTTTTGCAATTTTTATGAGAAAGTTTTCAGTTTTTTAACATATTGACATTTTATTACGTTAATTCGTGAATTATTTGTATTCAATAATCTATTATGTGCCGCATGGTATGGCATATCTTCGCATATCTTGGCGTATTTTCACCAAAATTGGTGTAGTGATTGGTGTAGTAACTCTCACATCTGTGCCACTTTTGCGAATTCAGTTTTTATCATATCAGCGTCGATTGACGTGTATACATCGAGTGTAATTTGTACTGAGCTATGCCCCATTAGATATTGAACTGCCTTGATGTTCATGCCGCTGCTAACTTTTCTGGTACAAAAAGTGTGTCGAAGAACGTGAGGTGTGAGATTTGGTAATTGGCACTCTGGGTAAAGACTGTTATACGCCTTTGCAATTTCTCTTAGCTCATATTCAATGTTCCAAGCGGTCTTCGGGGTTCCATTTGAATGAATTGAGATGAAACCACAATAGCCATCGACCATCATCTCGTTTGTTTGTGGCCGACGATTGATAATGGCTTTAATCGCGTGATATGCCTCAGCGCTCAATGGAATCGTCCGAAAACCAGCTTTTGATTTTGGATCTGTGATGTAGAGTTCTCCTTTTGAGGTTTTGATGAGTTGTTTATCAATTACAACTTCATGTTTCACAAAATCAATGTCCGAAAGTGTTAATCCACAAAATTCACTTACGCGAATTCCAGTTTCATACAAAAAAACGATGTCATCATAATACTTACGAAAGACTCGATCGCATAAAACGAATTCAAGCAAATCAGAATACTGTTGTTCAGTTAATGCGACTCTTTTTTTAGTGTCGTTTTTTATAACTTCATTCAGCTGAAAATCAAACGGATTCTTTAAAATCAAATCATCTTCTTGAGCCATTTTAAATGCAGCTTTTATCAGTGTTTTTATAGTTTTTATTGTACTGTATTTCAACCCATTCTGGCTCAAATCAATAATCAGTTGTTTTGCGTCTGAAATTTTTACGTCAATAATTTTTGTATTACCGATAGACGTATCCTTCAACTTGTTTGTCGTTGTATAATATGTCTTCAAACTCGATTTCTTTATTGATGTTTTCTTAAATTCATAATATCTTATAAGAAACTGATATGTTGTTATTTTACCGCCTTCAAAATCTATCCCTTGAGAAATTATTTTACTAGTATTATTTTCTTTTTCTCGAAGAACTTTTAAATCTTTCGCATAAATTGTGTGACGTTTTCCAGTTTTATCAGTCCATCGATATTGATACATGCCATCCTTTCTTTGGCTTTCGCCATTTTTTAAAACTCTGCCTTTACTATCTTTACGTCTTTCCATAAATAGACTCCTTACATTTACTATAAAGAGCCTTGATGTGACACTATAAGTATACCACACCAAAGCTCTGATTTCAAATCGAATAAGACTGGTCTATGTATTTTTCAAGTGCCTTGCGTTTAATCAAGCGTTTTGATCCAACCCACAGCACAAGCTGCTTGTCGTCCTTGTCTGTAATTTCTCTTAGTTTATGTGTGCCGATATTAGAGTACGCGGCAGCCTCTTCTACTGTAAGCGCTATTTTTTCCCAGATTGGGACTTCCTTCATTTGATCATCTCCTCCATCTTATGTTCACCATATTTAGCCACGCATACATTATATAAGAGCATGGCACGGGTCATGAGGCCAACCCCACCGATACGAGGAGTCACCTTGATATCTTCCATCTCATAAACGGCGGCAGCGCAATCACCATGCTGCTTTCCATTTTCGTCATAGTTGATGCCAACATCGATGCAAACCTCTACTCGATCAAGACCAAACGGTGTAATAAAATCGCGTTTTCCGACTGCAGAGATGATCACATCGACCATATCCATTGCAAGAGCCGTGCACTTCATAAAACTTCCGCTGCTATTCACAGAGATTACATTACAGTGCCGCTTAATCAGCATATCGACAAGCGGACGACCCACGATATCAGATTGACCACACACAAGCACATTCTTGCCATCCAGATCGTAACCGATGGAGTCAAAAATCTTCATAACGCCCAGAGGGGTGCACGGCTGAAATGGAGATGTAAGATTAAAGCCATCAACATCAACCGCGTCTGGAATGTAGATATTTTGTGGATTGATATGTTTTGGCAGTGGAAGCTGAACAATGATACCGTCCACATATTCCCAATTATAATCTTTTAGTATCTTATTATTTAATTCACATTCGGTGATATCTTCTGGCAGCTTAATAAGCTCCGCTTCGATTCCTGCCTCTTCGCAATCCCGCAGCTTGCCGCGAATATAAGCGTTGGATGCAGGGTTATCCCCTACTTGATAAATATGTAAAATAGGAGCGTAGTCATCTTCTGCGATGATATTCTTAATTTTATCTTTGATATCTTGTGCAATAGATTTGCAATCAATAATCATTGTGAACCCCCCTTTATAAGAATTCAAGTTTTATAAAATTGCTTTGTAGCCAAGATCTTTTAGACACTGGCAATACCCACGAACGCCGTCTGACCCTACTTTATAAATAGAGCCAACGTACTTTTTGTCTTTATCAAAAAACTCAATTCGCCATTTTCCGTCATGAACATACTTCGCTCTATAAAAGTCAAAATCCTTCATTAGCGTTCTCCTTTATAAAATCCAAGTTTTATAAGATTACGAGTATCTGTAGCAATTCCAAACTTCATCGGATTTATTGTAAGTATCATCTGGGTGCATCCCAATTTTCAAAGCCAACTGATTTGATGCCACATTATCTTTTCGAGTTATCCACAATAGCGGTTTATTATCAAAATCGGATCTGTGAGCTGTATACCATTTAATTGCCGATTGTGCAAGATTCAATGCATATCCATGTCCTCGATAGTTTTTATCGTTTCTTGTTGCAACCGCTACATCTATATATGACCATTCTTCAAACAGATCAAAAAACGCAACAGGAGTATTGTCATTGATTTTTAAGAATCTTTTTATAACATGTTCTCCAGCTGGAATTGTTAGATATTCATTGTTGTAAACACCAAGCATCCGCTGTTCTTCTGAAGATAGTGTTTTAACGATGTCATCTACAAGTGGTTTTGTTTTTGCCGCAGATTTTGCTCTTTGTACATAAATATTATTTTCGCTCATTATAAAGCCCTAATTCACTCGTTATTTTTGAAATCTTCCGTAGTATCCTTATACCCACAGTCTTTTAGAGCTTGGCAATAAGTTTCAAGGCAATTCTTATCTACAGGCAGCCTGCTCCACATACGGCAATATCCATCGATACGTTCGTAGTCATGCGCAACAACCATGAGATTGTTTACCACATAAAATTCTCCGCGTTCAATCATAATTCACAACCTTATAAAGATCTAATTTTATTTTATAAATCCAATCCATTTTCCATCTTTTGTTAATGCACAGCCATAACTATTTGGATGCATTTTGCAACCTTCTTTTGCGATGCACTTACCACAGTTTGGATGTTCACCGTAGCGATACTTTTCGATGATTTCATTTTCGTTTTCTTTCATTGTCTGCCCTCCATAAATCATACATTTTATTCATCAAAAATCTTATTTCTAGGCATTATATTAAGCTCAAGATTCGGCACCATACTAACAGTACAACCGCATTCAGGGCATTTAGTTTGATAAAGAAAAACATGCCCACATGAATTAACCTCCATCACACCATCTGCATCAGACCAAAATTCACAACCGCAATCACATAAAAATTTATAAGCCAGTTTTTCTTGTTCTATTTTATGTTTGATAATTTTAATTGCCATCGGGTACCTCCATGGTAAAGATATTTTTGGTTGCTTCTTTCCAAGAAATAAACTCAGATCCAGCAACTTCTGCTCTACATCTATAGCACGCAATCACATTATTCTCAGGAATATCCAAATCAGGACTTTTAAAAGAAGCTACTCGAATCTTAGTTGTGCAACCGCAGTTCTTACATGGAAACAAGATTACTGGATTTTTCAAACTATCAGTCTTATGCATATCTACACCTCAATCTACAAACACAAACAGTGATTAAAAAAGAAGTTCGACTCAATAATCATATTTTCCTCAGATAAAGCAACTTTGATAACTTCATCGTCTGTATGTGCCTCGTCATATTCTACTGTGTCGCAAACCTTATACATTTTGCCGTCTTTGTTCTGAAGTAGCATTCCCTCACCAAGTTTTAATGGAGCTGTTTTCTTTTCTTTTCGAATATGTGTCATACAATCACCTACAATATGCGTGTAAAAAGGCAGATTCTCTTGCAAGCAATCTCATTCTAATTCCACAAGTGCATTTGCACTCAGGACATTGTATTTCTGCAGGACGCCCTGTATTGTCATAATTTTTTACTGTTTCGCTAACAGGTCGTGCTGGTAAAGGCCATACATGAAATTCAGATCTTTTAGCTTCGAATATACATCCGCAAGAATCACAAGTCACTTTATATAAATTTTTAGAATCTTTTGTTCGATGCGTTCCATGCTTTATAACATTCATATTCTTTATTCCTCCCACCCACCCGTAAAATCTTAATTAACAGCCATATTCAAATTCATCAAGAGTGGATGTAATGTCATACGACTCACCCTCTGGTTCGTGACCGATCTCATAGAATCCGTGGAAGTGTTTTGCATCTTCCTTAAATGCGATCACGTCTTCATCATAATAACTTGCCGCCCTCTGCCATGCACGATAATCTTTTTCAAGTTCTGTATTAAGATATCTGTTGTGGAGTCGCTCAATCCATTCGTCTTTGATCTCAAGAGAAGGATAGATTGCAAAAATAAATTCATAGCCGCTTTTCAAAAGCTGCTTACGTACAGTATCATGAGAAGATACAAATACATCATAGCCATGCTTCGATAAATCAATAGCAACATTACAATACGATTCTACCCAGCTACCGTCTTTGATAAAGTTACTACTTTCAAGATCAATCACGTTATACCCATGGCTGTTTGCGTATGTGCTTTTCCCGATACACGGATATCCAACAATAATCATACTATCCTCCGTAAAATTTACCTTTTTACTTAATACCGTACTTAGCCTTGACCTTCTTCAGCGTTTCACTCTTGTTGTGATAGTCATCGCGAGCTGCCTGATAAGCAGTCATTTTCTCTGCCAGAACACGCTTTGCTTCGGCCTCTGCAACGTCAGCTTCTGCCAGCTCCTTATTCAAAACAAAGCCGCTCGTCTTGATACCATCAATAAAACCATCCATGCGATCCTTCTTGACACTCTTCTCGCCCATTGCACCAGTATCAGTGTTGAACATCTTTACAATAGAATCCTCGACACCGGCGATATTGTAAACATAAAAATACTTAGCCATAATTTAGTCATCCTCAACTTTTTCAAATTTAAAAATAGTGTTTTCGGTCTGAACAATAACATTCTTCTTGTCATCCGAGATGTAATAATCGGTAACATGAGACGTATGCATTGCGCCCGGATAATCATGTCCCTCATTGTCTTTGATGTACCGGAAACCGGCAGACTCATCGACCTTTAGACGCACAATCTTCATAGTCATGCCAATCCAAGTAGGATACCAGCCATCGTTTCGAGTGCGTCCAGTTACCAGTGAGATTGCGTTCACCAGCTTGTACTCATTTTTCATAATCTCATCATCAATCGGATTTTTATGAGTCAATGCAGCATTCGGCATCTTCTCAATTGTGCGTGTCAAAAGAAGCATGAAATGCATAAACGCATCATGTTTTTCTTCTCCAACATCGATTTCTGCGTACTTACCCATCCGATACAGAAGCTCGGACGTATCGATCGTCTTTCCCATAATTCCCTCCATCACTTCACTCCCGTACTACCAAAGCCTCCGACTCCGCGCTCCGTTTCATCCAGTTCCTCAACCACATTAAACTGTGCCTGATAATACGGAACGAACATAAACTGGGCAATACGGTCACCATGAACAATCTCTTGCGGCATATCAGAGTGATTATGAAGCGGAACCATAGCCTCTCCCCGGTAGTCTTGATCAATAACGCCAACGCAGTTTGCAGGTGCCAACCCCCTCTTAGTAGCCAGACCGCTGCGAGCATAGCCAAGAATCGCCCAGCCTTCAGCCGGAGCAAAACGCAAGCCAGTGCCAATCATACGAGTCTCGTGCGGACGAATATAGATGATGGGATTGCCGTGTTCATCAAACAGATCGGCCTGATTTGCCGGAATATAAGCATACACATCAGCACACGCAGCGCACTTAGAACCATATGTAGGGATGTGTGCATCAGGATAAATTTTGTTTATTTTTACAATAGGATTCATATCAATTCTCCTTTTCAATATTCAATTTGATTGTTTTAACACGGATTCGCGGATTATCGTACTCGATATTTGGATAATATTCCGCGTCATCTTTGATATAAGACTCCAAATCGTTAGCCAGAACAGACTCGGTCAACCCATAATGTTTGATAAATTCGTCCAGAGTCTCACCATCTAGCAAATGTTCATTGATATCAAGTTCGATTGTTATTTTCGCTTCATACTTCATTTTTGCCATAACACAACTTCTCCTTTCTCAAGACTTTTCTTTACATCAACAATTCTCTGATTTCGGCTTCCAGCCCACGGCAATGAAATATCGTGCTCAGCTTCGACATATGGGCCATCCACAAGCACATCTATATAATGCAAATGATCCCAGTCTTTAATTTGATCCCACTCGTATCCAGTCCACATCCAGATGTCTTTGGTGTAGCCAAACTCTTTGCGAACTCGCTCACAGATGTAGCCAGCAATCAATCGGTTCTGAATGAAAAGTGGATCTCCTCCGCTGAACGTCAAACCGCGAATATAATCAGGCCGAAGCAGATCAAGCAGTTCTTGCATTGTATCTTCAACAAACGGATTGCCGGCAGCTGCATCCCATGTCTGAGGATTTTGACAGCCGGGGCAATGATGCGTACAACCCTGCACGAACAATGTGACGCGTACCCCCTCGCCATTTGCTATATCACAGGGAACGATTTTAGCGTAATTCATTTCAAATAAACCTCGTCCACATACTTGCACAAACGATAATAAAAACATTCAGTGCGACGCAACCATACATTCCATTCTTTTTGTCGCCTCGGAAAACATATGTAGAAGCATTATACAAAATCTGTTCAGAACGAATGATTGCTGCGGTGAAAATCAAAATAATATAAGCTTTGATCATAAGCCAAACAATATTAGTTAGCATTTATATCACTCCCACTCATACCAAAACTCACTCCAATTGAGTGCTTGTCCGCAACAACCACAAAAATTATTTAATGTATCATGGTCGTTTTCAAGAAAATCTGCTTTGCCACACGACGGGCAGACATATCTACCAATTCGTTCATCAACGACAACCTTCATAGAACCCCTCGTCCTTAAAGCGTCCATTCCCATCCGACACGCTTCTTCGACAACCTCAATCGAATCATAGTGTTCGCGGTGTTCTGGGTCAAGGATTTCAATTGCGCGTTCAATTGTCATACCACCGTGCTCCTTTCATGCTACTTTTACTTCAACTGTACAAATCGTATCATTGTGCCACCCACCATGCGGAACCAGAAGAATTCGAGTGATTTCAAATCCATACTTGCGCCCTATACCGCCAGAGTTCCAACCGAATGTAATGACCTTTCCGCCGGGTTTTACAATTCTGGATATTTCCTTCTTCTGATTTCCCCAGAATGATGCTCGTGTTGTTTCACTCGTCACATTCATTCCTACACCCTGATAGCACTCTGTCACCTGACGCGGAGAATATGGCGGATCATATAACACGCCATCAACTGATTCATTTTGAAATGTTTTCAAGAAATCGAGTGCATCCATGTGGTAGTCTGTATCAAAATCCGGATTCAAGTCATTCGTAATAACTGCCAACTTATTCTGATTCGCAAACGGGTCAATCCATGTCCCGTTGGTTAGTTCTGACTGAATCAATTCTTTAATGGGCTTGATATCAAATGTATTTTTGTTGGGCATCGCCCACTGTCTTTGAATGTCTATGTATATCACCGTCCCTGCTTTACAGAACCATGTATACGATAACAGCAATCAACATCCATGCGGTAATCGTTGCAAGTGTGATAGCCCAAAAAGACTGTTGCAGCGTTAACTTTTTATTTTTCATATTGACACCATATTACTTTCCATTAATGGTTCCTCTGATAACGCTTTGAATAAGAACTGCTGCGAGCCAAATACCAGTTGCCACCTTGAACGAGAATGGTTTTTCAAGCAGATTGAAAATACACCACAGGACACCAGCAGTAAACGCCCAAGAAATAAAATATTGAATAATTAGGAACAACAACACTCCTAGAAATTTTTGCCACGCCTTCATTTTAAACCCTCCTGACTGTTCGAAATATTGATTGGATTTCCCCACCCGCCAGTTGGATGAATCTCAGGCGCTGGGTATTTTAATTCATCAATAAGGTGCACATCCGACCACGTTTTACCGTTATCGAAGCTGATTTTATCAATTATGAATTTAGTTACTTGCAACTTTGATCTCCTCATGCGAAATGGATTTATTGGCCCACATCACACATTCTTCAAGTGCGTTCAGTGCCAATGCTTTCTCACGGCTTGGTTTGCAGTTTGTATCAATACATTTCTCAAGCCAAGCAGCATCGTGAACAATACCATTGATACGTTCTTGCTGCTCTTGTGTAATCGGTCCTGATTCAAAACAATTCATAGATGACCCCCTCAATCTTCCTGTGCATGAACATGGGCAATTTCTACTTTTTGATCACTTAAAAATATTGAAGCTTTACCATTTAAGATATCGACTCCTGTATTCATATGATCGCCATCTTCGTTCTCCCATGGTTCAGCTTTAATATAAAGTCTGTCACAAAACCAGAAAGGGTCTCCAAAGTTCAATGACGCGAACATTACGATATCTCTTAAACTTTTACGAACTTCCATAATATAAAACCTACCCACCCACCCTTCGCTTTGCGCGAACTATTTATTTATGTACTACCCGGTTGTGCTTGACACGCAACTCGACTTCTTGCTGTTTGCCAAGGTTGAAAGCTGTTGTATAGTTCCCGGTGATATAACCTGTCACACGACGCAGTCGCTCAATATTACGACTACCACACTGCGGACAAGTATCATTTATCTCATCGCAGTACCCACAATCAACACAGGTATCGTTCGGAACATTTACTGCAAAATATGGAACATCGTGATCCATTGCATAATTTACAACAGTCTCAAGTGCGTTAATATTGTGTTTTATCACCGTGAAGATGTTGGCTGGTACATTCGGCAGTGGTAAAACGATGCTCATGGTATCCTCTGCTATTGATATGATCGAGAAGCATAAGTTTGACAAGCTGATCTGGATTCGTAACAACATCGAAGTCAAAAACACGAAAGAACTTGGCGCACTTCCCGGTACCCTGCTGGAAAAGTTAGGCGCGGCATCATTCGCTGGACCTCTTGCTGATCACTTAGGTGGAGAGAGCGGCTTGGAGTATTGGATCAAGAACGGACAAGTGGAGGTAGCTCATCTCGGCTTCATCCGTGGGCGCGACTACAAGAACGCTATCTTGCTAGTATCAGAAGCAGAGAACTTGACAAAAGAACATATCCAGTTACTGCTCGGCCGTGTAGGTGAGGGATCTATGTTGTGGCTTGACGGCGACTTGAAGCAGACAGACGAGGCGGTATTTGAAAATAACAGTGGTATGCGTAAGGCAATCTCTGCTTTGACTGGAAATCCGCACTTTGCTTACGTGTATATGCCAAAGACAGAACGCAGTGAGACCGCACAGCTGGCCGATCTACTCGATTGAGGAGTCGCGCAAGATGATAGAAATAAAAATAAGCGGCCTGAAAGTAGCGGACTACTGGTCTCCCACCGACGGATGGAACTATGACGCCATTGATAGTCTTGCAAAAGAATTGTGTGACCGTTATCGAGAAGCTGAAGCAGAACAGACAGTAGAACTATTCAAGAACTACATAGAAAGAATGAGTATACTACACGAAATTGATCCTTTCTCTATTGATTATATCCGCGACCAGATTGAGTGGATGGTTCGTCCTCTGGTACACCGTGGAATGACGATGAGAGAATGGCTGCAGATAAACGCTTTGATCTATGAGATTGTAGAAAAACTGCTCCCCTCTTATCTTGACAATATGGCTATGCTACATCGGTTACAAAAAGAGTTAGAAGACGTAGCCTTACATCGATATTTGATTACGCCGTTTGGGAAATTACATAACGCTGCGCATGCAGTAGGAGAATGAATATGACTGACATTATTTTATCTGTCGAAAACAATGAAGCAGTGGTGTCCAGCCGCCAGATCGCTGAAGATTTTGGAAAACGTCATAACGATGTGATGGAGGCAATTCGTAGTATTTTAGCTACGGAAAATTCCGTAACTAAATTTTTTCACGAATCAACGTTTGAATACAGAGGTCAAACTTTTCCGATGTATTTAATGAATCGTGACGGGTTTAGTTTACTCGTTATGGGGTTTACTGGTAAATCAGCGCTGGAATGGAAAGTCAAATACATCACAGCATTCAATGAGATGGAGAAGCAGCTTACCCAACCAAAGCAGTTATCCAAAACAGAGATTTTATCTCAGGCACTTTTGATCGCTCATGAAGAACTTGAAGAAAGCAAAAAGCAAATCACAGCCTTAACGGCAAAAAATGCAGAGCTTATACCAAAAGCAGAATTCGCAGACGCAATTAGCGCGTCGAAGGCAAGTGTTCTTATTGGTAGTTTCGCTATTGTGCTAAAGCAGGATGGTTGCGACATTGGCCAAAACCGCCTGTTCAGATATTTACGTGAAAACGGATATCTCATCTCGCAAAAGGGCGATAGATACAACACGCCAACACAATGGGCTATGGAGATGGGATTGTTCGAGGTTGAGACCACCCTTTTTACCACAGCTTATGGTAATGCAAAAATTTCTTACACCACACGAATCACTCCAAAAGGACAGCAACATCTTATTAATAAACTTGTAAAAAAGCGTGATTCGAATTTGATGGATGTCGTATGATAGAGGCTTTACAAAGTATGTATAAAATTATCACCCCACGCGGCGGTGGCCGCACCTATCAAATATGTAAATACGCAATTAAAAATGACTGTGATATTATTGTACCCGCTCTGAGTTCTATCCAACACATTGTAACGATCATAATGCAAATCTGCTATGATTCTAATGGTGAATATATGGGTTGGAAGAATACGATAACGACAGTGAGGAGGATTACGGCGATGAGTGACCGCAAGCGAGACAAGAATTCTAAGAGTACATATATGAGAGCAGCCCGCAAACAGCGCATGATTGAAAACCAGTTTATGCAGGAGATCGAAAAAGCGCAGGAGGCTCCGGCATCTAAATATAATAAAAAATCCCACAAGCAACGACGCGAGTGGGATGATGAAGAGTAAGGAGGAGTACAACAGTGGATAAAGATCCTAAGAAGCCCGACGATCTGCAAGACGAAAACGGCCAGCAGGGCATGATGAGTACAAATATTCCTTTGACTATTGCGGTATCGGCTTTTATCAATAGCAAAAACTGGTTTGATTGGATACTGCACGCTGCTGAGACACTGGTAATCTTCTACTTGACATATCAGATTATTGGCAAAGTGTTATTCGTTGCGCTGGTTATTACTCCCCTTCTTGTATTTTATATCAGTAGTGCAATTAATTGTTACTACGCTGTGTGCGATGGCGAGTGGGATGACAGCGATAATGACTCTGGCGATGACGACGATTTCCACAACAAATTAAAGTAAAGGAGAATTGATATAGATGTTTTCTCCTCCATTATATAGCGTTTTAAAATTTCCTCTTAACTATATTATTACCCATGATTATAATTTCAAACTAACTGACGAAGAACTTATTCATTTCACTGTGTTACAGGGAGATAATATGATGTTCCGCCAAATCCGTATGATATCCATGAATGACGATAAGTTTCAGAAATTTGTTGTTTTTGTTGACGCTACAGGTGGATACAACAAACCAAAAGCTCTTGAACGCCTTGTAAAACACGGATTTAAAATCAATGGAGAAACGTATTTGTTTAGTGAACGCAGTGCAAGTATGGTTCGTCAAAGCATGCTTAGCTTTGTTGAGCGTCATATTGCACCAGAACTTGATAGGCGAATTAGTATGGGACTTGATTTTTCTGAAACGCCAACTGTTCTTAGCAAATATTATGCTTATCGTGGTTTGAATCTTTCGTCTGCTTTTTGCTTACCGGAATGGGAACCTAAAATTTGTATCGTTAATGATTACGAGAACACAATTAAAGACCAAATGGTCGAATATCTATATGATAAAACAACGGAATTTATGGCAGCTCTGCACAAGATGCAAGACGCTCTGCGTATCGTGTATCAGAATGTGGTCGAGATTGATACGGCAGTAACTGAGTTAAGAAAAGTCAGTGAGTATACAGGAAAGTCCCTTGAAGAGTATATGGGACGTGCCGCAGAACAGGCTCAAAAGTTAGGCGTATCTATAAGTGACTATGTTAATTCAACCGCAGATTGGAAGCGACTTGGTTATTCTGATGAAGATGCCGAGAATTTAGCGACCTACTCTACCCTGCTCAAAAACGTTGGCGATAATATTGATGACGTTAACACCTCGTCTTCATATTTGATTTCTACTCTGCAAGGCTTTGGACTGTTAGCCGATCAAGCAGAAGATGTCGTTAATAAAATTGACGCTGTAGCAAACACGCAGCCTGTTACTGCAAAAGACCTTGGCGAAATCTTGACTCGCAGTTCTGCTGCTATGTCGGCCGCTAATAATACGCTGGAAGAAACTATTGCGCTTGGTACTGCTGCAAACTCAGTTATCCAAGATGCAGATACGGTCGGTAAAGTATATGCCGACGCTGCCTAGTAATAGGTAGCTAGAAAAATTAGCTATATCGGTCAAAATCCAGAAGTGGACAAGACCGAGCAAAGATTTAATCAGTAAAGTTATATCAAATCGCACAGTTAGGAGTTGTGCGGTTTTTATTTTTATGGAGGTGATTGTTATTCCAGCAAAAGGAAGTAAAACAGGTGTATGGTATAACTGTGAATGGTGCGGACAATTAAAATATATGAATACATATCATTATAATAATACAAAGCATCATTTCTGCTCAAATAAATGTTCTATTGCATGGCATCATGATATTGCTTACGAGCATCGTCCATGCGAAAATTGTGGAAAAGATATGTATTTATCAAAAAAATCAACTCAACGATTTTGTTCTGATAAGTGTCAAAACGAATGGCAAAAGACAAGAGTCGGGTTCAACAATCCAAGATTTGAAGGAGATTTGATTCCTTGCGATTGGTGTGGTGAAAAATATTTTGAAAATGGATATAAAATAAAAAACCAAAACAATCATTTTTGTTCATCCAAATGTAGAAGAGAATGGTATGCAAAAGTTTGGAGCCAGCAACCTGAATGGAAAGAAGAATCTCGAAAACGTGCTGCAAGGACAATTGAAAGCGGTATAATATCTCAAACTCAAAGCAAACCACAACTCACATTAAATAAAATGCTTGATAACATGGACATTAAATATATAAACGAATACAATGTAGAGTATTATGCCGTTGATAACTATTTGGTAGACTACAATTTATTTATTGAAGTTATGGGCGATTATTGGCATTGTAGTCCAATACGGTATCCAATTATAAAATATCAGCAGCAACGAGAAGCTATTCGAAGAGACAAAGCGAAGCATACATATATAACGGAAACATATAATATTCCTATTTTATATTTATGGGAATCCGATATAAACAAAAATCCGAACTTGTGTGAGGCTTTAATACAGAAATTTATAAATGAAAACGGACGGCTTCAAAATTACAATTCATTCAACTATCATCTTGACAACGATAAAATAGTTCTAAATGAGGATATCGTTTTATCTTACAGTGAGCTATCGAAAGATGAACTACAACAAAAATTATGCTTAGCATCCTAACTGCTTGGGCATGACTTTACTGATTAAAAATGCGTAGAGACTGTAATACCTTATATGGTAACATATAGGGTTCAGCTATCCCCTGTTATTCTTTCCAGGGTGAAGATCCAGTCCGAACTCACGATATAACAAAACGAAACGTGAGAGGTAGCCAGAAATGACTACCCGCCATAGAAATATGGTCATAAAAAGTAACAGCTTGACAACTTTAAAAAGTTTATCAATGTATCTCCGTGCTGCTAAAAGTGACGCAGAGAATGCAGGCATTGAAGTTGACGGTATGGCCAATTCTGTGTCTGAACTCCGCAGTGAACTGAAATCTCTGACTGGCGTTGACATCATGCTGGATAGCAAAAACTTTAAGTCTACATATCAAATCATGAAAGAGCTGTCTCAAGTATGGGGTGGTCTATCCGATGTAACGCAGGCAAATGTCACTGAAATGATTGGCGGTAAAATCTCTTACCCCTACGTACAGCAATGTGCGTAATTAACACATTTAATTGCAGGTAATCCCTAAAGCCTTACACCACAATAGCGCAGACATGACGCTATGACGGTACGAAAGTAGAAACAACGTAAGGATGATACATGGTCAAAAGCCTAAATATCGTAACAATGGGTGTTCATGCAGCCAAGGTCCGTAACGCGATGCATTATGCAAAGCAGGACAAGGTTCAACGACTATCCCCCGTGAGGGGCTGCCAAAAGCAGCAATAGGAGTACGGCGCAATTCATAAAGGCGTGGGTGAAAATCCCTTAAATGGAAAAGGTGTGCCCCAGTATTATAGTTGTACTGGGTGGAGAAATAGTCTTAACATCGTATGAAAGTACGAGCAGGTTTGTATTATAAATTAGAAAGAAGGAGTATATGGAAGTAAAAAACATAACTAATGAAATGAAGCAATGCATTATTTCAGATCATCTTTCTGGCATTAGACTAAAAGACATTTCAGAAAAATATGATATTTTAACTCCACGGATAATTCGTCTTTTAAAAAATGAAGAATGTTTCAATCCATCCACGAACAGATGGACTAAGTCGGAGCTTGAATATTTAAAAAACAATTACTCCTGTGCTACTTGGGAAGAGATTGAGAAAAATCTTCCCGGAAGAGACAGGAGTAATATTTTTACCAAAGCGTCAAACCTAGGTCTTTCTAGAATAGGTGTGGAATTTGCACTTTATTCAGAATATGAAGACAACATTATTCGACAGTATTATATTTCACATGGCGCAAAATACATCTCAGAAAACATTTTGAAATGTCGAACAGAAAAGTCAGTAAGTACAAGAGCCAAACGTATTGGAGCTACCTCAAAACCTTTTTGGTCTGAAAGAGAAGATAAAATCCTTATAGAAAACTACGACAAAATGCCAGTTAACATGATTTTACCTTTGCTTCCGAATCGAACAAGGGAAGCAATTATAGATCGTGCAAAATTATTCAATATTCAAAGTTACTCTTTAAATCCATTTACAAATAGTGACTATGAATTCATTAAGAATAATTATCTACAGATGTCCGATGTTGAATTGGGAGAAGCACTTGACAGAACCAAACAAGCAATAAAAACAAAGCGGAATATGTTAGGTCTTCATCGGCCACGTGTTAATTGTAGTTTTCCGGATTATATTCGTGCGCATAATTATTTTTGGAAGCAGGATTCAATGCGAGCTTGCGGATACAAATGTGTTCTCACTGGAAAAAGGTTCGACGATATTCATCATTTATATGGGCTAAATCTTATAATGAATGAAACATGCAAAGAGCTTGGGATTGATTTAACATTTGATATAAATTCTGCCACGGATGATTATAAGGATCTAATTTTAGAAACTTTTTATAAAATTCAAGCAAAATATCCGCTTGGTGTTTGCCTGTCTAAAGAAGTCCATATGGCATTTCATAATAAGTATGGATACGGTAATAATACGCCAGAACAATTCGAAGAATTTGCTGCCACATATAAAACAACTTGTTAATAAACGTAATACAAACCGAGTAGGAGTTATGACCCTACTGAAAATTTTTGAAGAGAAACGCAAATGCCGTTAGTGCTATTCTAAACAATTTTGACGTTGCTGAATCTGCTATGGAATCCGCTGCTAACAGCGCCAACGTAGCATGGGAAGAGAATGAGAAGTATCTCGATAGTATCCAAGGTCGCCTTGCACAGCTCGACGCAAGCTTCCAAGTTCTTTCTCAAGACGTCCTCTCTTCCGATCTCGTGAAGACTGGTGTATCTTTCCTCACATCGATTGTTAAACTTCTTGATAAAATCATTAATCTCACTGGTGCCCTTCCTGCTGGACTGGGCATCGCAGCATTTGCAACTCAGCTGGGTAAACCCAAAATGACGGGTTTCACGATTGTGCCCAGCAATACTCCGGGTGGTGACACGGAACAAGTGCTCCGCAGGTATTTTATTATATCATTGCGAAGCATGAGGGAGTATTTAGTAAAACCGACGAACATGGTGGCCTAGCCACGGCGAGTTTGGGTAATTCTCGTCCGGGAACCGAAAGGAATCCGCAGGCAAGCTTCTAGTAGAGCCTATATGTAATAATATGGAGACTACGTCAGAAGACGCTTCAGAGAGCATAATGTCGGAGTGGAACTACGTGCGCAACAACGCCGCAGGTTCACTATGGGGTGCTCCAAATCACTGCTACGCAATCAAGCGCACGCAGGAAAAATTACAGGCGGTCTTTCCCCTGCCGTCAAAAGTGGAAAAATATTTTTGTTGACTATCTTAGTATTTCTGGCTATAATAAAAATATCAAAAACAACATGTAAGCAAAACGCATGTAGTGGAGGTATTTTATTATGTCACGTCCTAAAGGAAGCAAGAATAAAACAAAGGTTCTCGATGGTATCGATTACGCAGCGCAGATTGCTGAAAAGAATACTGCCGCAGAATCTATTACTCAGGAGATTGCAACTATTGGTGATAATATCGCTGCATTGAACGCCCAGCGTAAAGCAAAAGAAGCAGAGTTGAAAAAACTCAACAAAGAGATTGTAAAGCTCGAAAAGAAAAAGGCTGATGCTGACGAAAAGATTGCGGCAGAGCTGAATCGTAAAAAGGCAGAAGATATTGTTGCCAATGCACTGGCAAATGGTGTGACTGCTGAAGAAATCGCTGAACTTCTGAAATAACTGCTGTGCAGTCATCATAATGAACAAGCCCGACTTCCCTACTGCTGGGAGGCCGGGCGTTTTAATTTGTGGTTGATTTTGGTAGCAAGCTATGATACACTCTCACAAAAGGAGTGTTGAATCATGGAAAACAATAAGAAGCATGTGCCGGATTATGAAATTTCGAGTCGTGATATGCAATTCTCGTATGTTGATGGCAAAGGTAAGGATTTTGATATTGATTCGGATGTAAAATTTTTTCAAAGTCTCAGAACTGTAAAACCAAAAGAAGGAGGTCAAAGTGAAAATAACGGAACTGATAAGTGACTTTAACTCACTTTTTTCTTATTTTGTTCCAGGAGCAATTTGTGTCTGGGTTTATACTCGTCTTTCGATGAAAAAGATTGAGTATGCGGCATACGTTATTATTAGTATTTCGCTTGGATATCTTTTCAAGAATTTTGTGGATGGTTACGCGCCACAATGTTTGATTACAGTAGTTCCGTCAGCCCTACTTTATGTTGCCCTTGGCTTTATTTGCGGTATCTTATTTTATTTAATAAAGAATAGTTTTCCGGCAAGAAAATTCTTTGCCCATTTTCTAAGTGTTGAAACTGCCGATAATATTTGGACTAAATTCTTTGATACGAAACGTGGCACAAAGATTCTAGTTTTCACAAAAGATGGGAAGGTAATCTACGGAAAACTTTCAAGTGCTGATGATGATTACATTGTGGTGATTCATCATTGTACGGCAAATAGTGCCGATGATATTCCAACTGCACTTAAAGAGCATCGTGTAGATGGAACTGTCCTTTGCATCAAGATGAGTGAAGTTGAGCGATTTGAACTCATGTACATGGATAATAATTCCCCGTATCAAAAGTTCAATATTGGCGGATTAGTTGAGATGCCAAAACACTAAGTTAAATAACATACAACTCCCCTGTTGGACGGATGCCATCCGACAGGGGCTTTATTTATGCCATTCAAGTTAGGCCCGTCTTACCACTCATACCCACAGTTCTTGCAATAGAATTGTTCTCTGGGTTTTGCTGGCGGTACAATCACTTCTGCACTTTTGCTCTCCGCTCTGCTTCAAGCTTTACAAAGTCAAGCCCATATAAATCTTCAAGCTCTTCGAGGACATGCTTGATACCGTACCCAACATGCATCTCATTCGCGCCGAATTTATAATAGATATCGCCAAGTGCTTCCGGTTCAAGTCCAAGATCGTCAATTCGACCCCTGAATTTCCCATGGCCGTCAACGGTTACAGGATACCGAAAATCAGCGCCCCACTCATCAGTCCATCCGTTGTACGAGTCGCTATTTGCACATGTATCTCCAATTCTGTATTCAAGTTTGCAAATGAGGTTCATAATGTCCTGATTGACTTTCATTTTAATTCTCCTTTAGAAATTGCTGCCGCAGTTTTTGCAATGCCACTGTTTGCCGATTTTCCCGCTGGCAGCGCCCACGAGAGACACAGACACGGCACGGCTCACAGTGCTGATCTTCTCGGTATTTGTGGACTTACAGTAGGGGCAGACGACACTCTTACCGCTGGCGAGGTCTTGCTGCTCCTTGCGGGCGGCTTGTTGTGCTTCTATTTGTTTGTATTGTTCGAGTGATTCAAAATACTTTTCTTTTTCGACTAATTCTTGATATTTTTCTTTTTTTGCTCTTTCATGAATTCCAGGATGTTTTAGTTCAATTAAGTAATCTTCATACTGTTCAAGGAACGATGTATTGATCCTATATTGCGATTTATCACTAGGATCGTCTGGATTATTACTATATGACCAACTAATCACTTGCTTATATTTTTTTATTATTTCATGGTTGCCAATGTTTTCGCTCAAAATATAATCAACTATATACGCATAAACGACCGAAGCGTAAAACTGATCGTCTGTTTTAATATCCCAGTCATTACGCAGCTCATTATATTTTGGATATATTTTTAATAATCTTTGACCTTCTCCGGTTAAAGCCCCTTTCGAACATATTCCCCATGTTGTAGCTTTCCCGTTTTTGTAATCAACATCTGATAGTTTGAGTCCTTTAATTTTGACTTTCATATCTCCTACCCCATCGACAAATAATTCTTATTGACCATTAGAATTATTATACAATTTGACAATCAATAAGTCAATGGGCACACTTGGAAACATGGATGGATCTTTTGACGGTGTATTGAAAGCGTCCGAACAGTTAAAAGGACTTCCTAAAATCATTCAGAAATACATGACAGCAGGAATATTCCAAGACGAATTAGGATGGGCGAAGCATTTTGATGATGATTCCATTGATAAGTTAGGTGGAGTTGATTCTTTTATTGTCCAGATAATGAATCTTGACAAAGCGCAACAAGATGCTCTTCTTAGCGTTTCCAAATTTAGTGATGGCCTAAAGGAAGAGATTGAACGATTGCTTCAAGCTGCGCGAGCTGGAGAAAAATTCAATACTCAATTATTTGAACAAGAGGCTTCCAAGGATGACAAACTTTCAAAAGGTGTGTTAAATGAAGTCATGCAGACAACCGGCATGAAAGATGCTGATGGAAACCACCTGTTACCCAACACAAAAGATGTCTGTGATTTATTAGAGCAGTATGCAAATGATGCCAACAATGCTCAAAAAGCGCAAGAGTTGTTCAACGCAGGATTGCTCGAACAGTCCGATAATGGCTAAGTGCACAAACCTGAACCGTGTGCGTTTGACTGGCGTTGATTGGCAGTTGGATGATACTTCCCTGCTGGATCGTCTGTTGAAGATGACTGGCTTGGATGAAAACGGATATAATACCGACCATTCTGTTATTGAGGGTAGTGTTCATGTGCCCATCATGCGCGAGCGTCAGCTGGAGGAATTTACAGCACAATGGCCTGATTTGAACATTACTTACAACACGCTTGTTCAGCAGTTTGTCTGGACGTTCGTGAACAAGGATGGCACGGTGTTGGATGTCCAGTACATTGATAAGGGCGATAAAGCTGTTGACCCTGTTACCCGCAAGGAGAATCCAATTCCGACACCTACTGCTAAAAGCACAATTTCTACAGATTTTACTTTCAGTGGCTGGGACACCGAGTTTACGACTGTTTTCAGCAATCAGACTGTTACCGCAACTTATACCGAATCTGTGCGCAAATACACTGTCCGCTATATGAATCGTGGCGCTGTGTTGAAGGAAACTGTTGCTCCGTATGGCTCTATGGTGCTGTATGACGGCGATACTCCGACTTATACCTCTGAGGAAACTGCTTTTAAGTATTACCTGTTCAGTGGCTGGGATAAAGGCGGTTACGTCACCGGCGATAAGGATATCAATGCTGTTTATGATAGCTGCGAGTATTCTTCTACCTACTTTGACGGTAAGGAAATCGGTCAGCTTCGCCCTGTTGAAATTTATGCGATGAACAAGGTTGGCGTTGAGCAGAATGTTGCCACGCCAAAGGATGAAGTTTCCATCAAGCTTGGCAACGATTTCTCTTATGAGGACATCACTGAAAAGGTTCTTATTAGTAAACCGCAGGTGTTTGATGGCAAGAACTATATTGATACCGACCTCAAGCTGTTTGAAGAGGACAGAGATTTTGTGTTGGCTGTTGACTACAAGATGGATGTCACAAATGCAAATAACACTGTTTTGATGCAGTGCTTTGAGCAGAACGGTATGAATGGTATCCGTCTGTGGAACTCAACTGGCGTCAAGATGACTTGGGGTATCGACTCTGCAAATGGCGTTGCTGCCGGTTCTCGCGATATGACTGTTATCCGGCACATTAAGGGTGATAACGGTCTGTATGTCTATTCCTCTAATATCTATGGCTCTGCACTGAATTACACAAAGATTACTCGCACCCGTTCCACAAAGACGAATGCCACTCTGGTATTTGGATGTGCAAAAGCAGACGATGGTGCTTACGAGCGCCATGCTAAAGGTACGGTTTATTGGTCTAAGCTTTGGTACGCAGACCTTGGTGATGCTGCTTGTCGCGAATTGGCCGCATGGACACACGATGATTTGATTGTTGAGGTGGCAAGCTTTAAGAACTACTACCTAAGCGATAATTCCAACAAGCGTTGTTCCATGACATTCTTGCAGAAAGACACTTTAGGTCAGGACATGGTACTGAGTTCTGCTGCAAATAATGCTGGCGGTTGGGGCAGCACTTCTCTGCGTGAATATCTTGACTCTCGTCTGGTTGATGCTTTGCCGATTGGTTGGAAACAGCTGATTAAGAAGGTCAAAGTGCCGAGTTCTGCCGGAAATAAGAGCAAGGAAATTGTGACCTCGGATTGTTATTTCTTCATTCCATCTGCGATTGAAGTAAGCTCTTCGATGATTGACGAGCCTTACGTTTACGAAGGTCAAACAATCAGCTACATGACCGGCAATGAATCACGCATCAAGCACAACGCAGAGGGCAAGGCAACAAAGTATTGGCTGCGCAGCCCGTTTGCGACCTATGATGGATACTTCTATGCAATTGAGGAGACGGGTGAGCTGTATGGCTTCCATTATCCCTCTGAGCAGTTAGGGGTAACCGTGATGTTCAGCATTTAAGGAGGTGTTGAGAGTGTATTATAAGGTACTTAAAGACGGTCGAGTGATCGATGCTCTTGACCGCCTTCAATTTGTAAAGTATCAGCCCAAGCACGATATCATGGTGAATTGCACCGAAGATGACGCACAGGGTATTATCAGCAGCAACGGCAAGTATATCTGGCACGTTGAAGGCTATTACCTGATTCCATCCCCGGAATATGACACTGTAACGATTGAGCCGATTGACAAATACGAATATGACCAAATCAAGGCCTTGGGAGGTACAACTCCTGAGGCCATTATTGATGCCTATACACTGACGCTAATTCAAGGAGGTCTACTGTGATGGAGAAGATTTTCACTGAGTTCGTCGAGAGTATGCACAGACTCTATAAGAATGGAATGGTACAGGACAAATTTGTGGAGAACTTGCTTGAGGGCAAGAAGATCTCATTGGATGATTACCTGTACATTGTGAACGGAAAGGAGGTGTGATATGTATACCTTTTTAATTAACGAGGATAACAGTGTCACAGCGAGTCTGACTGAACGTATCATGCAGCGGAGCAAGCTGGTGGATAATTTGCACTTTCTTGCCGATCAGACCTATAAAGGTGTAGATATTAGTGACTATACAGTTATGCTGGAGTACGTTTTACCTGTGAGCAAACGCTATAAAACTGAGATTCTACAAAAGTCAAAAGACTTGTACAAGAACCGTTTGGAATATCTTCTGCCCTTTGACACGGGTCTGACTAGTGAGGCTGGAGACATTGAATTTCAACTGACCTTCGTTCATGTCGAGATGGACTCTGAAGGACATACGATTCAGCGTGTGCGTAAGGCTGGCCCCGGCGTTGTACATATTATTCCTATCAGCAAGTGGTCTGATTTGATCCCTGATGAAGCACTGAGCACACTCGACCAGCGTATTATTGCGCTTGAGGCTCTGAACAAGGCAATGACCGACCGCTTCAACACTAGTTTGGCTAACAAGGCTGATAACATCACTTACGATGAAGAGCATCGTATTCAGCTTACCTCCGAGGGCAAACCCATTGGTAACGCTATTAAAATCACGACTGAAACTGTGGAAACTGAAGATGGTAGTATGCGTGTTGTCCCATTCTAACCATCGTTTAAAGCGAGGTGAAAAGAATGGCATACAAATACTCGAAGCTTGGTTACGGTAACGCAGAAGACGTAGAAGCCGCGATTGCGCTTGGGTTGATTGATGGCAAAGACATTATTATCACAAAAGATACATCAGAATTCATATACGTCCGGGACGACTTATCTATTCAAAAGGTAACGCCTCGGACGCTTTGTTTTGATAGTATTCCGGCGGCAAATGAGGCAATCAACCAGAATGACGCGACTTATGCAGGTCAGACCGTAATGATACGAGGCAAAGACGACAAATATGAACCGTGGGTCGTGCAGCAAAGCGCGGAGTCAGGTCGGTTCTTCGTCGAGCCTTTTCAAACTCAATCTACAAATTTCCAATGGACTGAATTCTAATAAGGAGGAAAAATATGGCACAAGTAAAATTTGCGTATGGTACGAAAGCACGGTACGATGCCCTCGCTCCAAAAGACATGGACACACTGTACTTCACGACCGATACGTTGCAACTGTTTAAGGGTACAACTGAGTACACCAAGAGCACTAAGATGGTGTCTTCCCTGCCCGCAGCTGGTCAGGTTCAGGGCATTATTTATTTCCGCATGACAGACTACACCATGCATATTTGGAATGGCGTGGAGTTCGTACAGCTGAATAAAACAACTGTTACTCAGATTCCGGCAGATGCTACCAATGATGATATTCCGACCACAAAGGCTGTTGCCGATTATGTCAACGCCAAGGTTGCCGCAGTGGAAGGTATTAAAGGTAAGTTCGTTACAGACGTTACTTATAATGCTGGTGTGTTGAGTGTTGCAAAGGGTGACGAACCTGTTACAACTACACTGACTGGTGTTGTTCACGAGCCTACTTACGATGCAGAAACCCGCACCATCAAGATGCCCGTATTTGGCGGAGACACTTTGACGATTGCGCTGGGCAAAGATTTGGTTGTAAAGAGTGGCGTCTATAATACTGAGACCCATGAAATCGAATTGACTATCACTACTGGCGAGGTCATTAAGATTCCTGTTGGTTCTCTGATTGATATTTATATCGGCGTGGCAACTTCTACTGCAACTGTGACTGTTTCTGACGACAATAAAATCAGTGTCGCTGTGCGTGTGTCCGCAAAAGCCAATAACTCTATTACAATTGAAGAGGATGGCTTGTATGTGGCTGTGCCTGATGCTTACACTAAGGCTGAGACTGACGCAAAAATTAAGAAGGTGCAGGATCAACTGGATGGTCATTCCAAGGATGCCGTGGTGCACATTACCGCCGAGGAGCGCAACACTTGGAATACAAAGGTATCTCAGGACGAACTGACCGCTGCGAAATCAGAAGTAATTTCTGCCGCTGCTGCTGATGCTACTAAAAAGGCGGATGCCGCTCGCGATACTGCTAAAACCTATGCAGATGGTTTGAATACTGCTATGGATAATCGCGTCAAGAGTGTCGAAGGTGCTCTGACTTGGAAGGCTCTTGATGATTCCGGCGCAAACGCTGAGACATAATAATCTAACATAAATCCCTGCACTCTGTAATGGAGTGTGGGGTTATTTTTATCGAAAAGGAGTTTCATGATGTCAAAATTATCACTTTTAGAGATTGCACAATCTCAACTCGACAAGACTCCAGTGATCGACGGACAGCTTATTGTCTGCCTTGACACCGGAAACGCCTATCGAGATACTGCTACGGCTCACGTAAAAATCGGAAGCGATTTAGAGGTTGTGAGCGACTTACCATTGGCTCCTCTAGCCGAAAAAATCTATTATCTGAAGCCTGACAAACTATATGCGTACTTGGGCGGCAACTGGACGTTGTTAAACGACAACAATTTTTCGCTGGGTGCAAATAAGAGCGCACTTAATGGTAAGGCAAAAATCACGCTGGACGGCGCAAAACAAAGCTCTGTATCCATCAAGGGTACGGGTATCACCACCGTTATGACAGACGAGAATGGCGAGTTGGTTGTGAATACTGGCGATCCATCTATGTACATGGAGGCGCTGACTAATTCAGATATAGACAAGATACTTTCAATGTAAAGGAGGAAACACATGGCTTGGTTAGATTATGATGGCCTACTTTACTTCTGGCAAAAGATAAAGGCAAAGCTAAATGACAAGGTTGATAAAGTCGAAGGCAAGGGGCTGTCCTCCAATGATTTTACCACTGCTGAAAAGAACAAGCTGGCTGGTATCGCGGCTGGCGCAAACAATTATTCTCACCCAACAAGTTCTGGCAATAAGCATATTCCGTCTGGTGGTTCTGCTGGTCAGATTCTGCGTTGGAGTAAAGATGGTGAGGCACAGTGGGGTGCTGATAACAACACAACTTATAGCGCATTTAAGGGTGCAACCAGTGCCGCAGCCGGTGGCTCAGGTCTTGTCCCCGCCCCTGCAGCTAATAATGCTGGTCAGTTTTTGAAGGGCGATGGTACATGGGCAACCCCATTAAATACGACCTATAATAATGCAACTTCTGGCTCTGCTGGCTTGATGAGTGCCGGAGATAAGGCAAAGCTAGATGGTATTGCTGCAAACGCAAACAACTATTCACACCCGACCTCTGCTGGTAATAAACATATTCCGGCTGGCGGTCAGTCTGGTCAAATTCTAAGATGGAGTGGTGATGGTTCTGCTACTTGGGGACCCGACTATAATACTACTTATTCTGATTTTAAAGCCGCTACTGCTTCGGCTGCTGGTGGTTCTGGTCTGGTTCCTGCCCCGGCGGCTGGCAAGCAGAGTCAATATCTGCGTGGCGATGGTATTTGGGCTACTCCAACCAATACAACATACAATGACGCAACACAGAGCGTCCACGGCCTGATGAGTACTGCCGATAAACAAAAGCTGGATGGATTTGGCGCGGCAAACACTTATGCACTGAAGAGCGATATCACGGCGATGTATCGTTACAAGGGTTCCGTTGCTTCTACGGACAAGCTACCCACGAGCGGTCAGACAGTTGGTGATGTGTATGACGTTGGCAATGGAATGAACTATGCATGGAATGGCTCTAAGTGGGATGCTCTGGGCGAAATTTTTACTATTACAAAGATCACAAATACTGAAATCGACACTGTTTTGGCAAGCTGATTTCAGTTTTTACTGAGACAGGAGGTCGATTATGGGATATTTAGATTATGCTGGCTTACAGTATCTGTGGGGCAAGCTGAAAGAAAAGTTCGCTCCGAAAAGTCACAGCCACGATGATAGATACTATACTGAAGCTGAAATGGACGGCAAGCTGAACAGCAAGGTGAACAATAATGAAGCTGGAGCAGATAGTTTGCTTTCTAAACTGACTACATCTTGGACTGCCACTCCTACCGACAACACTTATTTTATTCGACAGGATACAGGTGGCGGAGATTCTTTTGGTCGTGTAAAGTTCTCCACCTTGTGGAACTATATCAAAGGCAAGACAGATGGCGTATATCAGCCTAAAGGCAGTTATGCTGCGAGTGGACATACTCATGACGACAGGTATTATACTGAAAGTGAGATGAACACAAAACTCTCCGGGAAAAGCAATACAGACCATACGCATAAAAATGTGAATGATATTGGAAGTAATAAACCTACTACATTTGCCTACTCAAAAAGCGGTATGAATTATGGAGATTACAGTTGGCTTGCAGGCTGGAATGGATATGAGCTGAGGGCTGTCAATAAAAACCAGTTTGCAACGGCTGGACATACACATGTTTTACTTAATCACCAAGGCAATGTCACTGCCATTTCAGGTACTGCCACTCGTACTGCTGGTCTGCAGTTGTATGGTGCTTATAATAATGGGTATCCTATGAGTTATGGCAATG
>UMHF01016648.1_pt1 | contig 26687 bp, 24 predicted proteins | sample 1965431 | NCBI WGS metagenome assembly UMHF01 (sample SAMEA4836088, study PRJEB28245) | human gut metagenome | biome: gut microbiome; material: fecal sample | place: Denmark | collected 2008
CATTCCTCCCTCATCTCCAGACTTTCTACAAGAAGTTCCCATATACATTGGTCAACAACAACGAACGCCATTACCAAGCCGTGCTCTACACCATACTGTTAATCCTCGGATGTGATGTTACTCCAGAGGTGCCAACATCTGATGGCAGAATCGACATGGTGCTGAAAACCAAGCGCAGCGTCTATATATTGGAACTGAAATATAAGAAGGATGCTGAGGCAGCGATGGAGCAAATCGACAGCAAGGACTATCTCGCAGCCTTCGCCGATGACAGCAGAAAGAAATATAAGGTGGGCATCAACTTCTCGGAAGACCGAAGAAGCATCGACGATTGGAAAGTGGAGGCACTGGCATAACACTGTTTTTTCATAAAGTAAGTGATTTCTGTATAATTATTCACGATTTGTAAGTTTTTTGCCTTGTATTTGCATAAAATTATCAAATTATTAGCTTATATCGAAAATAATGTGTAACTTTGCAGCCGCAAACAGTTATCAATTGTCAAGAAGGCGGCTATAAGTTCCGCTAATGAGTATTAAGTTAGAAGAAAATGGCATATACAAGACTTTCAGCTGCCGAAGCCGCAGCTATGATCAAGGATCAGGACACGATAGCACTAAGTGGTTTCACACCTAACGGCGTGCCTAAGGCTACCTTCCGCGAACTCTCCAAGAGAGCCGTGGCAGAACATGAAGCAGGCAGACCATTCCAGGTGGGCATCCTGACAGGAGCTTCTACCTCGCAAAGTATCGAGGGTGACATGGCAGCAGCCCATGCCATCAAGTTCCGTGCGCCATTTTCTACCAACAAGGATTTCCGCACCCATACCAATCTGGGCGAAATCGACTACGAGGATATGCACCTCGGTCACATGGCTGAGCGTCTGCGCCGTGGCTTCTATGGCGAGATAGACCTTGCCATCATCGAGGTGAGCGATCTGGAAGAAGGCGAAACCACCTGCAAGGCATTCCTTACTTCTGCCGGCGGTATCGTTCCTACCATCGTACGCCTTGCCAAGAAGGTGCTCATCGAGAAGAATACCTTCCACAGTCCAGCATCCCGCTATCTCCATGATGTCTATGAAATAGCAGAATGCCCGTTCCGTACACCTATCCCTATCATGAACGTAGGCGACCGTATCGGCAAAGAGTATGTAGAGATAGATGCCCATAAGATTGTCGGTGTGATAGAATGCAATATCCCGGAAGAGGCTCGTGCCTTCAAGCCGCTCGACCCTATCACAGAACAGATGGGTCATAATGTGGCCGACTTCCTGGTCAGCGACCTGAAGAAGGGACATATTCCTCCACAGTTCCTGCCACTCCAGAGCGGTGTAGGCGTTACTTCCAATGCCGTACTCGAGGCATTGGGTCAGAATCCTAACGTACCGGTATTCAGCGTTTATACCGAGGTTGTACAGGATGCTGTCGTAAAATACATGCGCGAAGGTAGAATCAAGGATGCTTCCTGCTCATCCCTCACCGTCACCAATGATACTTTGAAGGAAGTATATGATGACATCGACTATTTCAAGCAGCATCTCACCATCCGTCAGAGTGAGATTTCCAATTCTCCTGAGGTCATCCGCCGACTGGGTGTCATCGCCATGAATACCGCCATCGAGTGCGACATCTATGGCAACGAGAACTCCAGCCATATCTGCGGCAGCAAGTTGATGAATGGTATCGGCGGTTCTTGCGACTACGAGCGTAATGGTTACATTTCTATCTTCACCACTCAGAGTACCACCAAGAACGGTTGCATTTCAGCCATCGTTCCGATGTGTAGCCACGTGGATAGTACGGAGCATGATGTGGATGTCATTGTTACCGAGCAGGGCGTTGCCGATCTTCGTGGCAAGGGTCCTTTGCGCCGTGCCAAGGAAATCATCGAAAACTGTGCTCATCCAGACTATCGCCCTATGCTCCGCGAATATCTGAAGTTTGCCGAGAAGGGCCATGAGCCACAGAGCATGCGGGCAGCCCTCGCCATGCACGATACCTTCCTGAAGAAGGGAGATATGAGACTGACTGACTTCGGGGAATATCTGAAATAAAAGAAGACTGAAAAGACTTCTTTTCTGAGATAACTCGGACAAATATCGAAATATGATAAGCGGCATTCACATCCGAGGAATGCCGCTTATCTCGTTCTTTACCATATCATATTTTCACTAAAAGATAAAAAAGGAGAATATATCATTATATCCCCGCAGAAACAAAAAGAATTTATTCGACAGATACAAGAATAAACCCAAATATTCGCATAAAGACTTGACAAAAGACCGATGGTCAGCTAAATATCTGTCTATCTTACGTTTAATCATATCTTTGTCCGTTTATCTAATATAAAATGGAGGCATTTTGTCCGTTTTTCCAAGATTTAACACTTTCAGTTGTAGCAGCTCCCCAAAGTGGACACGATAAATCCAACCTGACAAGAAATAGTAAGTCAACGTAAATTATAACTAAGTAACAACCGAGTCAACTCATATTAAAATAATGCAGAGAGTGGTCAACTAAAACCGTTAAACCACATAACTAAAACCATTAAACCGAATAAAAAGTATATGCCCTTAGAAGAAAGTTCCGTTCAACGACGTTAAATGTCCGTTCAGCGTCTTTGAACGGCGGTTCAACGTCGTTGAACGGACATTCAAAGACGCTGAACGAAGAATTCATCAGGCTTCAAAAACATTTTCTTAAAGGAACAAGAACAATCAACTAAGATAAGAGAAAATTTACCATTGCATTTTAATATTCTTAATGCCCCGTTTTTAATTTAAGTACTTGACGATTTTGGCAAGCCATTTCTTTTCTATTCTGAGGACTAAGACTGGTTAGTTAAGAACCCATAAGGAGGAAAACACAGAAAAAATCACAATAGCAAACTTGGTACTTTCGATTATTTTGCTTAACTTTGCCTTCGAAATCAAGAACAAGAGACAATGGCAAGAAAACGATATCCTATAGGCATACAGACTTTCGAACGAATCCGCAAAGAAGATTGGTTCTATGTTGACAAGACGGAATACATCTATCGTATGACCCATACTGATGGTACTTATTTCTTCTTGAGCCGACCACGCCGTTTCGGCAAGTCACTCCTTGTATCTACCTTCGAAAGCTATTTTGAAGGTAAAAAGGAACTATTCAATGGTCTTGCCATCGAAAAGTTGGAGAAAGAATGGAATGAATATCCTGTGCTCCACTTCAGTTTGGCTGGAGGCAAGCACATGGAGAAAGAGCAGTTGGAGCACTATCTTCTCTTCATACTAAAGACCAATGAAGAGAAGTTTAGCATAACATGTGACTCTCCAGACCCGAACATACGTATGCTCAACCTCATACGAACCGTATATGAGAAAACGGGCAAACAACCTGTGGTATTAATCGACGAATATGATGCGCCATTACTCGATGTTGTGCATGAAGGAACTTCCTTAGACATTCTGCGAAATGTGATGAGAAACTTCTATAGCCCGCTCAAAGACTGCGAGAAGATGCTCCGTTTTGTTTTTCTGACAGGTATCACCAAATTCTCCCAGTTAAGTATCTTCAGCGAACTCAACAATATCACAAATATAAGCATGGATACACCATACGCTGGAATCTGTGGTATAACCAAGGAAGAGTTGATGACACAAATGAGTGATGATATTGACAGACTATCAGAAAAATTAAGCCTGTCTCATGACGAAACCCTTGAAAGACTCAAACAGCACTACGACGGCTATCATTTTGCATGGCCATCACCAGATATATTCAATCCATTCAGTTTACTGAACTGCTTTTCCAAGCAAAAGATGGATTCCTATTGGTTCGGTTCAGGCACACCAACTTACCTCATCAATATGATGCGCAAGTATGCTTTCACCCCTATCGACCTCGGCGAAAAGATGGAAGCAGGAAAGGATGACTTTGATGCTGCTACAGAGACGATGACCACCATCATGCCTTTGCTCTACCAGAGTGGATACTTCACCATCAAGGATTACGATGAGGACACCGAACTATACACCCTCGCCCTTCCTAACAAGGAAATCAGAGTCGGCCTATACAGAAGTCTTCTCCCTCACTACCTGGCTTCCAAGACGGTTATGGGCAACACGACCATCGCCAAGATGTCCAAGCTGATCAACCTGGGACAATTGGACGAAGCACTACTGTTATTCAAGACTTTCCTTGAGACGGTGCCTTACTGCGATAATACCAACTACGAGGGGCATTATCAACAGATGATGTACATCATGTTTGCCTTGCTCACCAATTTCCGCATTCTCGTAGAGCAACATACTGCCAAGGGAAGAACAGACATAACGATGGAGACGCACGACACCATCTACATCATGGAACTGAAGTTCAATAAGACGGCAGAAGAAGCTCTTCAGCAAATCAACGACAAGCAGTATGCCGATGCCTTTGCCCTGCAAAACAAACCTGTGGTGAAAGTAGGCATCAACTATACAATTAAGGAAAAAATAAGCACCTTGGAATGGGTGATAGAATAATATGAGAAATAGTCTGATAATTGCCTTAGTATTCCTTTTGAGCATGACATGCCATGCTCAAAAAATCAGTATGTCTGACCTTGTTGGTAAGACATGGGTTGCAGATTCTGGTTATGATGGATGTGGAAATATAGATTGGAATATCGTATTTTCTGCAAAATCATCAGAACATAAATTTGTTGGAAAGTCTGATAATAAAGTAAGTGTGTTTACTTATAACACTTACTTGTGTAGTTATAGCCCCGAAAAGTACGAAGCTTCGTTATTGGGAAATACTAATGGAAAGTATATCGTATTTGAGCGAAAATATACTTACAAAGGTAAAGAATATGAGGACTTTTTCTGTGGAGAACTTCTTTCCAAGAAGTCATCTCCTTTTTGGGAATCGTTTTAGACACAACTTGGAAAGCGTTCTGCAAACCTTGTATGGTTACTTGCCTTAATGGGGCTAATAATGATTCTCTAATAAGGACCTCCTGAGCATGAGGGTAAAAGGCTCATTTTAATAAATTTCTCAGAAATGCTCGAACTCGAACTTCAACAAAACCTCCTCCGCGAGTACCCACAAGAGGATGCTCGTTGTGAATGGAAGGAATTTAAGAATTTGAAGAACTCGTTCTGTGGGAACGAGAAAGATGATGTCATATCCTACGTGTCGGCTATCGCCAACATGGAGGGAGGACATCTTGTGATTGGCGTAAAGGATAAGACGCTTGAAATTGTCGGAACAGACATTTCAAGACTTACATTTAATGGGCAACCAGCAAACACACAGTCTGCAACTTTCAAGCTCACAGAACAATGTACTTATCTTTCATCTGAAGGACTAAGCATCGAAGAATTTGTAACTGATGATACAAACAAGCGAGTATGGATAATACATATTCCAAAACACTTGCCTCGTCGCCCAGTCCTTGCTCACAAGAAGGCTTGGCAAAGGATAGAAGATTCCCTGGTAGAATTGACCCAAGAAAGAATGTCTGTTATTCTTGAAGAGCCAATCTACGCAGCAAAAGACTGGTCTGCAGAAATTGTACCTGATGCAACAATAGACGATTTGGATGAGGTTGCTATTGCCAAGGCTCGAATGATGTTCAAAAAAGTCCATAGCCGTATTCCTGCAGAAGAAGTGAATGCTTGGAATGTTCAAACTTTCTTGAGCAAGTGTGGATTAACAAGAAACGGAGGTATCACTCGGGCTGCTATCATATTGTTGGGCAAATACGAATCAGCTTTCAAACTACGTCCTGCAGTTGCACAGGTTACATGGACACGCCGAGACAAGAATCAGGAAGTGGTTGACTACGAACACTTCACCGTACCTTTTATATTAACGGTGGACGAAATCCTATCAAAGATTGAGAATCTGACATTACGTGAAATGCCTGGAGGTACACTTTTCCCCGACACGATGAAACAGTATGATGACTACACCATTCGTGAGGCCCTTCATAACTGTATTGCCCATCAAGACTACACTCTTCAACAGCGTATCAATTTCGTGGAGAATCCAGGATATCTGTATTATTCCAATGCTGGCACATTCATTCCTGGAACTTTGGAGAATGTTTTGAGGAACGAAGAGCCTCAGACGCATTTCCGTAATGAATGCCTGTGTAGGGCTATGGTAGATTTCAACATGATAGATACCGTAAGCCGTGGTATCAAGAAAATGTTCAATGAGCAATGGCGCAGACATTTCCCTATGCCAGACTATGAGATTGACCAGATTAAGAAGAAAGTAGTTGTCCGCATTTACGGCAATGAAATCAACAAACGATACACTGATTTGTTGAAGACAAACGACACTCTTTCGCTATGGGATTGCATATCACTTGACGCAGTACAAAAAGGCAGAACCATTCATGAGGATATAGCTCAAGACTTGCTCAAACGTGGACTTATTGAAGGTGATGCTCCCCATTACAGCATTTCTCTTAGCATCGCCAAGAACACTCACCAACTACCTTCTTACACAAAAACAAAAGGATTGGATAAGGAGAAACTGCGCCAAATGATACTGCAATTCTTACAAAACGCAGGTGACGAAGGGGCAAAGCGAGACAGTATTTATGAATACTTGAGGGATGTACTTCCCTCCAACAAAACAGACGAACAACAATTGCGCATGGTGGGCAAATTGCTTGTAGAGATGGATGAAAATAAATTAATAACAACCAAAGGACGAAAGTGGATAATAAGGTCGTAATAAGACCTAATTTGTGAATTACGACCTTTTTACGACCCAATATTAACCAATTGAGGTTTAATAGGTCGTAATTTGAACCGATTTACGTCGAAAGAATCATATTATAACGGAGTTAGAATCGTAAAAAATAAAAGATATGTTACTCGGAAACAAGATAAGAGAACTCAGAGACGAGCAGAAGCTCCTGCAACACCAATTGGCGGCAGCATTAGAAATTGACACTCCCATGTTCTGTAAAATTGAGCGTGGAGACAGACGAGCTAAGCGAGAGCAAGTGGTTAAACTTGCAGAATTGCTGCATCAGGATGAAAATGAGATATTGAAGCTGTGGCTCGCAGATAAAGTGATTGATGCTGTAGGAAATGAAAATGACTCTGCACTGAAACGGGATGCCATAAAAGTGGCACAAAAAGCAATATTGTAGGACAACAATTATGGATACAAATCCCATTATGAAAAAGTTGTATGAGTTAGAGAACAAGAGATAGAAATCTCTTCTCGCCGACCAAGGTATACCATTTGATGTGTGCAGTCATGATAGCGATTTTGTATAAGAGCCAGCATGTTCCGCTACGAATGATAATTGCCATAGGAATCAATATTTTTGTAGAACTTGGTGTGGTATTTGTATTTTCACTGATACCTGCGGTTCTGTCTAATATGTTTAGTTGTGTTCTGCTCCAGCCGTAGATTTCTCTGTCATTGATGATATTGTAGCATATGTTCATGGTGAAGGATCTATAAGAATTATATTTAATGCTTATTTGTTGGGCATAGTGCTGTCTGCTGTAATTTCAACATTCCTTCTTTTTGGGGAATGTCGTCTGACAAAAGGATCAAAAGTTCTTTCTGTATTAATGACACCTATATTGAGTATATACTTTTTAAAGTGTTGTACGGATATTTTTGGAGGTACAAATGTTTATATAGCAAAGCTTCTATCTGATGGTGGTGTATGGGCTAATTTGGTATCTATAGGAGCTGTAATGTTGGCTCTACTGTTGAGTATTGGTGTTATTGCTGCAAGTTGGAATAAATGGGGAATAGATTAAATGGCATAGTAATGGGAATATTTGCTAAAAAGAAAAAATGGACGTTGACAATTCAAGAAGGATTGCCGGACGATATCTATATGAAAGCTGCTCAGGCTTTAGGTGAAGGAATTATCAATGATGATTTCTCTGCTTTTGAAAGTATGCTTGACGATAATGTGAGATGGGAGTGGGTGAAGGAAAGCCGGTCTCCAATTATTGGGCGTAATGAAGTTATTGGCTATTGGAAGGACTGGGGGAAGCGAGTAACTCATGATGAGTTGGATGTTGAGTTTGAAGTAAAGTTCTGTACTTTCTATTCTCGCACAACTTTGGCCATTTCTCCTAATGGTTATGCTACGGCATATGTGTTGTTTAACATAGAGAATGGTTTGATAAAACTTGGCGTCTTTGTTGGTCGAATTATTGACAGAATTAATCTATTTGGAAAAGCTGGTAAGAAATGGGAGGAAACATTGGATCATTTTCCTTTAGCTCTAAAAGATAAGGATATAAAGGAAATATCTAAACAGGAGGCAAGAGGTAATAGTATGCCATGTTTGAATTGTGGAAGAACTTCCGAAATGCTTAGTTGGGAGAATGTCGTTTTTAGTAATAGCTCTATTGATTTCAGTGGGGTGGTATCTACGTGTCCTAGTTGCTGTAAAGTTGTGGAGTTCGTTTTTGATGAAGAGAGCGCATTGCATGATGATAATAGGTTGGAACGAGTCATTGGTACAAAAAAAGAGGAAGAACTTTGGATGACTAATGATATGTTTCAGATTGGTCTATATTATACTATGCCTTTGAGGCATGGTGAATATATCGCTTCTTTATTTAAGGGGGGGTCGATAAAAATGAAAGTTGCTGCTACAACATTAGGTGCAACGAAGAGAAAAGAGACTTCTCCCTATGCTGCTGCAGCTAAGTTTATGGAGCCAGTTTTGTATGTCCTATATATGGAGAACTATGATGAGTATGAGAAAATCAAGAACTGCTATATAGATGCCTTGAACAATGGTGTTTATGAGGCTGCTAACAATTTGGGAATTTTGACTTATAACGTAGAACACTTAGATAAGGAAAAAGGACTCGAATATTTTAGAATAGCAGCTGAGCATAATTCAACAGCAGCCCTTAAAAATTTAGTGAAGATTTTTTGGCAGGAAAGAAAGTACGAAAATTTAATATCCTTGCTAAGAGACGACAATGGTAAAAATGAATTTGAAAGAGAAGGCTATGTCTTTCAAAGAATATCTAAGTTTGAGATCTTCAAAAGTAATTTGGATTATTCTCAGTTCATTCATGTGCTTTTTCCTGAAATACAGATTGTCCGGGATTGGTATATGAGTGTCAGGTTATATTCTGATGGGAAAAATGCAATTGGAGATGAGTCTTATTTCTATGTGGCTAACTCAAAGAATAGTGCAACATACTTTGATATGGAAAGTAATAGCGTCAAATTTGAGGGAGAGCGAGATTTTTTAATTTGGAAATATGTAGTTATGCCAAAGTCTAAACTTGCAATTTGGGAGCTATATCTATTGATGAATGCTAATACCATTTTGCCATATTGGTGGCATGGTGGTTATCGTCAGCGTGTTTTCATATTCGATGATTCTGATTTCGCAAAGATTCCTGCTTTGAGAGATAGGGATGTAAGTGCTGTGATAGATAAGGGGTATACTCGTTCATCCGTTGAAATTGAAGATTGTAAAGGTGGATTCGATGCTCATGTTTATTGTTGTTATTGGAATGAGTGGAAGGGACTTGTGAGAGAGCACGTCATCATGAAGGTGCAAGAAAATAAAGTTGTGGAATATAAACATGGGGCAGATTTTGTAATCTTCTCGTATAATTGTGGAATCTTATATTAAATTATTATGAAGTGTGTTTTTATTATTATTGGAGTTTTGGTGATATTGTTTGTCGTTAAAATAGTATCTAGTTTTATTCATGAAACTCGTCAATTGAATCAGAGTATTCGTGAGGAGGGTGGTATGAGATGTGTTTGTAGTACTTTTGTTGATGGGCTATTGGCGTATCGTGGGGCAAGAGTAGTAAAAGAAGATTCTAATTCTATATCAATAGATGGTCAATTTTATGATCCATATAGCAATACTCCTTGCGGATTTTGGCGTGTTGGCATTTTTAGAAGTTGGGATTGGATTAGTATCAAATATACTGCTCATGCAGGTTTAGGCTTGGGATGGACTCGAAAGACTTGGCAATTTGATAAAAATGAAAACCAACAACATATTTTGGAGATAATGAACCCTATCCTTGAAAAGTGGAGAGGTATGGTCGTTTTTGGTCAATCTCGTTAGAAATTATATAATTGCAAGCCTTGCGATTTAAAAATCCAAGGCTTGCAGATACAATTTATCAAATTTTTGTTTAATTTTGCAATCGATACTAATAGATGTTGTTATATGGAAAAGGATTCTGAAAAAATGAAGATATTGTGCATCGGTGTCGGTGGGGCTGGCACTAATGTAATCAATCGTATGAAGGATATTGGTGTTCCGAATGCTGAGTTTCTGACATTTGGAGGATATCGCTATGACTATAGCCATCCCGAAATTCCTCATTATAATCTTATTGAAGAGAATGGATTAGGTAATTTACCAAATGGTTCTGGTCCTGAAGTTTTTGAAAAGTTGGCTAATAATGTTGCCGAAGATATAAAGGAAGTCCTTTTATATCATTTAGGTGTAAGGAAATGTAAGGAACTTGTAGGATATAGGGCTAAAGACTATTATACAGCGATTCATACACCTTTATATTCTGAGGAAAAGAATGCTTTTGAAATTTTGGAAGAAAATTATAGATGTGTACGAGCTTATGTATATTATTTTGAGGAAATACCAGAGGATATGAGTTCTGTAGAGTTGTTGGGAGGTAATGCTGGTGCTTATATTTTTCGTATGGATGTATGTTGCCCAGAGCATCAACCTAGTAATAAGTATCTGCAATTTGCAGACGAATTGAATGCAAAAGTTGGAAATGGTGAGGAGACAAGGTTTGAATTTGGTTTTTTCGCTACTGATGAACTTGAAGGTGTAAAGATGGTTCTTTCTGTTTTTGTGTTTAATCTTCGTGAAGTCTGATTCTAAAATAATGGGTATGCGTAAATTTTTGTTAATAATAATTGTTCTGTCGTGTTTCCTATTTGGGAGCTGTGGGGAAAAATGTGCAAAACAAATAGTTCCCGTTCAAGGCAATCGTAGTGTGAAATATGAAAATGATGAAGATGGAAAGTATTCGCAAGCGATGATAGCACAAATCATCAAGCATTTTCATCTGCCAAGTAATACGGTAGTAACAGATGAGGATGTTGATGCTATCTTGTTGAGAAGCGTTGATGGAAAAGACGGTATTTATGGTGGTGACGTAGTTACTATTTGGGAGTATTATAAGAAGCAGAATGATATTCAAGAAATAGTTACGGCGCATCCTATGGCAGATTTGTTATGGTATAATCCTGATAAAAAACATGGTGTAACGATAGGGATAGATTCTGTTTTTGTGGCAAGTGAAGCCATGCTTGTCCCTCTAAATCCTGATGTGGTAGTTGTAAATGGAACAATAGACAAGATGGAGGTAACCTATACATTTTTAGTAGATGTGGATGCGAGAAAAGCTATATTATTGCCATCTAATCGTGGCTGCTTCGGTTTTACATCAGAGGAAGGTCTACCTATTTGCTTATCTTTCAGACATCATGCTAATGGCGAGCCTGGCAGATATTCTGTCGTTTCTGTTTATGATGAAAAAGGAAACCTCGTCAAGGAAATGTCGTTTGAAGATTATAAAAAAGACGAGAAGTAATGACAGTAATAGTGCTTGGGTAGAGAAGTGGTGATAAGCGACAAAGATACGCTTTTTATTTGATATTACCAAACGAGTTCATGCCAAACTTGGCAAAAAATCCAAATTTGGCATGAACTCAACTTATAATGAACTGCTTAATTCAAAGATTAAAGCAGTCTATATGAATACGAAATCAGCTTGAATACCGCTTATAGCTTCAAGAGTTTGGCAAACTCCCAAACCACAATGCCTGCCGTTACGCTGACATTGAGCGAATGCTTCGTACCAAACTGAGGAATCTCCAGGCAGCCATCACTCATATCTACGATGTTCTGCTTGACACCCTTCACCTCGTTGCCGAAGATGACGGCGTAGCCGCTGGGGAGTGAAGAGTGAAGAGTGAAGAGTGAAGATTTCTCTTGATTGTCTGATTCTGAAGCCGTTCTAACAATATTAGAATGAGCCTCTGGCAGATTCTGGAGTTTGGTAGAGCCTTCCACCTGTTCGATGCTATAAATAAAAAAGCCTTTCTGCTTCAATTTCTCCACAGCCTCTTCCGTGGTCTTGAAGTATTCCCAATCTACACTATCCTCGCCACCCAATGCCGTCTTGTGAATCTCGGCATTAGGAGGAGTAGCGGTAATACCACACAGATATACAGCCTCTACACGGAAAGCATCGCAAGAGCGGAAAACACTTCCCACATTATATAATGAACGCACATCATCCAAGACTACTATCAGGGGAAGCTTCTCTGCCTCCTTGAATTCCTCCACGGTGAGGCGGTTCATCTCTATCGTTCTTAACTTACGCATGATATGATACTTCTGATGATACCATGTAGGGAAATTAAGCCTCAGCCTCCTTGGTCTTGTAAGCCAAAGCGTACATACGAATCTGCTTGATCATCGCTAAAAGACCATTGCTGCGGGTTGGACTCAGATGATCCTTCAAACCAATCTTCTCTACGAAATAAAGATCAGCATCCATAATCTCGGTAGGAGTATGACCGCTCAATACGCGAATCAGAAGAGCGATGATACCCTTCACGATAAGAGCATCACTATCAGCAGTAAACACGAGCTTGCCATCCTCATAATCGCATTGCAACCATACACGGCTCTGACAGCCATCGATGAGGTTCTGCTCGTTCTTATATTTCTCATCAAGAGGCTCCAACTCGTTACCCAAGTCGATGAGCATCTGATACTTATCCATCCAATCGGTGAAGTCCTGGAACTCCTCCACTACTTCATCCTGCAAATCATTGATTGTAGCCATTATTTTATTTCCTTTATTTCGTTTACGGTAATTAATTTATAGAGTTTATCATTCGGACGAACCTTATCTGGCACAGGGATAGATACTCTCCAGCCCTGCTTGGCTGTCTCAACTGGTTTCAAATCATAACGGATCTCATCGGCTTTGAGATACATCACACCTGTAGTATTTCCTGTAATCAGAAGCTTATCGCCCTGATTGAAGGTAGTAGCTTCCACAGCAACCTCAGCCACACCGAGCTTGGAGAAGTACTTCATCACCTTACCTACGAGTACCTTCTTCTCTGTTGCTACCGAACCATAGTGCTTGTTCCATTCGCCGAGTGTCTGACCCTGGTAATAACCATCCCAGAAACCACGATTGAAGACAGTAGCCAATCTTTCGTCCCATGCATCCTTCTTTTCCTCAGTAAAAGTACCATCCAGTACTGAAGCAATCGCCTCCTTATAGCACTTTACTACAGTATAAACGTATTCAGGACCACGGGCACGACCTTCTATCTTGAAGACACGCACACCGGCATCCATCATACGGTCGATGAAGCGGATAGTCTTCAGGTCCTTAGGACTCATCACATACTTATTGTCGATTTCCAGCTGATTGCCCGTTTCATTATCCGTAACCGTATAGCTGCGGCGGCAAATCTGCACACACTCACCACGGTTGGCAGAGCGATTGGCATTAGCCAAACTCATATAACACTTGCCGGAAACAGCCATGCAGAGCGCACCATGACAGAACATCTCAATACGAATCTGCTTGCCCATAGGACCACAGATATTCTGCTGCTCTATCTGTTCGTGGATATGCTTCACCTGATCCATATTCAGTTCACGAGCCAGCACCGAAACATCAGCAAAGCGGGCATAGAACTTCAGCGCTTCCGTATTGGAGATATTCAACTGGGTAGAAAGATGAACCTCCTCGCCCACTTCATTACAATAGCTCATCACAGCCACATCACTTGCGATGACAGCCGAGATGCCAGCCTCCTTAGCAGCATCGATAATCTCCTTCATCGTGGCAATATCATCATCATAGATAACGGTATTGACGGTGAGATAAGTCTTGATACCATGCTCATTGCAGGTAGCAGCGATCTCACGCAGGTCATCGATGGTAAAATGATTGGCAGAATGTGAACGCATGTTCAACTTGCCGATACCGAAATAGACAGAATCTGCTCCGGCTTGGATAGCTGCAGCCAGGGATTCGCGAGATCCCACAGGAGCCATCACCTCAAATTCTTTTATTTTATCATTCATGAATGTCATATATATCTTTTTAGGATGCAAAGTTACACTTTTTCTTCGAGATATGAGCAATACTATAGATTTTTATAGTATCTTTGCAGCCAATTAAAAGCAATTTGTACAAAATAAAGTTCATACAACATGAAAAGAAAGATTATCTTCGCCATACTTGCCACACTCTTCATTGCCAGTTGTGACTACAAGAGTCAGCCTTCTTCCCAACCATCAGAGAAAGCTGGGAAGAACAACTTACCTGCCCATGTCAAACTCATCGGCACTACCCCCGTCAAGGACCAGGGACAAAGTGAACTCTGCTGGGCATACGGCATGTTGGCTACTATCGAGAGTGAACATATCATGAAGGGCGACTCCATCAATCTCTCCGTGGCTTACATCGCCCGCATGATGCTGCAGGAAAAAGCCTTGGAATATTATTTTTCTCAAGGTAAAAAACCTATCAGCATGAGGGGTATGAGTTCGATGCTCATTCATTACATCAATAAATACGGAGCCGAACCATACGACAGCTACGAGGACAAGAAAGATATCAACTATAAGGTACTCTGCCGCAAAGTAGAGCAGGTTTGCAACGGTGCTATCGCCAAGGGTGCCGGTATCGCGAAACTAAAGGAAGAACTCAACGATCTCTTCGATTCAGAATTAGGATATATGCCAGCCCAGCAGATTCACATGCTCGGTGCAGAATATACGCCTCTGGAATTTGCCCACAGCGTCTGCTATCCGGAAGAATATGTGGCCCTGACAAGCTTCACCCACCATCCCTTCCGTGAATACTTCTCACTCGAGGTAGCCGACAACCAGATGCATGACGAGTTTCTCAATATTCCTATCGACGAACTGCTGCAGCATATCCAGCAGGCAATAGAGAATGGTCATCCTGTTTGTTGGGAAGGCGATATCAGCGAACCGGGATTCCAGAATCCTAAGAACAACTATGTGGATATCACTTCTGCCGAGCGCCCTGTCACCCAGGAGTCCCGCCAGAATGCTTTCGAACAGTTGCATACCACCGACGACCATGTGATGGAAATCATCGGCACCTTCGTCCAGGGCAAACAGCGATATTACGTTTGCCGCAACTCCTGGGGCACCAACTGGGGCAATCAGGGTCGCATCTATCTCTCAGAAGATTATATCAAGCTCAAAACCATCGCTGTTTATATGAGTGAAGAGGCTTATATCGGCAAATAACAGCAGAAATATATAGAATAGCAGCAATCACATATAGGAAAAAGCTGCTATTATATATATAATAATGTATAAAGGCGATTAGCCGCTTTCAGCTACATTCTTCAAAGTGCTTGATACAGGTCAATTTTAAGCTAAATACTTGATGTGTGCGCACACACATAGTTGATGTACATCAAAAAAAAAGGGCTTTTTTGAGACTTTTTCTTCTAAAGATTTGGAAGATACCGAAAATCGTCGTACCTTTGCATCGTCAATAAGACAAAAGGTTATTAGGTTTTTAGGTTAAGATTGTTAGTTGTTTAGGTTTAGTTTTAGGTTTTAGATTGTTAGTTTAGGTAACAGGTATTAGAAAAGGTAAGAAAAAAGATTGTTTATTCAGAGATTAACAGTGTTCAATAGGATTAAGTTGAAAAGGTAAAAAAGAATGTTATAGGATTAACAAATGATGACGCCTGTATAGCAGAATTCCTGCTTCAGGCTCTGAAATGGAGAGGAACTTAAAATGAAGTCAATCTCCTTTGAGTTATGAAAAATTTGGGAATATAACATTAAAAGTGCGCAAGAGTTCGTGAGAAGTCTTGCGCACTTTCTTTTTATCTCCAACCGCCCTCATTTCTAATTTCTCATTTTATTGTCTTTCTTTTGGAAAAAATTCCAATTTTTATTTTGTATTACCGATGAAAAGTCGTACTTTTGCAGAAAAGTGTTGTAATATGGCTAAACATCCTCTTTGGAAAGATGAATACTGGCTTTTGCTATTGCAATTATACCAGAAAAAGCCAATGGGCGTTAAACCTCTCTATTCGAAAGGCATGGTCAATCTGGCTCTGGAGCTGCATATTGCCCCAGAAGTTCTCCACGAACAGATGTTCAAACTCAGAATGGTCACCCCACGCATCAAGAGGCTTTGGGATAAATATGGAGACAACCCTAAAAAGTTGGCTCGTGATATCCATTTGCTCAAGAAAATGGAAGGATGTGGAAATGCGACACAATTCTATCAGGGGGTTTCCATCAGGGAATCATTCGAACACGACTGGGAACCTATCGAAGCCGAACCTTCGCTCACTCCCGTCAAGCTGATCATCATCCTCGACCTTTATTTCCAGCTCACACCAATCACCATGGTGCCGGAAACACCAGAAATTATTGATCTTGCCAAACTCATCAAAACCAGCACGAAGGTGATAGTAGAGGCCATGAATGTGTTCCAGATTTGCGACCCATATCTCAACAGAAACGATGTGGTGATCAGCCATCTGATAGACCCATGCAGCAAAATATGGCAGCGGTATGGAAACGGAAATCCTGATAAACTCTACAAACTGGCATTGGAACTGAAAGAATACTTCAAGTAAGTAGGAAAAATACTTCTAATAAGAAGATATAACTTTTTAAGTAACTTGGAAAGAACTTATTTAAAAGACACGAAACATGACTCAAAAACTCATTCAGACACAGGAGCAGAAACTACAACAGCTCCAGCGACTCTCCGCCCAACAGATGTTGCAGGTGAAGATGCTGGAGATGCCGCTCAACGAACTGGAGGATAATATCAATGCCGAACTGGATGATAATCCTGCCTTGGAAACTGAGAATCCGGACGATGCACTCATGGGAGAGGGCAACGAAGACCGTTCGGCTCTGGATGATTCTGACAACAGTAATGACGATGAATTTGGAGACGATGCCTACGAAGCACAGTCGGAAAAAGAAGAAAGAAAGGACGAACTGGATCAGGCATTGGAAAGTATCGGAAAAGACGACCAGATGCCCGACTACAATACTGACAGATATAATACGCAGAACGCCGACTACGAGGAAATGGTTTATGGCGATACGACTTCCTTCTACGATAAGTTGAAGGAACAGATGGATATGCAGATACTCACGGATAAAGAAAAGCAAATCATGGAGTATCTGATTGGTTCGCTGGATGAAGACGGATTGCTCCGCAAAGACCTGGACAGCATCTGCGATGAGCTCATCATCTACCATAATATTGATGTAAGCGAAAAGGAAATTGAGCATGTGCTCCACAAACTCCAGTCGTTCGATCCTGCCGGAGTGGGCGGAAGAAGCCTACAGGAATGCTTGCTGCTGCAGGTAAAAAGACTACCTAAGGGAGTGCTGCGCAAAACCATGGAGGAAGTATTCGAGGATTATTTCGACGAATTTACCAAGAAACATTGGGATAAAATCAAGTCTGGACTGGAACTCAACGAAACCCAGTTGGAGACACTCAAGGACGAGATACGCAAGTTGAATCCTAAGCCGGGCGCATCGCTTGGCGAGACTGACGGACGAAACATGCAGCAGATCAACCCCGACTTCATCGTAGATACAGCCGATGACGGAACCATTACATTCACGCTCAACCGAGGCAATATGCCAGAGCTGACCGTATCTCCTTCCTTCACCGACATGATAGAAACCTACAAAAAGCACAAGGATCAGATGAGCCGGAAAGACAAGGAAGCCCTGCTCTATGCCAAGGAGAAAGTAGATAAGGCCCAAGGCTTTATCGAAGCCATCAAGCAGCGCCGACATACGCTCATCATCACCATGAAGGCTATCATCGACATCCAGAGGCAGTTCTTCCTGGATGGTGACGAGGCTGACCTCAAGCCGATGATTCTCAAGGATGTAGCAGAAAGAACGAAACTTGACATCAGTACCATTTCACGAGTAAGAATCGAGAAATATGTACAGACCAAATGGGGCATATTCCCACTCAAGTTCTTCTTTACAGACAGCTATACCACCGAAGACGGCGAGGAACTGTCAACACGCAAGATCAAAATTGCCCTCCAGCATCTCATCGAAAACGAGGATAAGAAGAAACCTCTCAGCGATGATGCTATTTCCAAGGTCATGAAGGAAAAGGGATTCCCTATTGCACGACGCACCGTGGCTAAATACAGAGAGCAGTTGGGCATCCCGGTAGCACGATTGAGAAAATAAATTCAGGAAAATATACAAAAGGTTACATACAACATAGTTTGTTATGAAAGAGAAAAATATCATATTGGCGGCACGCATCATGAGCATGATCTTCACCCCTTTCTACCTGCCATTGGTAGGACTGGTGGCTCTGTTTCTGTTCAGCTATATGTCGCTGCTGCCATTGGCATATAAGTTGCCGATGCTGCTCACGGTGTATATCTCCACCATCCTCATGCCCTCCCTGCTGATACACCTATACCGCAGAGTTCAGGGATGGACCTCCAAGGAATTGGGCAGGAAAGAGCGCCGCATCGTACCCTACCTGATATCAATCCTGTGCTATTTTGGCTGTTTCTTTCTGATGGAATACCGCAACACGCCGAGAGTAATCAGCATTATCCTGGTAGCGGCATTGGTGATACAGATGGTATGCGCACTCATCAATGTATGGTGGAAGATCTCCACCCACACGGCAGCCATCGGAGGAGTGGCAGGAGGACTGGTAGTCTATTCGATTGCCTTTTCATTCAATCCTATCTGGTGGCTGGCATTCGTCATCCTGCTGGCAGGCATGGTGGGTACTGCCCGCATGATTCTCCGTCAGCATACGTTGGCGCAGGTGGTAGCCGGATTCCTCGTTGGAGTAGTGTGCGCTCTCTTTATTATATAAGTAAGGTGAGCATTCATTAGATGATAGAACAAAAAATCATTAATATTAAATATAAAAGCAAATGAAACCATTAGTTAGCATTATCATGGGCAGTACCAGTGATCTGCCTGTTATGGAAAAAGCATGTAAGTGGTTGAATGACAACCAGATTCCTTTTGAGGTAAATGCCCTCTCTGCTCACCGCACTCCAGATGCAGTAGCAGCATTTGCCAAAGGAGCTAAAGACCGTGGTGTGAAGGTTATCATCGCCGCTGCAGGTATGGCTGCTGCCCTTCCTGGCGTGATAGCAGCAGAAACACCGCTGCCAGTTATCGGTGTGCCTATCAAGGGTATGCTCGATGGTCTGGATGCCATGCTCAGTATCATTCAGATGCCTCCTGGCATTCCTATCGCCACAGTAGGTGTCAACGCAGCTCAGAACGCAGCTATCCTGGCTGCAGAGATGATTGCATTGGGAGACGAGGAAGTGGCAGAGAAGGTGCAGGCATGGAAGGCTGGTCTGGATGTAAAGATCGAGAAGGCCAACAAGGAACTGCATGAAATCAAATACGATTATAAATGTAACTAATATATCCTGATATGCCCCTTCCCTGGGGCATATCTCATCTTATACATTATGGTAGATTTATTCAATTATACCCGACGCACTTCTTCTGTCGCCCATGTCGGAGAACTTGACTTAGGCGGTAACAATCCTATCCGCATCCAGTCGATGACCACTACCAATACAAATGATACCGAGGCTTGTGTACATCAGGCAGAGGAAATCATCAAGGCTGGTGGCGAACTGGTGCGCTTTACCACCCAGGGCTCCCGCGAGGCTGAAAACATGAAGAATATCAATGCGGGAATCCGTGCCGATGGTTACAACACTCCGCTCGTGGCTGACATCCACTTCAATCCGAATGTGGCTGATGTAGCTGCACTCTATTGCGAAAAGGTGCGTATCAACCCAGGCAACTACGTGGATCCTGCCCGCAAGTTTATCAAGCAGGAATATACCGACGAGGAATATGCACACGAACTCCAGAAGATTGAGGAACGATTCGTTCCTTTCCTCAATATCTGCAAGGAGAACCATACTGCTATCCGCATCGGCGTAAACCATGGTTCGCTCTCCGACCGCATCCGCAACCGCTATGGCGATACTCCGGAAGGCATCGTAGAGAGTTGCATGGAGTTTCTTCGCATCTGCAAGAAAGAGAATTTCCACGATGTGGTCATCAGTATCAAGTCATCCAATACCGTGGTGATGGTGCGCTCTATGCGTCTCTTAGTGGATGAGATGGAGAAGGAAGGAATGAACTACCCTCTTCACCTGGGCGTTACCGAAGCCGGCGAAGGTGAAGATGGAAGAATCAAGAGTGCCGTGGGCATCGGTGCGCTTCTGGCTGATGGCATCGGTGATACCGTGAGAGTAAGTCTGAGCGAGGAACCTGCGGCTGAGATTCCTGTAGCCCGCCATCTGGTGGATTATATCGGAAAGAAACAGGGGCAGCTGATGATTCCTGCTACGGCTTGTCCTTCTTTCGACTGGTTGCACCCTACTCGCCGAGAAACCGAGGCTGTGGGCAATATCGGTGGCACTCAGGTGCCTGTAGTCATCAGCAACCGTATCAATGGCGAGAGCACGATTTGTGAGAATAAGGATGCCCAACCCGACTATATCTATATAGGTGGAAAGATGCCTAAGCAGTTTGTGCCGGGACAGAGCTATATCGTAGATTACAATGTCTATGAGACCCTCAACTGCAAGCCAGAGACTACGGGTGCCAAACTCTATCCTATCTTCCCTGCTATGGCTATGCCGTTCATCGCCAGTATCAAGGCAGACATCAAGTTCCTCACGCTCCAGTTTGGTACTCCTGCCGAAGAATACATCGCTTGCTTGAAGAATCATCCGGAGGTGGTAGTCATCTGCGTCAGCAATCACCAGAACCGTTTGGGCGACCAGCGCGCATTGGTTCATGAGATGATGAATGCCGGCTTGAAGAACCCTGTTGTCTTTGCGCAGATGTACCAGCACAGCAAGGAAGAGAAGAGCGACTTCCAGTTGGAGGCTGCTGCCGATATGGGTGCGCTGATGATAGATGGTCTGACCGATGGTATCTGGTTGATGAACAATGGCGACATTCCTGCCCAGACCATTGATGAGACTGCTTTTGGAATACTTCAGGCAGCTCGTCTGCGTACCAGCAAGACCGAGTATATCAGTTGTCCTGGTTGCGGAAGAACCCTCTACGATCTCCGCGAAACCATTGCCAAGATCAAGGAGGCCACCAAGCACCTGAAGGGTCTGAAGATTGGCATCATGGGCTGCATCGTGAATGGTCCTGGCGAAATGGCGGATGCCGACTATGGCTATGTGGGCGCCGGTCCAAACAAGGTAAGCCTCTACCGCAAGCAGGTTTGCATAGAGAAGAATATCCCGCAAGAAGTGGCAGTAGAGCATCTGCTTGCCCTCATTGATGCGGATAAGAAATCAAGATGATATAAATCGAATTTACAAGCAGCCGTGTTCTAACACGGATTGTACTTCATAGATTAAAATTGAACTCTTGAAGTCCCTGGTGCGAGATGCATCGGGGACTTTTTTGTCATTATCTATCGTTTTATCCATTAGTTTTACCATATTTTAAGGCTTTTTACGCCCATCGTTACGCCCTTTCGAAATCGACATAACATGCTATATATCAGACAATTAGTATTTTAAAACTCACAAATTATCCATTAGTTTTACCTTATTTTAGGCTTTTTACGCCCATTGTCACGCCTTTTTTAAACATTTTACATATTTAGATTTCACCCTTTTCTTTGAGTGTTTCCATACCGAGACTAATAGCTCGTTGACGAATTTCATTTCGTAAGAGATATTCGTCGCCAAGCAGATACACCATCTTGTTTTTTTCTCCTATGGTTTTTATCATTTTTTCTTTTCTAAGTTGGTTTATGTAAGTACGGAATAGTTTTTCTGATATATGGTCACCAACCATTTTTAATATATCAGCTTTTTTGGCCTCACCATATTTCTGTAAGTATGGAGCTAACACTGCAAAAAATTGCTCTTTAGTCCAATCTACCAACATTGAATAATCTACTTCTTTACCTATCATTTCATAATAACGCCTTGACAAAGTATAGAACTGTCCACTTGTCTTTCCATGCTTTTCTATGCACTTCTTGTCCAACAACCTTTTGGCAATATCTTTATCAATGTCCTTGCGTTCACCATCTCGGATTTTACACAAAGCCATCATGTCGAACACCGTAAGCTTTTCATCATCCGCCAACCCTTGTTGAATATTTTGGACGAATGATGCAAATCCTATATCCTTAATCGTTGCATACAATACTGCAACAACTTGAAAATCATCAGAATATGAATAGTTAGGCTCAGCTTTTCCTTCTGCCAGAGTATTCAAGAAGATCTTATCTATTCCTTGACCAGAACGCTCCACAATACCCGTCTTAGCCAAATCTGCTAACAAACGGTTTCGAGGTGTACTTGCTACAGTAAGAAGATTGTCCAAAGTAACACCATATGGGAAACCTCCAGCATTTATAACATCGATTCTTGCAGGGTAGAGCTTTATTACGATTTCGCTATTCTTTCGATAATCTCTATGAGCAAAAGCATTATTCGCCATTTCTCTGATTACCATTTCGTTAAAGTACGGTATATCAAAGATATAAGCACTTTCTTGGATAGGCATAAAATCATTATAGAGATTAATAGTCTCCCACAACTTATCTATCAGAATGAAGAATGGTTGTCCAAAGACAAAGCGACGATTAAACTCAATTTGGGGTTCTGTCTTGCGATATTCCAACATCACTTTAGCTTGTGGAAAGAAATGTTCAATAGAACTTTCCTTACCAACTAATAAGATAGCGGCATTGGTGATTTTACCATCACTGACAAGTTTCAAATCACTCAAAGCTTGCTCATCAGATAAGGACATAAATGAAGGATTGTTCTGTTTGCGAGCATACTTTTCCTTCATAATTTTAATGGCATTAACATCCAAGTCGTCCATTGTTGCTCCCAAACAATATTGCTCAGAGAAATCGGGTTCTTGTTCCTGGATAATAGCCAGAAACGTCTTGTCATCCATCGGCTTAAGTTCCTCACCAACTCGCATGAGTGCTACATCTTCATATTTATAGACTTTGCCAACAGGACGAGAAGGCACTTCTATGACCAATACTCGCTTATGATCTTCATCAAAGAGTTCATAAATGTCGGGACGAATACCCAAGTCACGGTAAATATCGCTTTCGAGTTGCCCCATGGCATTCTCCGCTTGTTGAGTTCCCATCACTTTATGAGGAAAATCATCATGCATACCTATAACCAAGCGACCACCTTTCTCATTACAAAGAGCCACGACATATCCTAAGATACACCGTCTCCTGTCTTTCGGCGTATCCTTGTGAGCACCATTATAGGAAATATTTCCTCGGTCTCCTCGCTTGAACTCTACGTGGTCTTCTGATTCACGCATATTCTGTAATTCCTTGATTGTAAATTTCTTCATATTTATAGCTTCTTTTACAATTACCTATTTATATCTCTTTCATCAATTTCATCGTTTCTTCCAAAGCATGGATAATATGAAGGTAATGCTTTATCTCATCAAATGACAAAATGTGCCCCTTTCTATCTTTCAGCCATTTCTGCGCAGGTTGATAGCCACCAATATAAAACTCCCATACTGATTCTGGGACATTGCCAAAGTATTGCTTATCGTTAATCCACACTTGTCCATCTTTCCATTTTTGAAAATCTACCTGTTGCGAACCTACTTCTGGGAATGTAGTCGTACACTTCCAACTTTGGGTGTTGTTCATTAGATGCAAATCTATCAGTTTCTGCCCGATAGCAATAAGCCTATCAAACTCCTCTGATGATAGTGGTAATGGCACACGTTTATTAAATCATCAACTATCCATGCGATTCGCTCATCAAGATCATAGCCCGCTATTTGCTGGAAGATATTACGGAGAAACGGATTGGTCTTTGGTATAAGACGTGCCTTAGCTGCCATTTGTATGGCTAATCGTTTTGCGGATGTTATCTTAGAAGGTTTCGTAGAGGCAATATGATTGACAAGTGCAATAAAGTCTTCCAAATTCTCTTTGCACAAAACAATATTGTCACCTTGAACTTCTGCAAGACGCACGTTCTTTACCCACTCGCCATTCTCGTAGAGATGAAAATCAAGATAGTCTGTAAAAATGATATGGTCGAGACTTTTCTTATAGCGAGTGAATTGCTCCTTGTTCTCTTTTCTTCCATCCAAGTCTCTGTCATCTATATCTTTAGCCTCAACATAAAACACAGGAGTATTCGTCTTTGAAGAAGAAATGATGAAATCAGGAGCGCCACATTCTATCCTCGCCGGTTCATTGGTAACAACAAAAGTTGGAAGCATTTCACCTAACAATTGTTGAAGCATTGGGCGATAAGAATGCTCATGAGCAATCCCAGTTCCGAACTGTTCGTTCATCTGTTTTATGTATTCTGCTATATTCATATTGTTTGTAACCTTTGATTTATCGAATTTCTTGTTCCCTGATTCTATCTATAAATTAAATCTTAGTGATTATGAAATTACTAACTGCAAAACCACTAATTATAAACTTTCAGGTAAAATTACTAATTTGCAAATATACAACATTTTGTTGAATATTAAAGTCTCAGCTCTTACAATTATAATATTTTATACTTTTTCCCGACTCCCCTTTCATTTTTCCCACGCTCCGCTTCACTCCTATGGAGAGTACGAAATAGAGTATCAGAGCAGCTATAAACATTATATATTCACCCACATCTAACGGGAAACGACAAGGGTCTATATGCCACAATAACAGGTGGCATATAGACCCTTGATAATATTGTAAAATTTTGAAGTCCTCGGTGCGAGATGCATCGGGGACTTTTTTGTGTACTTCTACATTTATATCAAGGCTGCCTTTGAACTGAACATCCATGGGATTATTATTTCTCCATCAGTACCTCCTTCTCTTCATAACGGTCGAAGCCGATGCTCATATCAGCACCGTGCTCCCGAAAGATGGAGAGAAGGCGTTCCTGTATGTAGGGAGGAATGTCAATCTCGCCACTCCTTGCCTTATAAAACCTGCGACGGGTATAAGGCGTATGGGAATAGAAATAACGGGTTCTGCCCGATGGGATGGTATTGTAAATGCGCAGGAATCCCCTCGCCCATACTTGCTTTTCTGCTACAAGATGATAGGGACACTTCTCGCCTTCACTCACCAGATGCGCTCCGAACAGCACAAACTGCAAAACGAAGTGCCTGACAGTCTGCTCCTGCCGTTCCTACACCATGTAAACGATGCCTACGAGATGGGAAAGGAAGTAAACCAGCTGACATTTACTGCAGAAGAATACATCAGCCTGCTCTCTGCTACTGCCAAATGGCAGTTTCTGGAACAGCGGATTTACGAATGTCAGAATCCGAATGAAATAAAACCGCAGTTCAACAATGAGGTTTTTGTAACGGTACTCAACGGAAGACCGGTAAAAATGGAAGAATTGAGAAAAACGATTTCGCTGATGGTGAAGTTGGTAAACAGGAAGAACCAGTGGTTCTGCGTATGGAGCGTACTGAAACACCACAATCTTTTAGGCAACTATTCTCATGAGGCTTTTGCCCGTCAGATGATGAGCAGCTACTGGTTTGGCGACGTAGAAGACTACAAGCGTTTTTCTGGCGATACCTTGCGTGAATACAAGCGTTACTTCTCCGACTACGACTACACACAATGGGATAATGATGATTTTCTGGAGCAGAAGCAGCTGTTCGGCATGACCAAATGGTCGAACTCTCTCTGCCAGAAATTTCAGAAGCTATGCCAGGAGATGGAGCAAGCCATCGTGGGGTGGAAATACTTATAACCTCTTGATTTCCAAAATAATATTAAAGTTCACAAGTTTGTGGTCCACAAACTTGTGAACTTTATTTTTTTTGCGTACTTTTGCATCAGAAATCAAGACTTAAGGCATTATGGGCTGCATCGTGAATGGTCCTAGCGAAATGGCAGATGCCGACTATGGCTATGTGGGCGCCGGTCCAAACAAGGTAAGCCTCTACCGCAAGAAGGTTTGCGTAGAGAAGAATATCCCGCAAGAAGTGGCAGTAGAGCATCTGCTTGCCCACATTGATGCGGATAAGAAATAAAGATCGCGAATTCAACAAGCATCAAACAATTATGGAGTTACTGACTTTCATTTTCTCAATCGCCCTGGCAATCGAGCTGGGCATAGCGATTTGGTTCAACACGGAGTCTGCTAGAAATGGATAAACAACCTTTAATGTGTTAGACAGAGCGAAAAGAATAACCGCTGTTGTCATGTGCTATTCGGTTAGTGTTTGCACTTTATGTGCTGTACGTCCTCAGCGGAAACCTATCGTTGTTATGTGCTATTAAGTTAGTTTTTGTCTCTTCAATGAGGCTGGACGTGACAGGTAGGCCTACCCTCGATGCCTTGGCATCGAGGGTTTTATTATGTTCTCAATCTTTTTCGAAAAATACGCTAAAATCTGCAGAATTGCTTAAAATGGGCAATCTATGATGATTTTACCTCAATGGAGACTATGATTTAACAACATTCTGCATGCATTTACCATCAAACAACACTCTTTGGCTGCAAAAATACTAAAAAGAAGTAATTTACAAGCCAAGATTGTTATAAACCTCAAATCCGCAACCTATAGGGTTTAGTGGGATTTTG
>UMHF01062127.1_pt1 | contig 26312 bp, 20 predicted proteins | sample 1965431 | NCBI WGS metagenome assembly UMHF01 (sample SAMEA4836088, study PRJEB28245) | human gut metagenome | biome: gut microbiome; material: fecal sample | place: Denmark | collected 2008
AATGAAAAAAGGCACCGGCGGTGAAAGCAGGTACACCGCCGGTGCCGAAAAATAAAACAGGGATAAGTGAGATATAGACAGGGAAGAACGCCGCCTTGCAAAAGGCAGGCCGCCGAATGGCTCAGGTATGGAGAACGCCAATGGTGGGGTTGATAAAATCAACGATGAGCAAAAACGAGATGACAGCCAGCATGCCGATCAGGCAGAAAAACATGCGGCGCAGCCAGCGGTTTTTATCGGTAAGGATATCCCGGTACTGCTTGTCTTTGTTCTCAAGCTCCCGCATGTACTGCTGACGGGTGGCGTCCAGGGTTTTGGCATAATAGTTCTGCATGGAAAGCAGCAGCTGCATCACGTTGGAATCCAGCAACTGGCCGTTTTCGCTCGCCAACTTTTGTAGGCCGGTGATCGCATCCAGCGAGCCATCCATGGCGGCAACGATCGCGGCGACATCACGGAAGCTGGGATTCTCGGTCTGGCCGCTCAAAATGCGGTTTACGGTGCTGAGGGGCACCCCGCTTGCACTGGAGATTTGCTGCAGGGTCAGGTTTTGTTCGGATTTCATATTTTTCAACGTTTCCACAATAGATTCTTGCATGAACCTCCTCCATTTCCCAAATCTGGGAAAGCCTAAAAGGGCGTTTCTCAGATTTGATGGTTTACAATTCCGGCAGCCTCTGCTACAATTCACATAATGTTTCCATAAGGCGATGGGGAAACAGGAAAGACCCCACCGCTGCCAGGGGCAACGTGATCCCCCGGCAGGAAACATCCCGAAATGTGCCGCAAAACATGCCACTATTTTAATATGACTTTTATAATTTGTCAAGAATTGTAAGAACTGTTAAAAAATGGATGTCTGCGGTATGGTGGGGAAACTGTTTGGGCTGTAAAAGGGGGCCGAGAACGATTTACCAGTATCTTGCGGTGGAACAAACCCTGTTCAGCTGTGAACTTGGCCGCTATACTGCTTTTGGAATTGCGGCCCAAAAGCGGGCACCGGATGGCTGGCGGCAGATTGCATTTGTCCCAGATGTTTGCACCAATACCCAACAGGCACAGCGCCTGGCGCAGCTGTGCACACAGGGGCAGCTGGAACCCATCCATTTGATGGATGTAATTGAAGATTTTGTGGCAGACCCTTGTTCCTGGCCATAGAGGGCCTGGCTTGCCGCAGAAATGTTAAAATCCCCCGGATCGTATAGAATCCGAGGGATTACGTTTTTATTTTGGGCGACTGATTCGTTTGGAGAAGGGGGATGCCTTTGGGGCAACACGGACCGCAGGGACAGCTCTCAGGCGGAGATGGCCGACCTGCAAAGCACTTTGGGCAGGTCACTTATATATTCTCCCAAAACCGTAACAGCTTGTCCGGGGCATCAAGAAGGTCGCCCACTGCAAATATTACAGCAGCTGCACACCAGCGCGCTCGCACACGGCTTTGGTCTCGGCATCCCACAGGCTGACCTGCACTTCGCCGATGTGGGCCTTGCCCAGCAGCAACATGCACAGGCGGCTCTGGCCAATGCCGCCGCCCATCGTCAGGGGCAGCTTGCCTTCCAGCAGCATTTTGTGGAACGGCAGTTCCGCACGCTCCGGGCAGCCTGCGGCTTCCAGCTGGCGGGTCATGGCGGCCGGGTCCACACGGATGCCCATGCTGGAAAGCTCCAGTGCACAGCCCAGCGCTTTGTGCCAGAACAGAATATCGCAGTTCAGCGTCCAGTCATCATAGTCAGGGGCACGGCCATCGTGGCGGATGCCGCTTTTCAGCTGGCCGCCGATCTGCATGATGCAGACGGTGCCATGGGCGCGGGTAAAGGCGTTTTCGCGCTCTTTGGGGGTCAGGTCAGGGTACAGGTCTTCCAGCTCCTGGGTGGTGATAAAGGTCGGCTCACGGGTCAGGCGGATGGCTTTCAGCTCCGGGAACTTCCAGCGCAGCTCGTCCGCAGTGGAGCAAACGGCATCCACAATATCGCGCACGGTTTCCTGCAAAAAGGGCAGGGTGCGGTCCTTCGCGGTGATGACCTTCTCCCAGTCCCACTGGTCTACATAAATGCTGTGCAGGTTGTCAAGCTCTTCGTCGCGGCGGATGGCGTTCATGTCGGTCACAAGGCCCTGGCCGGGGCGGAACCCATACTCAGCAAGGGCATAGCGCTTCCATTTGGCCAGGCTGTGCACAACTTCAGCGCGCTCATCCAGGCAGGGTACATCAAAGCTGACGGGGCGCTCCACGCCGTTCAGATCATCGTTCAGGCCGCTGCCGTTCAAAACAAACAGCGGGGCGGTAACACGCTTCAGGTGCAGGGCGGCACACAGCTTTTCCTGAAAGATGGTTTTGATGATGCCGATGGCCCGCTGGGTATCGTACAGGCCCAAAAGATCATGATAGTTTTTGGGAATGGACGTTTTGGACATAAATATTCCTCTTTTCCTCTCTACTTGCAGGGCAGCGTATGACTGCACCTTGAGCCGGAACGCCAGGCTGTGACAAATTCCGGCAAATTACACCGCATTTATTATAATCCCTGCGTCCGTCTGCGTCAAACAAAATTCGCCGATGACGTACAGGATATACAGCAAAACTAAACATAACGGCCCGCACTGCATTTGCAGCCGGGCCATTTGATATTTAGGGCAATACCGCATAATTCTAAGTGCCGATACGGCGAGCGAGGTGCCGCAGCTGCCGGAGCGGTGCTTAAGCCGCAAGGCGGGAATTATGCGGTGTTGCCTTAGTTGGGGTTATGCAGCGGGGCAGGCGTTACGCCTTGGCAAACTGGCTTGCATACAGGTTGGCGTAAAAGCCGCCCCTGGCCAGCAGCTCCTCGTGGGTGCCGCGCTCAATAATGTTGCCGGCTTTCATCACAAGGATCTGATCGGCGTTTTTGATGGTGGAAAGGCGGTGCGCCACAATAAAGCTGGTGCGGCCTTTCATCAGTTCCTCAAAGGCATCCTGAACCAGCACTTCGGTACGGGTATCAATGCTGGAGGTTGCTTCGTCCAGAATCAGGATGGGCGGCTTGCGCAGCATAACACGGGCAATACAAAGCAGCTGCTTCTGGCCCTGGCTGATGTTGCCGCCGTCCTCGGCAATTACGGTATCATAGCCCTGGGGCAGGCGGCAGATAAAGCTGTGGGCGCGGGCACGCTTGGCGGCGTCGATGATCTCCTCGCGGGTGGCGTCCGGCTTGCCGTAAGCAATGTTATCTGCCACAGTACCGGCTTTCAGCCAGGTTTCCTGCAAGACCATACCCAGGTTGCCGCGCAGCGAATCCCGCGTTACGGTGTCAATGGGGTGGCCGTCCACCTTCAGGGTGCCGCCGTTGATCTCGTAAAAGCGCATCAGCAGGTTGACCAGGGTGGTTTTGCCGCAGCCGGTGGGGCCAACCAGGGCAATGCGCTGGCCGGGCTGAACGCGCAGGTTCATGTCTTCAATCAAGGGCACATCCGGCACATAGCGGAACTTGACATGCTCAAACTCCACACTGCCTGCACCGTGGGGCAGGGTAACGGCATCGGGGGCATCGGGCAGGATGGGGGCTTCGTCAATAAAGTCGAACACACGCTGCGCACAGGCCAGGGCGTTCTGCAGCTCGGTCATAACGCCGGAAATATCATTGAACGGCTTGGTGTATTGGTTGGCATAGTTCAGCAGAACCGAAAGCTCGCCGACCGTAATGCCGCCGCCAATGGCAACCAGCGCGCCCACCACGCCGACCGCCGCATACACCAGCGCGTTGACAAAGCGGGTGGCAGGGTTGGTGATGGAGGAAAAGAAGGTGGCCTTTACGCCGCAGATCTGCAGATCGGCGTTGATCTTGTCAAAGCGCTCCTCGGCGCGGCTTTCGTAACCGAAGGCGCGGACAAGATGCTCGTTGCCGATCAGCTCGTCCACCAGACCGGTCAGCTCGGCGCGGGTCTCGCTCTGTACGCGGAACATATCATAGGTATGCTCCGCAATGAACTTTGCCACAAAGATGGAAAGCGGGGTGAGAACCACAACGATCAGGGTAATGCGCCAGTCAATGGAAAGCATAAAGCCCAAAGTGCCCACAATGGTCAGAATGCCGGTGAACAGCTGGGTAAAGCCCATCAACAGGCCGTCACTGAACTGCTCCACATCGGTGTTGATGCGGCTGATAGCGTCGCCGGGCTTGTGGGCATCCATATAGCTCAGGGGTAAAATCTCCATGTGCTGGAACGCCTGCACGCGGATGTCGCGCACCACCTGGAAGGTGATGCGGTTGTTCACCATGTTCATCAGCCACTGGCAGATGGAGGTGACACACACGGTAACGCCAAACTGGATGGCAATCTTGCCCAGGGCAGGGAAGTTGACATTGCCCTGGCCCACAATCAGGTCCACGCCGCGGCCCGAAAGAATGGGGGCGTACAGCGTGGTAAGAACGGTAACGGCGGCAAGCAGCAGGGTGAACAGCACCAAACCGCGGTACGGCTGGATCAGCTTTAACACGCGCTGAATGGTGCCTTTACTGCCCCGCAGGGAAACACGCTTTTTCTTTGCATTGCTCATAAGGTCTTTTCCACCTCCTCACGGCTCAGCTGGCTCAGGCAAATCTCGCGGTAAACGTCGCAGGTTTTCAGCAGGTTGGCATGGGTGCCGCTGCCAACCAGATTACCGTCATCCAGCACCAGAATGCGGTCCGCACGCTGCACAGCGGAAGCGCGCTGGGAAACAATAAATACCGTCATGCCATGGGTCTGCTCTTTCAGCGCTTTGCGTAAAGCAGCGTCCGTGGCAAAGTCAAGTGCGGAGGAACTGTCGTCCAAAATCAGTACCTGGGGGTGAGGCACCAGCGCGCGGGCAATGGTCAGGCGCTGGCGCTGGCCGCCGCTGAAATTGCGCCCGGCGGTCTCCACCGGTTCATCCAGCCCTTTGGGCTTGCCGCGCACAAAGTCCGCCGCCTGGGCAATCTCCAGGGCCTGCCAGATCTGCTCATCGGTGGCATCGGGGCAGGCCCATTGCATGTTGTCCCGGATGGTGCCGGTAAACAGCACGGCGCGCTGCGGCACAATGCCGATCATCTGGCGCAGCTGGGCAAAACCGTACTGCTGCACGGCATGGCCAAACAGTTCAACGCTGCCGCTGGTGCAGTCATAAAAGCGGGGAATCAGGTTGATCAGGGTGGATTTGCCGCTGCCCGTGCCGCCGATCACGCCGATGGTCTGGCCGTTCTGGGCGGCAAAGCTGATGTCCGTCAGGCTGGGGGCACCGGCACCGTGGTAGGTAAAGCCCACATGGTCAAATGCAACGGCCGAGGCGCCCGCTGCCGGGGCAAGGGCGGCCGCGGCGGGGTCGGTCATCGTGGATTTGGTGTTCAGAATCTCCGAAACACGGATGCCGCTGGCCAGTGCGCGGGTGACAGAAACCACCAGATCGGCAATGCGCAGCAGGTTGATAAGGATCTGGTTCATATAGTTGATTAGGGCAATGATCTCGCCCTGGGTCAGCGCGCCGCTGTTTACCTGCAGCCCGCCGCGCATCAGGATGGCGATCACGCCCAGGTTGACGATGAGATAGGTCAGCGGGGTCATCAAAGCGGAAATGCGCCCGGCGGTCAGCTGGAAAGTTTTCAGTTTGTCGTTCACGGCGGTAAAATCCGCAATTTCGTCATCCTGCCGTGCAAAGGCGCGCACCACGCGGGCACCCACATAATTTTCGCGGGTCAGCAGGGTCACTTTGTCCAGCGTATTCTGGGCGGCGCGGTACTGGGGCACCGTCACCCGCATGATCAGCCAGACCACCAGCGAGATGGCCAGCGTGACCAGCACGAACCAGAACCCCATGGTGGGGCTGATGACAAACGCCAGAATCAGCGCGCCGATGACAATAAACGGGCAGCGCAGCAAAAGGCGCAGCGTCATGTTTACGCCGTTTTGCAGCTGGTTCACATCGCTGGTGATGCGGGTGACCAGCGTGGGCGTGCCGATGCCGTCCAGCTCCGTGTAAGAGAGGGTATCAATGTGGCGGAACAGCGCCCCGCGCAGCGCCGTGCCATAGCCCAGCGCGGCCTTGGCGGCAAAATACTGCGCCGTCAGGCTGGATGCCATACCCACAACCGCAAGCAGCACCATCAAGCCGCACTGCTTGCCAATATAAGCCAAATCCCCGTTTTTGATGCCCACATCAATGATGTTGGCCACCACAAGGGGAACCAACAGCTCAAAGCAGGCTTCCAGCATTTTGAACAGCGGGGCAAGGATGGATTCTTTCTCGTATCCTTTCAAAAACCGCAGCATGTTCCGCATGAATGCACCAACCTTTTTGTAATATCAAATTATATGCCTAAGGCAACACCGCACAATTCCCGCCTGACGGCTTAAGCACCGCTCCGGCAGCTGCCGCACCTCGCTCGCCGTATCGGCACTTAGAATTATGCGGTATTGCCCTAAAACAGAGCATACTTTTTAATCATACAACAGATGCGTCTAAATGCCAAGTTGAAAAACGCAATACAACCAATGAAACCAATATTTTTTGCGGCCAGCCACAAAAACAGGCCGGATGGCAGCGCCTTGCCCGGTTTCGATGATTATTTGCACCCTGCCCGCCTATACTTGCAGTGGGGTAACCCGCAACGCTGCAACATGTAGGAGGGCAGAGGTCACTATGTTTTATTATCATAAAGGTTTAACCCGCGCCGCACGGCGCACCGTCGCCACCGCGATCACCATCGCAGGCCGGCAGGGGTGTACGGCGGTGGATACCGGGCACCTGCTGCTTGCCATGCTGCAAACCGGGCGGGGCACTGCGGTGGAGTTTCTGCGCCGCAAACAGATCACGGTAACGGCACTTTCGGCCTGTGCCTCCCAGCGGGCCTGCACGGGCCGCCCGCTGCACCTGCGCGGCCGGGACCTTGCGCCCGAAAGCCGCAAGGCGCTGGAATTCGCTGTTCTGGGGGCCCATGCCGCCCGCGTGAACAAAGCGGAGAACGAACACCTGCTCTGTGCCATGCTGGAAGATACCGCCTGCACGGCCAGCGTGTGGCTGGCGGGCCTTGGGCTGGAAGTTCCACGCGCCGCGCGGGAATGCCGCCAGCTTTCCGGCCAGCTGGTTTTGCCCAGCAGCCCCCGCATGAGCAGTACCCGCGGCAGCCGCCCCAGTGAGAAATATGGCCGTGACCTGACCCGCCTTGCGCAGGAAGGCCAGCTGGACCCCGTACTTTGCCGGGATGATGAGCTGGAACGCATGATCGAAATTTTGTGCCGCCGCCAAAAGAATAACCCATGCCTTTTGGGGGAGCCGGGCGTGGGCAAAAGCGCCCTGGCCGAAGCCCTGGCCCAGCGCATTGCCGCCGGGCAGGTAACGCCCAGCTTAAAGGGCAAACGGGTGCTGGCGCTGGATATGGCGTCCATGGTGGCGGGCACCAAGTACCGCGGCGATTTTGAGGAGCGGTTCAAAAACCTGCTGGAAGAGCTTTACCGCGACCGTTCCACCATTCTGTTTATTGACGAGATCCATGTGATCGCCGGGGCCGGTGCGGCGGAAGGCGCGATCGATGCGGCCAGTATCTTAAAGCCGATGCTGGCCCGCGGGGAAATCCAGCTCATCGGTGCGACCACACCGGAGGAATACCGCAAGACCATCCAGAAGGACTCCGCCCTTGACCGCCGCTTTGGCATGGTGAATATTGAGGAACCGGCCCCACAGCAGGCGGAAAAAATTTTAACCGGCCTGATGCCCCGGTATGAGCGCTACCACGGGGTGCGCATCCCGCAGGAGGCGATCCGCGCCGCGGTGGAGCTGAGCGTGCGCTACCTGCCGGGGCGCTACCTGCCGGACAAGGCCATTGACCTGTTGGACGAAGCCGCCGCGGCGCTGCGGATTTCAGGCGGGGAGCAATCCATGCTGCCAGGCAGCAAAATGCCGGTGCTGACCTCGGCGGAAATTGCCAAGGTGGTGGGCAAGGCCAGCGGCGTGCCCGCCGAGCGGGTAGGGGAGGCGGAGCGTGTGCGCCTGGACCAGCTGGAAGCCCGCCTTGCCGCGCAGGTGATTGGTCAGCCGCGCGCGGTGCATGCCGTGGCGGCGGCTATCCGGCGCAGCCGCACCGGCCTGCGGGAAGCTGGCCGCCCCATTGGCGCAATGCTGTTTTTAGGTCCCACCGGCGTAGGCAAAACCCAACTGGCCCGTACCCTGGCCCAAAGCTGGTTTGGCAGCGAAAAAGCCCTGCTGCGGTTTGATATGAGCGAATATATGGAGCAGCACACGGTGGCACGGCTGATCGGCGCACCGCCGGGCTATGTGGGGCACGATGAGGGCGGCCAGCTGACCGAAGCCGTGCGCCGCCGCCCCTACAGCGTGGTGCTGTTTGATGAAATTGAAAAGGCCCACAGCGATATCCAGAATATTCTGCTGCAGATTTTGGAAGATGGCACCCTGACCGATGCCCAGGGGCGCAAGGCAGATTTTTCCAACACGATCATTCTGCTCACCTCCAACCTGGGGGCGCGCTGCCTGGCGGGGCAGGCCAGCCCGCTGGGCTTCGGCGCTGCCGCCGAAGAAACCGCCCGCCGCGGCAAAAAGGCATTACAGGAAGCCAAAGATTATTTCCGCCCGGAGCTGATGGGCCGCCTGGACGATGTGGTGCTGTTCGACCCACTTGGCCCCGCCCAGCTGGCCGCGATCGCGGATCGCCTGCTCTGCGAGCTGGAAGAACGCGCCGCCCGCCAGGGCTACACCCTGCGCCATACCCCGGCGGCTGCCGCGGCGCTGGCAGGTGATACCGTACCCGCCTATGGTGCGCGGGAGCTGCGCCGCAAGGTGAGCCGCGCCGTGGAGCAGGCCCTGGCCGACCGCATTGCCGCCGGTACCGCCCGCCCCGGCGTGTTGTTTGTGGCGGATGCCGCTCCGGACGGACACATTACCCTGACAATGGGGGATGTGGCGGCGTGCGCATCGTGAGAGAGTGGGTAGTGGTCAGTGGATAGGGAGCAGTGCAGGCAGCCCGGCGGGCCGATGGCGAGCATCGGCCCCTACAAATGGGGTTTAGGGGTGTTGCAAAATATAATGTGCAGTCGGCAAGGTTTCTCCGCGGCGGGATGAGGGCATCCATCTCCGGTCTAAGAGCCGCCTATCCGAAACGCGCCTGCGGGCGCAGCGCCCTACGGATATTTTGCAAGTTAGCAATGCGCCCCAAAACATTCTGTAGGGAACGGTCTTGACCGTTCCGGAACGCTGCAAATATTGGAAACCAAAACACGAAGAGAAACGCCTTAAGGCAATACCGCATAATTCTAAGTGCCGATACGGCGAGCGAGGCACGGCAGCTGCTAAGCCAAAAGCGCAGATAATACTTTGTGTATTATCGAGCATTTTGGCAACGCAGATGCCGTGCCGCAGCCGCCGGAGCGGTGCTTAAGCCGTAAGGCGGGAATTATGCGGTGTTGCCTTAAATACAATCCAAAAATAAAAACGGAATACACCAACAAAAAATCTGCCCGCTTCCCCGCATCATACCGGGAAAACAGGCAGATATTATTATTTTATGGGATAATAGCGTCTATATAGCGATAACGGCATGGTGGCGCAGCATAAATTTTACGCCTTGCCCACCATCATATCACAGGCTTTGTACAGATCGCCGCAGCTCATGCAAACCACAAGGTCGCCTTCGCGGGCGTTCTGCTTGACCCAGTTGGCAGCACTTTCCAGCCCGTCAACCACAATGCTGCCGGGAATCTTGGCAGCCAGGTCCTCGCTCTTCACACTGCCGTCGTCAACCTCGCGGCTGCCCATGATCGGCAGCAGCACGCACTGGTCGGCCTGGCGCAGCACGGCAGCAAAGTCATCCATCAGGGCCTTGGTGCGGCTGTAGGTGAACGGCTGGTGCACAGCGATAATGCGCTTGTAGCCCATCTTTTTGGCGGTTGCCATGGTGGCGGCAAGCTCGGTGGGGTGGTGGGCATAATCATCTACCACGGGGGCACCGTTGCATTCGCCCTTAATCTCAAACCGGCGGCCGGTGCCGTGAAACTCTGCCGCGGCGCGCTCGGCATCGGCGGGCTGCAGGCCCAGCGGGCGCGCGCAGCAGCACATGGCCAGCGCATTGTAAATGTTGTGGTAGCCCGGAACACCCAGCTTGATGTGGGCAAACTGCTCGCCCAGCTCCAGAACGTCAAATTCATAGAAACCGGGGCGGTATTCCTGAATGTTCACTGCGCGGAAGCGGGCTTCCTCATTGATGCCGAAAGAGAACACCGGGCGGTCAATGGAGTTGACCACATCCACCGTGTTGCGGTCGTCCATGTTGAACACGACCGTGCGGGAAAGCAGGGCAAACTTCTGGAACGCCATCTTCAGGCGGCCCATCGTGCCGTAATACTCCAGGTGATCGTTATCAATGTTCAAAATAACGCCCATAAACGGGGTCAGATGCAGGAAGGTCTCACTGTATTCGCAGGCTTCGATCACAACGTCATCGCCGTGGCCAGCTTTGCCGTAACCGCCGATCAGTGGCAGCTTGCCGCCGATTACGGCGGCGGGGTCTTTGCCGGCCAGTTCCAGCATGGTCGTGATCATGCCGGTGGTGGTGGTTTTGCCGTGGGTGCCGGAAACGCAGACGCTGTGGGAATACATGCGGCTGACATAACCCAGCATCACGCTGCGCTCCACGGCGGGAATGCCGCGGGCGCGGGCAGCTTTCAGCTCAGGGTTTTCATCATGGATGGCGGCGCTGTAAACCACCAGCTGGGCATCGCCCAAATGGGCGGCGTCATGCTCCAGATATACTGTCACGCCCATGGCGCGCTCGGCCTTGGTGATCTTGGTTTCTTCCACATCGCTGCCGGAAATGGTCAGCCCGCGGCTGTGCAGGATCTGGATCAGGGGATAGGTTCCGGAACCGCCGCAGCCGATAAAATGCACATGCTGCACACCATCAAGCAAATGGGGATTATAGCTGTCGATAAAAGACATAAGTTTCACCTCAAAAAATCAGGCGCAGCCGCAGCTGCCAGCCTGGCAATCAGTTCGTTTGGCGCATGGCGCTATGATTTTTATATTATAAAGGTTTTTCGCTGCAAAATAAACACTTTTTTGAAAATTTCTGCTATAATAACCAAAAATGTCAGCCCAAAGGCATCCAGGAGGTACCCAATGAAACATCACCTTTTTGTTTGGGGCACTAACCCGCAGCCGTTCCGCGGCAAGGCGGACAGCAGCATCGTGCTGCCCATCAGTGTGGAAGAAATGGCCCGCATTGGCATTCCGGCGCGCAAAATCCCCCGCGTGCGGGAAGAATTGCAGCGCCTGATTGCAGCGGACCCCGCGCTGCGGGACCGCAAAATGGTGCTGCAGCTGGCCAGGCAGATTGCGGCTGAAATTTTGTGACGTGCAGAGAGCATTGATATAAGGCAACACCGCACAATTCCCGCCTTGCGGCTTAAGCACCGCTCCGGCGGCTGCGGCACGGCATCTGCGTTGCCAAAATGCTCGATAATACACAAAGTATTATCTGCGCTTTTGGCTTAGCATCTGCCGCACCTCGCTCGCCGTATCGGTACTTAGAATTATGCGGTATTGCCATAATTCAGCAGTTGTGCCAAATTTGTTCCGGCTTTTTTGGCGGCAGTGTTGCCACTGCCCGCGGCCCGTGCTATAATAAAGGCCTGACGGCGCACCGTGCGCCGGTTAAATCGCTTTGTGTGGCAGCCAGCCATGCGGAAGGAGTTAGAAAATGAAGAACAGCGAAAAGACCCTGGACATGATCGTCAACCTGTGCAAAAACCGTGGTTTCATCTACCCTGGCAGCGAAATTTACGGCGGCCTTGCCAACAGCTGGGACTATGGCCCCCTGGGCGTTGAGTTCAAAAACAACGTCAAAAAAGCATGGATGAAAAAGTTTGTGCAGGAAAGCCCCTACAACGTCGGCCTGGATGCCGCTATCCTGATGAACCCGCAGACCTGGGTCACCACCGGCCATGTGGGCAACTTCAGCGACCCGCTGGTGGACTGCCGCGCCTGCAAGAGCCGCAACCGTGCGGACAAGCTGATTGCCGACTGCGAGCAGGGCCAGAACGTGGATGTGGACGGCATGACCTTTGACCAGATGGATGAATTTATTGCCACCCATCCTGAAGTTGTCTGCCCTGTGTGCGGCAAGCATGACTTTACCCCCATCCGCAAGTTTAACCTGATGTTCAAAACGGCCATCGGCGTAACCGAGGATTCTTCCTCTACCTGCTATCTGCGCCCCGAAACCGCACAGGGCATTTTCGTCAACTTTGCCAACATCCAGCGTACCACCCGCCGCAAGCTGCCGTTTGGCGTCTGCCAGGTGGGCAAGGCGTTCCGCAATGAGATCACGCCGGGCAACTTCACCTTCCGTACCCGCGAGTTCGAACAGATGGAATGCGAGTTCTTCTGCAAGCCGGGCACCGACCTGGATTGGTTCGCCTACTGGAAAGATTACTGCGAAAAGTGGCTGCTGTCCTTGGGCATCAACAAGGAAAACCTGCGCCTGCGCGACCATGAGCCTGCCGAGCTGGCTTTCTACAGCCGCGCCACCACCGATATCGAGTACGCTTTCCCGTTCACCGACTGGGGCGAGCTGTGGGGCATTGCAGACCGTACCAATTACGATCTGGGCCGCCATCAGGAAGCATCCGGCAAGAGCCTGGAATATTTTGACCCCGAAACCAACGAGCATTACATTCCTTATGTCATTGAGCCTTCCCTGGGCTGTGACCGTGTGGCACTGGCTTTCCTGTGCGAAGCTTATGATGAAGAGCATCTGACCGACTCCAAGGGCAAGGAGGATGTGCGCACCGTGCTGCACCTGCATCCGTTCCTGGCACCGTTCAAGTGCGCTGTGCTGCCTCTGTCCAAAAAGCTGGGCGATAAGGCCATGGAGATCCGCAACGAGCTGGCCAAGGACTTTATGGTGGATTACGACGATGCCGGTTCCATCGGCAAGCGTTACCGCCGCCAGGATGAGATCGGCACCCCGCTGTGCATCACCGTGGACTTCCAGACTGTCGGCGATGACAAGGTGGAAGCCGATAACTGCGTGACCGTGCGTGACCGCGACACCATGGAGCAGATCCGTATGCCCATCAGTGAGCTGAAAGAATACATTGCCAAGAAGGTTGCTTTCTAAGCGATTTAGGGCAATTTGAAAACTTAAGGCAACACCGCACAATTCCCGCCTTACGGCTTAAGCACCGCTCCGACGGCTGCGGCACGGCATCTGCGTTGCCAAAATGCTCGATAATACACAAAGTATTATCTGCGCTTTTGGCTTGGCATCTGCCGCACCTCGCTCGCCGTATCGGCACTTAGAATTATGCGGTATTGCCTTAACACTGCTGAATCACCAATAAAATGCAAATACCCGTACAGCCTGAAAGCTGTACGGGTATTTTTGGTATTAAAAATCTGCATTTTGCCCGGCAGAAATAATGGGGTTACTTACCTTACAGGGAAAGCACCGGGCATAAAATTTATTTGTAGGGGTCGATGCTCGTCATCGGCCTGCATGGCGGGCAGAAAGTGGCATTTTACCCTGAAATATTGTAAACGGTCGCGGGCGCACAATGCGCGCCCCTGTGGTGTGAAATGACAAAAATAACTGCGAACGACACCTGTTAATTTTGATGCAGACGGCAGCGGAAGAACAGGGGATAATACCGGACGGACAGGGAAAAAACGGTGGAGCAAGACAGAAAACAAGCTGACTTTTTGCCATCCCCATGTAAAAAACCGGAAAAATGTGAAATAATTGTTGACAGCCCCCCAAAACAATGTATAATGAAGCTTGTGTGTTGCATCTGTTAAACATCAGAACACATTGGCGTTGTATGTGCTGCTGCAGCTGCCGCGCTTGCGGTGGTGTAACAAACCTTTTGCGGGGCGGCATAATTGGCGCTGACCCACCGGGAAAAGCCGGCGAGCCGGCATCAAGGAGGCCCGAGGTGGGACTAAATTCCGCAAAGGGGGATGCAGTAAAAATGAATGAAATTGTATCACTGAAAGACATTGTCGTCGATTTTGACGGGGAAAGAATCCTGGACGAACTTTCCCTTGACATCCACGATAAGGAGTTTGTTACGTTCCTTGGCCCTTCCGGCTGCGGCAAAACAACTACCTTGCGTGTGATCGCCGGGTTTATTACCCCAAAATCGGGCAATGTCTTTTTCGATGGCAAGGATATCGCCTCGGTACCGCCGTATAAGCGGCAGGTGAATACCGTGTTCCAGAAATACGCACTGTTCCCGCACCTGAACGTGTACGAGAATGTGGCCTTTGGCCTGCGGCTGAAAAAACTGCCGGAGGAAACCATCCGCCCCAAAGTGCTGGAAATGCTGGAAACCGTGGGTCTGCGCGGCTTTGAGCGCCGCAGCATCAACCAGCTGTCCGGCGGCCAGCAGCAGCGCGTGGCCATTGCCCGCAGCCTGGTCAACCAGCCCCGTGTTCTGCTGCTGGACGAACCGCTTGGCGCTTTGGACCTGAAGCTGCGCAAGGAAATGCAGCTGGAACTCAAACGCCTGCAGCGTGAGATGAATATTACCTTTGTGTACGTTACCCACGATCAGGAAGAAGCTCTGACCATGTCCGATACCGTTGTTGTCATGAACAAGGGCAACATCCAGCAGATCGGCAGCCCGCAGGATATTTATAACGAGCCGCGCAATGCCTTTGTTGCCAAGTTCATCGGAGATTCCAACATTGTGGACGGCATTATGGAAAAAGACTTCCTTGTCAGCTTTGGCGGGCAGGAATTTGCCTGCGTGGACCGCGGCTTTAAGCCGCGCGAGCCGGTGCAGGTGGTTGTCCGCCCGGAGGACGTGGATATCGTTCCGCCGTCCGCCGGCAAGCTGACCGGCCTTGTGCGCGAGGTGATCTTCAAGGGCGTGCATTTTGAAATGCACGTTGACGTGGAAGGCAAAGAATGGCTGATCCACTCCACCCAGGCCAGCCAGCCGGGCGAGCTGATCGGCATGAACATTGGCCCGGATGAAATTCACATCATGTCCCGCGAGGAGGTGTGATGGGATGCTGCGTTCCAAAGCTTCGCGCTGGGCTGCCGCACCGTACCTGGTGTGGATGGTCCTGTTTATTGTGGTGCCGCTGGGCATTGTTGTGTGGTATGCCCTGACCAACAGTGACGGCCAGGTTACCCTTGCCAACCTGACCAGCATTGGGCGGTACGCCTCGGTTTTTGGCCGCAGCCTGCTGCTTGCGGCGGAGGCCACGATCATCTGCTTGGTGCTGGCGTTCCCGGTGGGGTATTTCCTCAGCCGGCTGCGCGCCAATAAACAGCATATTATGCTGATGCTGGTCATGCTACCCATGTGGATGAACTTTTTGCTGCGCACCTATGCGTGGATGACCCTGCTGGAAAAAAACGGCCTGATCAACAAGCTGTTGGGCCTGTTCGGCATCGGCCCCTTTAATATGATCAATACCTCCGGCGCCGTGGTACTGGGCATGGTGTATAACTACCTGCCGTATATGATCCTGCCGCTGTACACCGCCATGACCAAGATCGACAATTCTGTGGTGGAAGCTGCGCAGGACCTGGGAGCCAATGTGTTCCAGATTTTAGGCCGCGTGCTGATCCCGCTGAGCAAGCCCGGCATTGCCACCGGCATTACCATGGTGTTTGTTCCGGCGGTTTCCACCTTTATTATCAGCCGTATGCTGGGCGGCGGCGCTAACCTGCTGATTGGCGACTTGATCGAGCTGCAGTTCCTTGGCAACTCTTACAACCTGAATCTCGGCTCTGCCATGAGCCTTGTGCTGATGGTGATCGTTCTGCTCTGCATGAGCTTTACCTCCAGCTTTGACGAAGAGGAAATGGAGGGTGTGATGTAATGAAAACACAGTATAAGCATTTGCTGCAGCGCACCTACCTGGTGCTGGTGTTCGGGTTTATGTACCTGCCCATCGCGGTCCTCATCGCCTACAGTTTTAACGAAAATAAGAGCCGTGCGGTATTTACCGGTTTTTCCTTAAAATGGTATGCCAGCCTGTTCCATAATGAGATGATCCTTTCCGCTTTGGGGCTTTCACTGGTATTGGCATTTGTTTCGGCTATCATTGCCACGGTGCTGGGCACCCTGGCCACCATCGGCATCAACTCCATGAGCCGCAAGGCACAGCTGATTATCAATAACATCAGTTATGTCCCGGTTGTCAACCCGGAAATCATCACCGGCGTTTCCCTCATGCTGCTGTTCGTCATCGTGCAAAAAATGGGCATTGGCGGCGAAAATGGCGTGTTCGGCTGGATCACCCTGCTGATTGCGCACATTACGTTCAATGTGCCGTATGTTATCTTTAACGTCGGCCCCAAGCTGCGCCAGCTGGACGGCAGCCTGTACAATGCCGCCCTGGACCTGGGCTGCACCCCGCGCCAGGCGTTCTTCAAGGTCATTCTGCCGCAGCTCAGCCCGGCCGTCATGTCGGCATTCCTGATCTGCCTGACTTACTCTATTGATGACTTCATGATCTCCTACTTCAACTGCGGCACCATGCAGACCCTGCCCATTGCCATCTACTCCATGACCCGCAAAAAGGTCAGCCCGGAGATCAACGCGCTGTCTGCCATCATATTCCTGGTCATTCTGGCAATCATCCTTACCTCCAACGCTATGGATTCCCGCGCCTACAAGCGTAACCAGAAGGCCATCCGCCGCGCTGCGGCCGAACAGTAAAGGGGGTAAGCAGAGATGAAACAGTTTACCCGCGCGGTTGTCAGCGCTGCCTTGTGCGCAGCCCTAAGCCTTGCCTGCACCCTGCCTGCTTATGCAGCGGAAGGGGAGATGCTGGAGGTCAACGAGGATATCTCGGTTTCTGCCGATTACGATTGGACCCGCTTTGCCAACGACCATCTGACCCTGAACGTGTATAACTGGGGCCTGTATATCTCGGATGGTTCCGATGACAGCGTGAACGTGGTTTCGGCCTTCGAGGACCTGACCGGTATCAAGGTCAACTATACCACCTTTGACTCCAACGAGAGCCTGTATGCCAAAATGAAATCCGGCGGCGCCAGTTATGATGTGATCGTGCCGTCTGACTACATGGTGGGCAAAATGATTGCCGAAAACATGCTGGCCGAGCTGGATTACGATAACATCCCCAATATGGCCAACATCGGCGAGAATTACCTCGGCTGGAGCTATGACCCTGATAACACTTACAGTGTGCCGTATACCTGGGGCACCACCGGCATTATTTATAACACCACCATGGTGGAAGAACCGCCCACATCCTGGGCGGACCTGTGGGATGTGGAGTACGCCGGTAATGTGCTGATGTTCAATAACTCCCGCGATGCCTACGCTATTGCAGCTAAAAAGATGGGCTTTTCGCTGAACCCTTCCAGCGTGGAAGAAGTAGACGACGTAATGAAGGAACTGCAGGCTCAGAAATCTGTAGTGCAGGCCTATGTTATGGATGAGATCTTCGATAAAATGGAGGGCGGCGAAGCTGCCATGGCCCCGTATTATGCGGGCGATGCCCTGACCATGATCGATGAAAACCCGGATCTGGCGTTCGTTTCGCCGGAGGAGGGCGTCAACTTCTTTGTGGACAGCATGTGCATCCCGGCTTCCAGCAAACATAAGGAAGCCGCCGAAATGTTCATCAACTTTATGTGTGAACCGGATGTCGGCTACCAGAATTGTGACTTCATCGGCTACTCCACCCCCATCACCGAAGTGTGGGAGCGGCTGGACGATGATTTGAAGTACAGCCCGATCGCTTACCCCAGCGATGAAGTGATGAATAAGGCGGAAGTCTTTGTGACCTTGCCGGATGACATCAACGCCGAAATGGACGCTAAATGGAGTGAGATGAAGAGCTACGATGAATCCGGCAGCGGCTGGCTGATCGTGGTGTTCCTGCTGGGGGCCATTGCAATTTCCGGCTTTAACATCTGGCGCAAGATGCGCAAAAAGGTGCAGGACAATTATTAAGCAGCCCGGCACCGCTTAAAATCAATTTGAAACATAAGCCCCGATTTGTCCTTTGTGATGAACCGGGGCTTGTGTTATACTATAAAAAAGATTTGTGTGCAAAAACAATGCAGATGAATAGAGGGCAGAGAGATGAAATACACCCAGGAATATAGGATCTACGAAAATGATGTTGACTTCCGCAAAATGGCAACCCTTGGCACCCTGCTGCGCTACTGCCAGCAAATTGGCGCCGAGGATGCGGAACATTACGGCATTACCCCGGAATTGTATGCCAGCACCCACACGTCTTACGTGCTGGCCAAGCTGGCTCTGCACATTACCCGTACCCCGCGCGTGGAAGAAACCATTACCGTGCAGACCGAGCCGGAAGCCCTGCGCCGCGCCGTCAACCGCCGCTTTACCACCTTTTGCGATGCACAGGGCAGGGAAGAAGTGTGTGTGGACAGCCACTGGGTGTTGATTGATACTGACAAGCGGATGATCCTGCGCAAGCACCCGGAAGGTTTCCCCACAACGGGCTGGGTGGATAAGCTGGACCGGGAACTGCCCATCAAGCTGACAAAAGTCAAGCGGGAGGATTGTGAAGAGCTTGGCACCCATCGCGCTGTGTACAGCCGGTGCGATCGGAACGGCCATATGAACAATACCGTGTATGCGGACCTGATCTGTGATGCGCTGCCGCTGGAAGTATGGCGGACCCACACTGTAACGGATGTGATCCTGTATTATCACAAGGAAGTCCCCATGGGCGAAAGCACCCGCCTGTACCGCGCCGCAGTGGGCGAAAACCGCTGGTATATGGCCGGGTGGCAGGGGGATACCTGCAACTTTGAAGCCGAAATTACCCTGGCACCCCTGCAGGATAACGCGGATTGACGGGGCAACAAAGAGAAGGATGAAGCGTTCACACAAAAAACACAAAATTGGTTACAAATCTTTTACAATTTGGCCTTGACAAAAGGTTTCAAAAAGGTTACAATTTAGTTGCAAGCGAAAGATAAATATTAACAAATCTTTTTCATGTGTTCTTCTCCTCCTTTCTCAAATCCCCGCCTTTCCCTCAGGCGGGGATTTCCTTTTGTGCAGGTTTTTTATAGCGGGAACATCACGGCCTGATTGTGATGAAATTGAACAATAACAGCGCTGTTTCGTAAGATGCTGGCGGGTTCCCCTGCGTATTAAAAGCACACTTTGCAAAACCGCAGCAACAAAAAGCGTAAAAAGCAAAAATAAAGGGTGTGCAGCAAACCGTTCGCTGCGCACCCTTTTGTGTTTTGGTTGAGGTTGTTCCAAATTGTTACAATTTGCCGCTCATTTGGCAGCTTTTACCAGGCCGGTCATTTCATCGGCGGTCAGCCCGGTGCCGTCTTCGCGGTAAATGCCGATGGAGTAGGTATAGTCCCCGTCCAGCCAGGTGGCAAGCTGAACCTGGCCGTCGTTGCCCTGCAGGGTCACGCTGCGGCCGTCAACATCAACGGCATTGCTTTCCGCATACTGGTTGTAATCTCCGCTGATGTCATCGCTGCCGGGGGCCTTGCGCAGGCAAAGGCGGGCATTGCCGGAGCTGTACTGCACCTCGGTCAGCTGCTCGCTTTCCAATACGGCAATGGTAACGTCCGGGTAGCCATCCACGGAGTCAGGCACGGTAAAATCGTACCCGGTCAGGGCGGCGGCATCCGCCAGGGTGGTGCAGCCGGTCCACGGGTTGGGGATTTGAGCGGTATCACTGGTGGCGCTGCTGGAAGCGCTGCCTGCAGTGCTGGCGGCATCGGAAGCGGCAGGCTGGCTGCAGGCGGCAAGGCTGACAGCCAACAGGGCAGAACAAGCAAGCAGGGTGGTGTGTTTGATAAAATTGATGGAATGGATATGTTTCATGGTATTCAAATTCCTTTCGTAATAAACGCTTTTTGCAGGAGAGCCTTGGAAAATTTTTTCAGGCAAACACCTTTGGCATTTTCCCAGGGGGTATCTGAAACGTCGAAAATATCGTCTATTTCTGCAAACGCAGCCGGATTTTGCGTTAAAGTGCCTTGAATCCTGCTTGTGTTTGTGGAATATCCGTCATTTCCTTTGCTTTCAGGTACACCTTAAATGTAAGCTCATAAATCGGGGAAAGCACGAGCCGGCATTCGGTTTTCCTGTCCCTTCACTATCAAAAACGTCAAAAAGGCCCGCGTTGTTACACGGCAAAATAAAAAAATAAGGGAAGGCCGTTTCCCACAGCTTTCCCACAAAATAATTTCTTCAATCAAGTTGCGCTTGCCTTTTCCACCGTGGCCTGCACCATCCGCAGCTCTTCTGGGAAAATGCAGCTGTTCAGCGCGCCGTTCTCCACATTACGCAAACAGTCGGCAAGGGGCATCCAGCGCACGGCGCTGATCTCCTCTTTTTGCAGCGTAAATTCTCCGGCATCACGGTCCAGCCAGAGCAGGTACACATTGCTGACCTGGTTATCCTTGAACGGTTTGCCGTGGAACACCGCGGAAAACTGGAAGCTGCGCTGCCCGCACAAAATCAGGTCCTGCGGCTGGGCGGTTACGCCAAGCTCTTCTTTCAACTCCCGCAGGGCGGAATCCACAAAGCCCTGCCCGGCCGGGATATGCCCCGCACTGGAAATATCGTAACAGCCGGGGAAAGAATCTTTCTCGTCACTGCGCTTTTGCAGCAGAACTTCCAGCACGCCGTTTTTGCGGCGTACCAGCCACACATGGCTGGTACGGTGGCGCAGCCCAAGGCGGTGCGCCTCGCTGCGCGGCACAGCCCGGCCGATGGGGTCGCCCTGCTCGTTGACCAAATCCAGCATTTCTTCCATGGTATTTCCTCCCTGTCCCTCAACATCCTATGTTCGAATCTCGAATTATAGGGCAATACCGCATAATTCTAAGTGCCGATACGGCGAGCGAGGTGCCGCAGCTGCCGGAGCGGTGCTTAAGCCGTAAGGCGGGAATTGTGCGGTGTTGCCATAGGCATTATAGCACGCCGGACCCCGCTTGTCACCCACTGGCGGCGGGGGCGCTGCGCGGTTCGGCAATGTTAGCGCAAAACACAAACACCGCGCGGCACACGGCGGCGGTGGCGGTGGTGCTGGCAAAATCGCGCTCGCTTTCAATCACGGCATCGGGGTAATCCTGCAATAATTGCAGGCGGGCGCTGCGCCGTGCCAGAGCTGCGGCGGTTTCGGGGGTGAAAGTCTGCTCCTGTGTTTCCCGTGCCCAACAGGTGGTTTCCTGCACGCAGCCGGGCAAAGCCAGCCGCCCCAGGCGCAGCGGCAGCCACCGTACGCGGGGCGGAACATCCTCCGGCAGTGCGCCGGACCCCGGCAGCTGCCAGCTGCGGCCCAGCAGGGTTAGGGTGCGGCGTTCCGCGCAAGCGCCGGTCAGAACCGGGCGCTGCTGGGTGAACGCCTGCTGCCCGGTGTAGGCCAGCCGCACCCGCGCTGTTACGGTGCCGCTGGCGGGCTGGGGCACGGGCGCACCGCTGCGGTCCAGCTTTTCCGCAGCGGCCAGCAGCATGCCGTTGCCAACGTATTGGCCCGGCTGCACCTGTGCAAAACCGCTGGCAATGTTTACGGCAAGCACCTCGCCGCCTGCACGGGCATAAAGCCCGGTGTTCTGGGCGGGTGGTTCCGCCTGTGCCTGCTGGAGGGGCGTACCCTCGGCGGCCAGGCAGCCACCGGTAAAATTCAGGCTGACCCAGCCAAAATCACCGCTGGCTTCCAACAGCTGCTGCGCCTGGGCCAGCTCCGCCTGGCTGGGGCGGCAGCCCTCCCAGATGCCGCTCTGCGCCAGCAGTGCGCGGATGCTTTCCTGTTGGGAAACGGTCAAAAGTTCCAGATTCATGCACCACAAAAAGCCGCTCAGCCAGTGCAGCAGCACAAAAAACAGGCCGATGCCCGCCAGAATGCCGGGGCGGCGCAGCAATCGCTCCGCTAATGGACCGGGGCCGCGCCGCTGCATTTGGATCACCTGCCACCCGCCCGCACCGGCCAGCTGGCAGAGCTTGGCCCAGCCGGCGCCGGACACCACGGCGGTAAAGCCGTCTGCCTGCGGGGCAATGCGTTCCAGCTTCAACCCGGCCTGGGCGGCTTGGCCCAAAAGGCGCTGCGCCCCGCGGCCGCGCACACAAAACCGAATGCTATCTGCTGCCTGAATGCGGCGCTTCATTGGCGTCAACCTCCCATTTGGGTGCAAAATCAATGCGGGCCACCCGCCCGGCAACCGTCAGCCGTTTGCCGTTCAGCGATTCTATTCGCAGCGCAGTGCCATAAAATGTAATAACCGTGCTGCCCACATCCAGCGTGATCTTCTGTGGGGCAAAATCCAGCACCCGGCGGCAGCCATCGGTAACAATGCGCCCGGAGCGGATCTCCAAATCCGGCAGACGGTAAAAATCGGCGTCCGGCTGGCGCAGCAGGTCGTGCAGGGTGGGGGCCGGGGTGCGGCGTTTGGACCGGCGGCGTGGGTGCTGCTTCATGCCAGACCGCCTCCTTTCGTCTGCCGGGGAACACACATGCGAGGATCATTCACCCCAATATACGGCAAAGGCGGTGCAGATATGAAGCAAAAATCAAGCCAAATGCGGTTTGCCCCCTGGCCGGTGGTGCAGGCCGCACTGGCGCTGGCGTTGAGCGGCCTGCTGCTGGCCCGGCCCCAGGCAGCGGCGCAGGGCTTTGCGGCGGGGCTGAAGCTCTGCGGCGGCAGCCTACTGCCCGCGCTGTTCCCACTGTTTGTGGTGTGCGGCCTGCTGGGGCCGCTGGCTCCGGCGCTGGGATGGCCGCTGCGGCCTTTGATGCGGCTGTGCGGGATCCGCAGCCCACGGGCCCCGGCGGTGCTGGTGCTGGGCTGGTGTGGTGGATACGCGGTGTGTGCCCAACAGATTGCAGCATTGCGCAAAACGGGGGAACTGCCCCCGCGGGATGCCGCGCTTCTGCTGCTGTTGGGCTGCTGTTCCGGCCCCGGCTTTGTGGTTGGCTGCATTGGGGGGCAGCTGTTTGGCAGCGTGGCGCTGGGGCTGCTGCTGTATGGCTTGCAGCTGGCAGCCAACCTTGCTGCCGCAGCCTGCCTGGTGCCGTTTTTGCCAAAGCAGGAATTGCCAGCTGGGCAGGGGAGCAGTCAACAAAAGAGCGTGACCTTCCCACAGGCTATCAGCAATGCGGTGCAAAGCAGCCTGACGGTGTGCGGCTGCGCGGTGTTCTGCCGTGTGGTGGGCAGTGTGTTGGGGCAGGGGATGCCTGATGGTGCGCGGCCTTACCTGAACGCTGCGCTGGAAATCTCCGCAGGCTGCGCAGATTTTGCCGCTGCAGGCAGCGTGGCGGGGGTGTGCCTGTGTCTGAGCCTGCTGGGGGCATCGGTGCTTGCCCAGCTGGCGGCGCTGCTGCAGGGGACGGTGCCGCTGGGGCTGCTGCTGGCCGCACGGGTGCTACATTTTGTGTTTTTGCAGGGGCTGCTGCACTTGTGCCTTCCGCTGGTACCGGGGCAGGCGGCTGTGTTCACCAGTCTGGCCCCGCAGGTGGTCGTTATGAAGCGTACCGCGTGGGATACGGCGCTGGCAATTGCATTCTTTTTGTGCGCTGCACTGTATCAACTTTACAAAACCTGCCAAAGCTCTTATAATAATACTATTCCAGCAGCGCACCGCAGCCGTGCAGACGGCCCGCGGTGAACCGCTGCCAAACCTTGCAGTATTGGAGGAAAGCGGATGTTCAAAAAGCCGCCCTATGGCACAAAAATCTCTCCGGCGTGTGCTTACTGCACCCACGGCTCTCCGGCGGCTGACCAGAAAATGGTTCTGTGCAAAAACCGGGGCGTGGTTTCGCCCTATTTTGCCTGCCGCAAGTTCCGGTATGACCCGCTGCTGCGCGTGCCGCACCGGCAGGAACTGCCGCATTATGACCCCAAAGATTTCAGCCTGGAGGACTGATATTTCATGCCCGATTTGAAAAACGTACCACCCTCGCCGCGCCCCCGCCGTTTGAGCCAGCTGAAAGATGCCTGGAAGAACAAGCGCTCGGTTACCATCGTTTACCTGTTGCTGCGTGCCTCGGTCATTCTGGTGCTGATTGCCCAGATCTTTAACCGCAACTTTGAAAATGTCTTTTTGTGTGTGCTGACGCTGTTCCTGTTCGGCGTGCCCAACATGGTGCAGCACCGGCTGGACATTGAACTGCCAAATACGCTGGAAATTATCATCCTGCTGTTTATCTATGCGGCGGAAATCTTGGGCGAGATTAACGCCTATTACGTTACCTTCCCCTATTGGGATACCGTGCTGCACACCCTGAACGGCTTTTTGTGCGCGGCCGTCGGGTTCTCTTTGCTTGATATCCTCAACCGGGAGGAAAAGATCGGCTTTTCGCTCTCCCCGCTGTACCTGGCCATTGTGGCATTCTGCTTTTCCATGACGGTTGGCGTGATCTGGGAATTTTTTGAGTGTACCATGGACCAGCTGTTTTTGCTGGATATGCAAAAGGATTCCGTGGTCAACACCATTGGCAGCGTGATGCTGGACCCCACCGGCGGTAACCATCCCGGCGTCATCCGCAATATCACGGATGTGATCGTGGTGCAAAGTGACGGCACCCAGACGGCCCTTGGTCTGGGCGGCTACCTGGATATTGGCCTGCTGGATACGATGGAGGACCTTTTCGTCAACTTTATCGGCGCGTTCACGTTCTCGATTATCGGCTATTTCTATGTGCGCAGCCGCGGTAAAAACAAGTTTGCCAAGCGCTTTATCCCCGTGGTGAACGAAGAACCCCAGCCCCAAGCGAAAAACACCTCTGCAGAAGACGCACCCGAAACGGAAAAAACGAAAGAATAATCAACAAAACAAGCGCCCTGTTGTGAAAAACACAGCAGGGCGCTTGAATTCTTGTACAGAAAACACAAAAATAAACCGCGAAGGATTACCAAACGGAACCCTGCGCGGTTTATGGAGCTGGTGGCCGGACTTGAACCGGCGACCTGCTGATTACGAATCAGCTGCTCTACCAACTGAGCCACACCAGCACAACAATAATAGTATACTGGATTTTTGGCACAAGTCAAGGGGAAACGGGACAAAAGTTGAAAAAATATTCTGGGTGGGATACTTTTGTTCATGACGACCAAAAAGGTTACAATCATCCCCTGCGTGGATTTTAACATGCAGGAGGTTAAAATTTTGTGCAACATTCATAGTTTATTTTCGACAAAACTGTGCTATAATTCAAATTGAAAGATTATGGCTATCTGTAATCTTTTACCACAAAAACCGCAAAAACAGGCGTAAAAGCGTGCGGGCTGGCCCGGCGGCTGACGCCTGGCTGCACAGGAGGTACCATATTGGCCGAAAAATCAGTCGAATTAGACAGCATCGAACTGGCCGCCGCCATTTTTGGCAACTGTGACCAGAACGTAAAATTGCTGGAAAATGAGTTCCACGTCACGGCGGTCTGCCGCGGCTCCCTGTTAAAGTTTACCGGTGAGCCAAAAGACGTGGAAGCTGCTGTGCATGCAGTGGACGGCATGGTGACCCTGATGCAGAACCACACCCCGCTGGAGGAACAGACGGTGCGCTACTGCATCAGCCTGGCCCGCGGCGGCGAGGAAAAGCGCCTGCGGGAACTGAACGATGATTTTGTCGCCGTTACCGCCAAAGGCCGCCCCATCCACCCCAAAACGCTGGGCCAGAAAGAGTACCTCTCCGCCATCCGCGCCAACTCCATCACCTTTGGCGTGGGGCCTGCCGGTACGGGCAAAACCTACCTGGCTGTGGCCATGGCGGTCAAGGCGTTCAAGTCAAAAGACGTCAGCCGCATTATTTTGACCCGCCCCGCCGTGGAAGCGGGGGAGAAGCTGGGCTTTCTGCCCGGCGATTTGCAAAATAAGGTGGACCCCTATCTGCGCCCGCTGTATGACGGCCTGTTTGACCTGCTGGGGGCGGAAACCTTCCAGAAACTGGTAGAAAAACAGGCCATTGAGGTGGCCCCGCTGGCCTACATGCGCGGCCGCACGCTGGACGATGCCTTTATCATCCTGGATGAAGCCCAGAACACCACCCCCGAACAGATGAAGATGTTCCTGACCCGCATGGGCGTGGGCAGCAAAGTGGTAGTGACGGGCGATGTGACCCAGGTGGACCTGCCGGAAAAGACCCGAAGCGGCCTGGTGGATGCCCTGCATATATTAAAGGGGATTGACGGCATTGCGCAGGTTTACCTGACTGAAAAGGACGTTGTGCGCCACCGCCTGGTACAGCAGATCGTAAAAGCCTATGAGCGTGCCGCCCAGCCGCCCAAGCGGGCCCCGCAGGCCAAGCCGGAAATGGCAAATGCGTAACGGATCAAATGCGTAACGGATAGAGTATAAAAATAAAAATGATTTATA
>UMHF01068371.1_pt1 | contig 26021 bp, 20 predicted proteins | sample 1965431 | NCBI WGS metagenome assembly UMHF01 (sample SAMEA4836088, study PRJEB28245) | human gut metagenome | biome: gut microbiome; material: fecal sample | place: Denmark | collected 2008
TGGCCAACTGAGCTAAAGAGGCAATCTTTACAGCCGCAATACGACTGATTTTCCACCTATCGGAAAACGGCTGCAAAGATACAACATTATTTTGAATCTACAAAATTTTTTTCGACTTTTTTTATCGATTGCGCATTTTTTCTTTAAATTTGGTCAATTGAACCTTCATAGAATCCACTGCCTGGTCAATTCCCTCTTCAAATGTATCGCATGTCTTCTCAACAAATAGTTTCGATCCAGGAACTGCGATTTCCAGGTGAACTTCCTTATTCAAGGCTGTGGCAGGTTTTACGACCTTTAATTGCACCTCTACTTTCTGTATATCTTCGTAAGTTTTTTCTAACTTGGCGATTTTCTTCTCGATAAACGCCTGTAACTTCTCGGTAGCATCGAAATGAATCGACTGAATCTTAATTTCCATAGTGACCTCCAATTTTAAAAGGTTATGCCCTGGGATGGGCTTCTGTATAAACTCGCTTCAACTGCTCGAACGTGGTATGCGTATAGATCTCCGTAGTGGAGAGCCGGGCATGTCCGAGCAATCTTTTTAAACTTTCTATTCCTGCGTCATGATTCAGCATCGCCGTGGCAAATGTATGTCTCAAGACGTGTGGACTTTTCTTTTTCAACGAGCATACTCTTGACAAGCACTTCTTCACGATGTCTCTTACTTTGGCTGCCGTCATCCTTTTCCCCTTATCTGAAAGGAACAAGGCTGGAGATTGACTCTCCACGGTCTGATTGCGCAAGCGGATATACGCTTGGAGGGTTTCATCAAGCTCGTTTCCGAAAGGTACGATGCGCTGCTTGTTGCCCTTGCCGGTAATCTTGATTTCGTGGTTCACAAAACTGATCGCCTCATCATCAAGTCCTACCAATTCCGATAATCTCATTCCTGTTTCATAGAATGTCATTATAATAGTACGCGCACGCACGCTATCATAATCTTCACCCCATTTCCGCCTGTCCAGAAGTTCATTCACCTCGCTCTCTTTCAAGAACTGCGGTAAAGGTTTCTCCTTTTTGGGCGTCAGAATGCTATGTGCTGGATCAGTATCTACATAATGCCTTGCCAATGCATACCGGTAGAAAGTGCGAACTGCACTCAGCCGGCGACCGACAGATGATGCCTTATTGCCTTTATCCATCATAGCCTCCATCCAGTTACGGATAATGTCGGAGTCAATGGTCTCCCAAGTGAGGGAGTCTGACAGATTCTGGAAGTATGTTTCAAAGGCCCGAAGGTCTTCCGCATAGCTGTCTATTGTCATTTGCGAGCGATTCATCTCGCATTTCAAATAGTCCAAAAATCCATCAATATTCAACATAACGCTACTCGTATTCTTTTTACGGCAACGAAATTAAGGAAATTATTTCAAACTACCAAATTTTTTGAGGATTTTTTAATCTTTCTGCCAAACTTTGAGGATATTCTCGAGGAAAATCCTCAAAGATGGCGGTAAAATTACTCCTCGTTAGCGCGCAACTGCTGTACGTAGATGGCGTGTTCCATCTTGAGACGCTTCAAAACAGATGGCTTGTCATACTGCTGACGAGCGCGAAGCTCCTTAACAACACCTGTCTTTTCAAACTTTCTCTTAAACTTCTTGAGAGCTCTCTCGATGTTCTCACCGTCCTTAACTGGTACAATAATCATTTTTTTTTGCTTTTAATTTATTATGTTAAACTTATAATTTCTGAGCGAAAAGGGCACGATGCCACAATTTGCGGGTGCAAAATTACATCTTATTTATCAAATAACCAAGATTTTAGCCGACTTTTTGTGCAAAATCGTTCATTTTGTGGCATTTAGCCCATTTTCATCCTCTCTAAAACTTCATTTTCTGCTGAAAATCATGCTTTTAGATACAGGAGTACATCTTTTATCTGCCGGAGGACATCACTCTATCCACCGAATGCGTTGCTTCCCTCAACCATTCCAGGTCTTCGCCTTCGAGATAAGGAGAAAGCTTTTCAAAGACATCACGATGATAGGTATCGAGCCATTCGATTTCTTCTGGCTGAAGCATGCTGAAATCTACCGGAGTCAGGTCGATAGGACAAAGCGTGAGGGATTCCATCTGCAGGAATTTGCCGAATTCCGTCGTCTGATAGTCTTTTATCAATAATGTATTCTCGATTCTCACTCCGAATTTGCCTGAAAGATAGAGGCCCGGCTCATCGGTCACGGTCATGCCGGCACGCAAAGGAGTTGGCTTCCATTCCATACGGATTTGGTGAGGACCTTCGTGTACACTGAGATAAGCCCCCACTCCATGTCCCGTACCGTGCAGATAATTATACCCCTCGCGCCACATGCATTCCCTGGCCAGAGCATCCAGTTGAGTGCCCGATGCGCCATCAGGGAATTTGGCGAGTTCCAGTTGGATATGTCCTTTCAGCACCAGCGTATAGACGTGCTTCATCTCCTCTGTCACTGGTCCGAGCGCTATCGTACGGGTGATATCGGTGGTTCCATCCTGATATTGCGCTCCGGAATCTATCAGAATCAGACCTTCCGGCTTGAGAACAACATCCGTTTCAGGCGTCGCCTCATAGTGAACAATGGCGCCATGTGCCTGATAACCGGCTATCGTATCAAAGGAAATATCACGGAAAAGATGCTGCTCTGCACGAAGCGAAGTAAGTTTGCGGTCGATGGAAATTTCAGTCTGTCCACCAGCCTCCACTGCCGGTTTGAGCCATCTCAGGAACTTGACCATCGCCACTCCGTCTCTCAGCATTGCCTGTCGGAAACCCGCGATTTCCCTATCATTTTTCTGTGCTTTCATCGCTGGAACAGGTGAATTTCCTGCAATAATCTCCTGACATTTCACGGTTTTCCACAGAAAATAGCTGGTTTCATCGCCATCCAGAAGGATATTATACTCGGAATATCGCTCCAATCCTTCAGCCACCTTATTATATGGATAGAGCGAAATGCCGTTTTCAGTCAGATAAGCCTTCACCTCGTCATTGATTTTAGCAGAATCCACATAGAGCGAAACCTGCTGGGAGGAGATGAGAAGATAACTGACGAAGACTGGCACACAATGAACATCTGTGCCACGGAGATTGAGTGTCCAGGCGATATCATCGAGCGCAGAAATGAGCATTCCGTCGGCATGACGCTGGCGGAGAGCAGTCCGGATGCGGGAAATCTTGGAAGCAACGGATTCTCCTGCAAATTCCATCGGCTGAATTTCTACAGGATTGGCTGGAATGGCAGGACGATCTGTCCAAATCAGCCCCAACGGGTCTAAATTGGTTCTCACCGTGATGCCGCCCGACTTCCGAAGATCGGCTATCAGCCCCATCGTTTCGTGATAGGAATTTACCATACCATCGAGGCCCACTTCTGCATTTTCGCCCTGCAATTCCTGAGCAAGCCATTCAGAAATAGTAGGAGTACCCTCAATCTTCAGCTTCATCAACTGGAATTCCGTACCCTTCAACTGCTCCTCGGCAGCCAGGAAATAACGAGAATCAGTCCACAAAGCAGCTGATTTCATCGTAACCACCGCCGTTCCGGCAGAGCCGTTGAATCCGGAAATCCAAGTCCTACCCTGCCAATGATCGGCCACATATTCGCTCTGATGAGCGTCTGTACTTGGGAAAATAAAGGCAGAAAGATGCTCTCGGCGCATCACTTCCCTCAAACTTTCCAATCTCTGATTGATTTCATTCATAATTTTATCTCTATTATATCTTAATTTGCATCTGATTATATCTCTACCATATTCTAATTTGCGTCTGATTAAATCTCTGTCATACATCTTAGTTTGCATCTGATTAAATCTCAGCGATATCTTCATCTCTGAGATTCCATTCTGAGCATTTTACACCTTATTATATATATAGGGAAAGGAAGCATCAGAAGAATCGCCCCAAAGGCGCAGAAAGAATCACCCCTAAAAATCACAGAAAGAATCATCAAAATAATCCAGTAGAATCTTCGAAAACGACTGAAAGATCCGATAAGAACTTCAGGAGTGTGATCGAAACGACTGAAAGATTCGATAAAAACCAGCCGGAAGCAGGAATTTTTCTTTCCATCAGAACGCATTTTGCTAATTAGAGATTACAAAGATAATAATTTTAAGAATTAACAACAAATTTAAGCGCAAATAAATGCACGTTTTACATTACTTTTTAGTAATTTTGCGGTCGGAAAAGAAAAATGAAGGTAAATATACTTTCAGATAGGTTCCACACCTCTCAAAGAGGGATTTCAGCAGTTAAGAAAAAGAATTTATAAACAACTTAATATAAAAAATTGTAGTTATGGAATTTTTAACTAATGACAAGCTTTTGATCGTCGGTGCCGGCGGTATGATTGGTTCTAACATGGTTCAGAGCGCTTTGATGCTCGGTCTTACTCCAAACATTTGTCTCTACGATATCTACGAGCCAGGTGTTCACGGTGTATTCGATGAGATTCAGCAGTGTGCATTCCCAGGCGTTAACGTAACTTATACTGTTAACCCAGAGGAGGCTTTCACTGGTGCTAAATATATCATTTCTTCAGGCGGTGCTCCTCGTAAGGAGGGTATGACTCGTGAGGACCTCCTCAAGGGTAACTGCAAGATTGCAGCAGAGTTCGGTGACAACATCAAGAAGTACTGCCCAGAGGTAGAGCACGTTGTTGTTATCTTCAACCCAGCTGACGTTACAGCTTTGACAGCATTGATCCACTCAGGTTTGAAGCCAAACCAGTTGACATCACTCGCAGCTCTCGACTCTACTCGTTTGCAGCAGGCTTTGGCCCTCGAGTTCGGTGTACAGCAGGATAAGGTAACTGGCGCTCACACTTATGGTGGTCACGGCGAGCAGATGGCAGTATTCGCTTCTCAGGTTAAGGTTGACGGCAAGCCATTGTCAGAGATGGGTCTTTCTGACGAGCGTTGGGAGGAGATCAAGCACCACACAGTACAGGGTGGTTCTAACATCATCAAGCTCCGTGGCCGTTCTTCATTCCAGAGCCCAGCTTACAATGCAGTGAAGATGATCGAGGCTGCTATGGGTGGTGAGAAGTTCACATTGCCTGCTGGCTGCTATGTAAACCACGACAAGCTCGGTTTCAAGAACGTAATGATGGCTATGCCTACTACTATCGACAAGACTGGCGTTCACTTCACAGAGCCTACAGGTACTGAGGAAGAGCTTGCAAGCCTCGCTAAGTCTTACGAGCACCTTTGCAAGATGCGCGATGAGATTGTAGAGCTTGGTATCGTTCCTCCAGTAGCTGAGTGGAAAGAGATGAACCCTAACTTGTAATTCTTCTTCTTAGAATTTTTATAAGTGAATGAGATAGGGCTGAATTGTGAGATGATTTCTTGCGATTCAGCCTTTTTCTTTATCCCTTAAAGAAACTGTCATTACTGTATCTGTCATTACTGTCATCAGCTGTATTTTGTCAATAATGCCATTACGGTCATGGCTTGCTGGTTCAAAATCAGCCCATAATGGTTATTTTTTCCGTAATTTAGATGAAATGACTTTGGCATATTTTTTGTAATTTTGCAAACGAGAAAGAATTCATCCCCCAAAAGATGGGAAAAAGTTGGGAAAGACAAATCATAATATTAAAGAAAGAAAGAAAAATGGAACTGATTAAAAACAAAACTTTCGGTGGTGAACGCCCACTCTTTGGCGCGCACGACGCCCGTTTGGAAGATATCACTATCACTGATGGAGAATCAGGTATCAAGTGCTGCAAGAACATAGAATGCCACAACTCTAAATTCTATGGGAAATATCCTTGGTGGCACGTGGACGGTTCTCTCATCACAGACTGCTATTTTGCCCCAGAAAGCCGATCTGCTATCTGGTACAGCAACAATATGGTGATGAAAGACTGCACTATTGACGGACCGAAATTTTTCAGGGAAATGAAAAACCTCGAACTGGAGAATGTCAATATCACGGATGCTGACGAAACTTTCTGGAAAGTGAATGGACTGAAAATCAAGAATGTAAAACTGCACGAAGGTACATACCCATTCATGTTCTCAAAGAACATCTATGTGGACGGACTGGAAAGCGACTCGAAATATGTATTCCAGTACTGCCAGAATGTAGAAATTCACAACGCCAAGATTACCACCAAAGATAGTTTCTGGGAATGTGAGAATGTAACCGTATATGATTCAGAACTGAACGGAGAATATCTCGCATGGCACAGTAAGAACATCAAGTTGGTGCGCTGCCACATCAGCGGCGAACAACCTCTCTGCTATATGGATCATGTGATACTGGAAGACTGCACTTTCGACAAGGAATGCGACCGTACTTTCGAGGACTGTAGCAATATCGATGCACATATCAAGGGCTGTATCACCAATATCAAAAACCCTATTTCCGGTCGTATCGAGGCCGACAAAGTGGGCAGCATCACCTACACCGAGTTTGCCAAAGCTCCTCAGGGCGCCTGCGAAATCATCGACAAATCGGAAGGTAAATAATCAAATTCTACGGACCTAACTTTTATGAAGGTCCATAAAAAAGCGATACACCCATATCCTCGTTCTTTAAAAGAACCTGTCTAACAAAGAAAATAGAAAAAGAAATATGAAATACAATTTTGATGAAATCATCGACCGCCGGGGCACCAATTCCTACAAATGGGACCTGGTAAAGGAGGAAGATGTTATCCCTATGTGGGTAGCCGATATGGACTTCCAGACAGCTCCTGCCATCATCGAGGCCCTGCAGAAGCGAGTGGCTCACGGCATCTTCGGCTACACCCTGGTACCGGACTCTTACTACGAGGCCATCACCAGCTGGTTTGCCCGCCGCCACCATTGGAACATCGAGAAAGACTGGATACTCTATACATCGGGCGTAGTACCTGCCATTTCCTGCTGCCTGAAGGCCATCTGCATGCCTGGCGAACAAGTGCTGGTGCAGACTCCTGTATATAACTGCTTCTTCTCATGCATCAAAAACAGTGGTTGCGAGGTGGTAGAAAACGAATTGAGACGAGTAGGAAACTGCACTTACGAGATAGATTTCGAGGATTTCGAGCGCAAATGTGCTGACGAAAAGACGACTGCTTTCATCCTCTGCAACCCTCACAACCCTGCCGGAAGGGTATGGAAAAAGGAGGAATTGGAGCGCATGAACGACATCTGTCTGAAGCACAACGTAAAGATAGTTGCCGACGAAATCCATTGCGAGCTCGTGATGCCGGGCTATCAGTATATTCCTTTCGCAAGCATCAGCGAAGCCTGCAGAGACAACTGCGTAGTATTGAATTCTCCATCCAAATCATTCAATATTGCCGGTCTTCAGATAGCCAACATAATCTGTCCGGATGCCGCATTGCGTCGCCGCATCAACAGGGCTATCAATATCAACGAGGTGTGTGATGTCAACCCATTCGGAGTCATTGCTCTCCAGGCTGCATACAACGAGAGTGAGGAATGGCTGGACGAACTGAACCAGTATCTCTATGAGAACTATCAGACCGTAAAGGAATTTTTCAATTCCGAATTACCTCAGGTTCGAGTTACCCGTCTGGAAGGCACATACCTGGTATGGCTCGACATTCTGCCTTTCGAACTTTCGAGCGACGAGGCTTATGAGAAGCTGATGAATGACGGCAAGGTATTCGTGAATAGCGGCACCATGTATGGCAGAAAAGCCGGTCAAGGCTTCCTGCGCCTCAACATCGCCTGTCCTCGCAAGACCCTGATGCAGGGACTGATCCGTATCGCCAGAGTATTGAGTCAGTACGTGGAAGACGAGGATACTGGTTGTCCGATGTAATTTTGAGTGAAGAACGAAGAGTGAAGAATTCAAATGCTTTTCGTGCTTCACTCTATTAGAATATAGACAATTAGAATATAAACAATTAGAATATAAAACTGAAAGACAATGGAAAATGAAGTTTTGAAAGCCATTAAGGAGAGAAGAAGTATCCGTAGATACAAGGCAGATCAGATTACCGATGAGGAACTGAAAGCTGTATTGGAGGCAGGCACATGGGCTGCCACTGGTCATGGCACTCAGGAACCATTCATCATCGCAGTACAGAATCCGGAGATCTGCGCCCAGCTTCGCAAGATGAATGCTGAGGTGATGGGTGTAGAGAGTGATCCTTACTATGGAGCACCAACCATCGTCATCGTTTTGGCTCCAGAGAGCAATGCGAACGCCATCAAGGACGGCAGTCTCATCCTCGGCAATATGATGTTGGCAGCCCACTCTATCGGTCTTTCTTCTTGCTGGATCAATCGCGAGGATGCCATGTTTGCTTCAGAGGAGGGCAAAAATCTGTTGAAAGAGTGGAATCTTCCTGAAGGTTTGATAGGAGTTGGAGCCTTGGCATTAGGCTATGCATCTGCTCATCCGCATACTGTAAAGCCTCGCAAAGAGGATTATTACCGCATCATAAAGTAAGATAAGATATTTCAGTCTCATTTTACTGAATACAATATCCCCTTTTGATTACTGATTTTGTAGATATAAAAAAATGCGCCAGACGAGTTCTCTGCTATAAAACTATGTTTTGTAAGTCATAGTTTTATGACTTACAAAACATATCCTCATTTTGCTGTCATTTACCGCATCTGAAAACCGAATTTATCACTTCAGAAGGTAGAAATTTATCACTTCTTCATAAAATCGCAAGTTTACGCACACTAAAATTTGCTGGTTACAAAAAAAGCAATACTTTTGCACCATAAATACAAAAGTACTGCTTTCATAAAATTATATTCTCCCTGAGAAAGGGGGCTTACTCCTTTGCGAAAAGAAAATCTTCCTATACTGACTATACTTAAAGCTGCACCTTAGAAAGAACCTTATCTGTTGCTCCAGACAGGCTCGCTACGAATTCTCCAGCCTTTTCTCCCGCAGACTTCAGGAAAGCTTCGTCGTTCATCATCGACTTCATCAAGCCTGCAAAGTCCTCAAAATTGTTGATTTCGAATCCGCCGCCAGACTTCAGCAAGCCCTGAGCTTCCTGAAATTTCTTGTTGTTAGGACCGAAAACAACCGGCATATTCCATACGGCAGCCTCCAGGGTATTATGGATACCAACTCCGAAACCACCTCCGATATAAGCCACATCGCCATAATGGTACATGCTGCTCAGCAGTCCGAAGCAGTCGATAATCAGCACATCAGCCCCAGCAGCTTCCTCAGGAGTAGTCTGAGTATAGCGCACCACCTTCTTATCCTTCAGCAGAGAAAGAATCAGTTTCAGATGTTCCTCGGCTATGACATGAGGAGCTATCAGCAAGCGCCAATCCTTATGCTCATTGAAGAAGCGGATGAAGATTTCCTCATCAGGAGGCCATGAACTTCCTGCTACAAACACTTTGTAGTCCTGAGAAGGAACGGATGCTGACTTACCTGCAGGGGATTCTGTCAAAGAACCATCAGAAGAAATTCCCTTTCTGAACGCCTCGCAGATAGGCAGATGCTTGGCTGCTTCCTTGATCTGCAGCACACGGTCGAAGCGGGTATCTCCCACCACATCCACATCCGTAATACCGATGCCGGCGAGCAGTCGCTTGCTCTCCTCATTCTGCACAAAGAAACGGGTGAAGCACTTCAAGACATTTGCATAGCTCCTGCCATACCACTTGAAGAATACCTGATCCTCACGGAAGATACTGCTCACACTATATGTAGGAATGTTGCGGTACTTGAGAATATGAAGGAAATTAGACCAGAATTCATACTTGATGAAAAAAGCCATCACAGGGCGCACCAGGCGAAGAAAACGGATGGCATTCAGGCGGGTATCAACCGGCATATAGCAGATGATGTCAGCGCCCTCATAATTCTTGCGCACCTCATATCCGGAAGGCGAATAGAAGGTAAGCAGAATCTTATACTGGGGATAATCTCTGCGGATGCGCTCCATCAAAGGACGACCCTGTTCAAACTCGCCAAGTGATGCGGCATGAAACCAGATATACTTTTCGGAAGGATCCACATTTTCCCTCAGTACCCTGAAGGCATCGCGCTCACCTCGCCACATCTTGCGCACCTTCTCATTGAAAAGGCTGGCGATGGCGATTCCCCAAAGCACGAAATAAATGACGACATTATAGATCATGTTTTTCTTTTTTTTCGGTTAGTATCTATAAATATCTAAATATAAATTGAATTCTCTCTGAGGAAAATCCCCGCACAAAGCAGAAATTTTCCACAGAAAGAGATAAAATATGCTGACTGCGATGCTTATCCGAGAACCTCAATGGCTCTGCGGAGACGCTTCAGAGTCTCCTCCTTGCCGAGGAAGGCTGAGATATCAAACATACCTGGACCCTTACCCTCGCCTACGAGCGTGAGACGGAAAGCATTCATCACATCACCGAGCTTATAGCCCTTATCCTCTACCCATTTCATCACAACAGGCTCCTGACCCTCGATAGAGAAATCCTCGATGCCCTCCAGCACTTCAGCCAGTTCGGTCATCTGCTGAGCAGAATACTCCTTCCAGCGCTTCTTGGCTGTCTTGGCATCATACTCTGTAGGAGGAATGAAGAAGAATGAGCACAATGGCCACAACTCATATACGAAGTTCACGCGATCCTTCATCATGTGTACCACCTGCTTCACGCGGTCCATTGTCTCCTCCACACCGTTATTAGCCACGATAGGCGCAAAGAGATTGGCTATCTCATCATCGCTCTTCATGAGGATGTACTCATGGTTGAACCAGATGCCCTTCTTGAAGTCAAACTTGGCTCCTGCCTTAGAGCAGCGGGAGATATCGAAAGCCTTCACCAGTTCGTCGAGAGAGAAGATTTCCTGCTCTGTGCCAGGATTCCAGCCCAGCAATGCAAGGAAATTGACTACTGCCTCTGGGAAATAACCGCTCTCACGATAACCAGAAGAAACCTCGCCGGTCTTAGGATCGTGCCACTCCAATGGGAATACAGGGAAACCGAGACGGTCGCCATCACGCTTGCTCAACTTACCCTTACCCTCTGGCTTGAGAAGCAATGGAAGATGGGCAAAGCGAGGCATGGTATCCTCCCAGCCGAAAGCCTTGTAGAGAAGTACATGCAATGGTGCACTTGGCAACCACTCCTCGCCGCGGATCACATGAGAGATTTCCATCAGATGATCGTCCACGATATTAGCCAGGTGGTAAGTAGGAAGCTCGTCGGCACTCTTGTAGAGCACCTTGTCGTCGAGGATATCGCTCATCACCTTCACGTCGCCACGAATCATATCGTTGACATGAATCTCCTGTCCTGGTTCTATCTTGAAACGTACGGTATATTGCTTGCCGTCTGCGATGAGCTGGTCCACCTCTTCCTGAGAAAGGGTGAGAGAATTACGCATCTGCATACGGGTGTGGGCATCATACTGGAAATTCTGGATTTCAGCACGCTTGGCCTCCAGTTCCTCTGGAGTATCAAAAGCGATGTAAGCCTTGCCATTGTCGAGAAGCTGCTGTACATATTTCTTATAGATGTCACGACGCTCGCTCTGACGGTAAGGACCATGCTCACCACCGAAGCTCACTCCCTCATCAAACTTGATGCCGAGCCACTTGAATGACTCCAGGATATATTCCTCGGCACCTGGTACGAAACGATGAGAGTCAGTATCCTCGATACGGAACACAAGTTCACCACCATGCTGGCGAGCAAACAAATAATTATAGAGGGCGGTACGTACACCACCAATGTGCAATGCACCCGTAGGACTTGGGGCAAAACGCACTCTTACTTTTCTATCTGCCATGTCTTATTTTATAGCTATTTTCAAAATTTTCTGCAAATTTACATCTTTTTTTGCGATTATAATAGTTTTTTTTCGTATTTTCGCACATGAAAAGGGAAATATGGGGCAAATCGGCATTTTTATTCAAAGAAATGCTCCTTTTTATCCATAAATATTCAAAAGTGAAGAGACTTTCCCACCAATCCAACAAGAAAAACAAAAACAAAAAAATATGAGTATATTCAACAATCCGGAAGAAAACTATTGGCGCAACCTGGTGACTAAGGCCATACTGGTCTGCATGACCGTGGCTGTCATCGTATGGTTTCTGCCTCGCAATGAGGGTCGCCAGTACCGATACGATGTAGGAAAGCCATGGATGTACGGCTCTGTCATCGCCAAGTTCGACTTTCCAATCTACAAAACCGATGAAGCTATCAAGCACGAACAGGATTCGATGATGAACCAGTTCCAGCCCTACTATGGCCTGAATCCAACGGTGGAAAACGTGCAGGTGAACCGATTTCTCCACGATTTCCAGAAGGGAATACCCGGTCTGCCTAATGATTTTGTGGGGCTCATAGCCAACGAACTGCACAATGTCTATCAGATGGGCATCATCAACACCACGGAGTACAACCGCATCTTCAAGGATTCTACCAGCACCATCCGAATCATCAGCGGAAAGAACGTGAAAAGCGTGCCTATCAAGTCGTTCTACTCTACGATAGCCGCCTATGAGCATCTCTTTGCCAACGAAAAATTGGCTGCCCAGCGACCGCTGCTCTCCCGCTGCAACCTCAACAACTATATAGAGGCCAACATCATCTACGAAAAAGAGAAAAGCGAAACCGAGAAAAACGACCTGCTGAGCAGCATTCCATTGGCAAGCGGAATGGTGATGAGCGGACAGAAAATCGTGGACAGAGGCGAGGTGATTAGCGACTACACCTACCGCGTGCTCACATCCTTCGACAAGGAAATGAAACGGCGCGCGTCCACTGAGGAGGAAATCACCACCACCATCATCGGACAGGTGCTCTTCGTATTCATCCTTGTCATGATGTTTACGTCATACCTCTCGCTCTTCCGCAAAGACTATTTCGAAAAACCGCGCAGCATCACGATGCTCTATGCGATGATCACGCTCTTCCCTATCCTGGTATCGCTGATGATGAAGCACAATTTCTTCTCTGTGTATATCATCCCGTTTGCCATGGTGCCTATCTTCGTAAGAGTATTTATGGATTCCCGCACGGCATTCATCACCCATGTCACGATGATTCTGATATGTGCGGCGGCTGTAAAATACCAGTATGAATTCATCATCGTGCAGCTGGCTTCCGGACTGGTGGCCATCTATTCGCTCCGTGAACTGAGCAAGCGCTCGCAGATATTCATCACAGCCCTGCTGGTGACGGTGGCAAGCGGAGTGGTATATCTGGCACTACAGCTGATGCAGGACAAGGAGGTATTCAATATCGACACCAGCATGTACACCCATTTCACCATCAACGGCATCTTCCTATTGCTTTCCTATCCACTGATGTATCTGATAGAAAAGCTGTTCGGATTTATCTCGAATGTCACATTGTTTGAACTTTCGAATACCAACAAGGGACTGCTGCGCAACCTGAGCGAGATAGCTCCAGGAACCTTCCAGCACTCCATCACCGTGGGAAATCTGGCTGCAGAAATCGCCAACCGCATCCATGCCAACAGTCTGCTCGTGCGTACGGGTGCATTATATCATGACATCGGCAAGATGAGCAATCCTGTATTCTTCACCGAAAATCAGGCTGGCGTCAATCCGCACGACCAGCTTACCAATCTGGAGAGTGCACAGATCATCATCAGCCACGTGACCGAAGGCTTGAAAATGGCAGAAAAGGCCAACCTTCCTGGCATCATCAAGGATTTCATCTCCACCCATCATGGCACCGGGCTTACCAAGTATTTCTATATTAATTATTGTAATGCCCATCCAGATGAAAATGTAAACAAGGAGTTTTTCCAGTATCCAGGTCCGAATCCATTCACCCGTGAGCAGGCTATTCTGATGATGGCCGACACGGTGGAAGCAGCCTCCCGCTCGCTCAACGAATATACCGAGGAAAGCATCAGCACGCTCATCAACAAGCTCATCGACGGTCAGGTAGCTGAAGGTTTCTTCAAGGAATGTCCTATCACCTTCCGCGACATCGCCCTGGCCAAAGTGGTGCTCACAGAACGTCTGAAATCCATTTATCATACGCGAATTTCGTATCCGCATCTGAATAAATAACTGGTGATTATTGAACATAAATAAATCCCGATTTATTGCACATATCATTTATTCTGTGCAGTAATTTGGGACTTTATTGTTAATATACTTTAAATAAGAAATAAAAGCAGTAGTGAAATAGAACATTCTTCTTACCTTTGCGGACGTTTTTATTTAAATTTATTAAAATGAAGAAACTAAAATTAGTTTGTGTTGCCAGTGCGATGGCAGGTGCAGCACCTACTTTTGCAGGTGGTTTGCTCACTAATACAAACCAACATGTAGCATTCAATAGAATGATGAGCCGTGAGGCTTCCATCGGTATCGATGGTGTTTATTACAACCCAGCAGGCGTTGTATTCATGGGTGACGGTCACCATCTTGCCATCAACTGGCAGTTGGCTTATCAAACTCGTACTATCAACAATGATTACAAATTGTTTACTAATAATGTAAACAATCCTATCACTCCTCGTGATTTCAAGGGTAAGGCTTTTGCCCCAGTTATTCCTTCTTTCCAGTATGCCTACAACAAGGGCAAATGGTCGTTCCAGGCTAACTTCTCTCTCACTGGCGGTGGCGGTAAGTGTACCTTCGACGATGGTCTGGGTTCTTTCGAGAAAATCGTATCAGAGACTGCTATTGCAGCTTGTAAGTTGGCTGGTGCTGTTGATCAGGTAGCAGAAGCTTATCATGTACCAGCCATATTCTCAAGCAACCAGTGCTTCGGAACTGAGGGTAAGTACAGTTACAACAGTTATATGCACGGTCGCCAGTACTACTATGGTCTCTCTTTAGGTGCAGCCTATAAGTTCAGCGACAACTTCAGTGCATTCGCAGGCGTACGTGGTGTCTATGCTTCTACTAACTACTATGGATATGTAGAGAACATCAAGGTTGGTGCAATGCCTCTCTATAAGGTGCTCGACCCAACCAAGGAAACAGCTGCCAACATTGAGTTGAGCTGTGACCAGAGCGGTGTGGGCTTCACTCCTATTATTGGTGTGGATTTCAAGACTGGCAAGTGGAACTTCGCAGCTAAATACGAGTTCAAGACTCGCATTCGCTTGAAGAACAAGTCAGTAAACCAGGCGCCTAGTATCGGTAACCTTCCAGACAACCTCCGCAACGCCTACATTGCAGGTGGTGTACCAAAGGCTGCTGCAGATGCCATCATCGGCAACCCAGTTATTCAGGGAGCCATGGGACAGTTGAAGACTCAGTTCGATGCCAAGCTTGAAAAGGCTATCGGTGAATATGAGGATGGCAAGAAGATTGCTGGCGATATTCCTGGCTACTTGGCTCTCGGTATCGGCTACAGCCCTGTCGATGCAGTAAGAGTAAACGTAGGTTTCCACTGGTTCGACGACAAGAATGCTACATCTTACAACAACCGCAACAAGGAGTTGAAGCGTGGTACCTTGGAGTACAACGCAGGTGTTGAGGTGGATGTCAACAAGAAGATTACCTTGAGTACAGGTTGGCAGAACACCAACTATGGCTTGAGCGATGAATATATGGATGACAAGTCATTCGTTGTTAGTTCTAACTCTGCTGCTATCGGTGGTGTTTATCACATAAACAAGAAGATGGATCTCAACGTAGCTTACTTCCACACATTCTATCAGCACAAGAAGACTTCCGAGACAGTTCAGCTTGCAGCTGACAAGAGCGTCGTCTATAATTCAGACTATACACGTAATAACAACGTGTTTGCGGTAGGTCTCGACATTAATTTCTAAATGATAGATCGTTCTGAATAGGAATCCTGAAGAAATTCGGAACACATAACTACAACAATCAAAAGAGGGTGTGTCATAAGTCAAAGACACATCCTCTTTTTCGTTTCTTCATTGATTTTCTTCACATGTTTTTTCTTTCATCGGATTTCACGGATAAATCGGAAGCAGTTTTGCTTATCGGATTATTCACGGATTTCCGCGGATATTTGACCTCTGGCCAATGGCTGGCGCCGTAGCGATCCAATTAAATTATAATATTCTCTCTTACATCGGATCCACATCATAATAAATGACCAAAGCCCCATATCGCGGATCTTTCGACATTTTTTCTTGAGCAAACAACAGGAATTCCCTCACTTTCCTATAGTCGAGAGAATTCTCCAACTTGATGACAATCTTACGGATATTCATTGTCTTCACACGAGCCACTGCAGGCTTGTCAGGTCCTAAGATTCTCTCCCCAAACCATCCTCGCAAGGTCTGTCCCAGCTCCATACTTGCCTGCTGACAGACTTTCTCATGCTTGTGCTTCAGATAGACGTTGATGAGATGATAGAAAGGCGGATAATGAAAGGCTCTACGTTCTTCCAGCAAGTCGCGGTAGAAAGTGGCATAATCATTGTGAACCACCTGCGAGATAACAGGCAATTCTGGAGATTTCGTCTGCAGAATCACCAGTCCTCGCTTGCCCTTTCTGCCAGCCCTTCCACTCACCTGCGCCATCATCATAAAGGCATGTTCGTAGGCCCGGAAGTCAGGATAATTGAGCATCGAGTCGGCATTGAGAATACCCACAACGCTCACCTTGTCAAAATCCAGTCCCTTGGAAATCATCTGCGTACCGATAAGCAGGTTGGTCTTTCCCGAAGAAAAATCCTCTATCAGGCGCTCATAGGCATTGCGGGTGCGGGTCGTATCAAGATCCATACGGGCAATACGCGCCTCAGGGAAGATTTCTGTCAACTGGTCTTCCACCTTCTCTGTTCCGATACCACGCCCCGTCAGTTCGGTACTTCCACAGTTAGGACATTCCGTAGGAACAGGATACGTGTAGCCACAATAATGGCAGGTAAGCAGATTGATATTCTTATGCAATGTGAGCGACACATCACAGTTTTTGCATTTCGGAACCCATCCACAGACCTTACACTCAATCATCGGCGCAAAACCGCGCCTGTTCTGAAAGAGAATAGCCTGTTCGCCACGCTGCAAGGCCTCTCTTACAGCAGCCAAGAGTTGTGGCGAATATGCCCCCTTCATGATCTTGCGATGGCGCAAATCCTTCACATCCACCACCTGTATTTCCGGCAACTGGATGTCTTTATATCGCGTTTTCATCTCCACCAGACCATACTTTCCCTGCTGGGCATTGTAATAACTTTCCATCGAAGGAGTAGCCGTACCCAAGAGCACTTTGGCTTCGGGATACATACTTGCCAAAACGATGGCTGCGCTGCGGGCATGATAGCGAGGAGCGGGATCCTGCTGCTTGAAACTGGTTTCATGCTCCTCATCCACTATCACAAGTCCGAGTTTCTGAAAAGGCAGGAAGACTGCACTTCTGGCTCCTAAGATGACATCATAAGGATGATTAGACATCTGTTTTTGCCAGATTTCCACACGCTCTGCATCGCTATATTTCGAGTGATAGATACCAAGTCGGTCTCCAAAAACCCGGTGAAGACGTTCCATAATCTGCACCGTAAGCGCAATTTCCGGCAAGAGATAAAGTACCTGCTTATGCTCATCGAGCGCCTGTTTGATGAGGTGGATATAGACCTCCGTCTTACCGCTGGAAGTCACTCCATGCAAGAGCACCACATTCTTCTTCATCATCTGCATCAGAATCTGGTTGTAAGCATCCTGCTGGGGCATCGAGAGCGGTTTGATCAACTCGAAATGAGATTCGCCAGATGTATTCAGACGCCCTACTTCTATCTCGTATGTAAAAAGGAAACCCTTATCTATCAGACTTTTGATAATGGCAGAGGTGGAATGACTCTCGTTCATTAGTTCCTCCTTTGTTACTTTTTCTATAAAAGAAGGAATATCAGAAGGCTGGTTTCCATTTGAAGAAGGAATATCAGGAGACTGCATATTTCTCAATTCATAGAATTCCTCCCGCAGCAGTCCGTTTTCATCTACTTCGTTTTCGAGAAGAATATCCCAATGAGACAGTTGGAGGAAGGTGGTAAAAGCCTTCATTTGCTTGACAGCCCTCCCCATCATCTGAAGCGCTACACGGAGCGACTGAGGATTGCGATAAGCACTCGACAAACCGACATATAGCTCCATTTTGGGTTTAAACTTCTCTGTAGATTTCAGTCCAGCCGGGAAAGCAGCATTATAGACATCACCCAATGGAGACATGTAATAATCGCTGATCCACGACCAGAGCCGGTATTGCCTTTCCAGAAGCACAGGGTTTTCATCCAGCACCTGCTCTATCGGTTTCACCTCAAAAGCAGGCTTCTCATCATGCGTTTTCACCGCCATACCGATATACTTCTTGCTCCTTCCTAAGGGTACGAGCAGGCGCTTGCCAAACACAACCCTCCCTTCCATTCCTTCAGGAACAGAATAGGTAAACAAGCCTGGAAGCGGCAAAGGAAGTATCACATCTACGTATTTCATACAGAAAAGTCATCTTGAGAATTATATCGTTGTGCAAAGATAACAATAAAAAAGCAGATACCCAATAAAGGATATCTGCTTTTATATATTTTAAGAAAGCCAGACTGAACTGGACCCGATTTTCAGAACCAGTAGCCAAGCGCAATCTGCCATGAATTGTTGCGGCTTCTATCACTACCCAAAACTGTTTCGCCCACCTTTACGAGAGAGGCATCAGCAGTCTTTCCACAAGCAATATTATAGTTAGCAGAAAGCTGTACGTGGCTCAACAAAGTAACACCAGCACCCACATTGACGCTGAAATTAGACTTCTTCAAAGAATAACTGCTACCAGTATCCCACTTGAAATTCTTATCACCTACGTTGATTCCCCACTGAGGACCCGCAAAGAGAAAGATATTTGCCACGCTGCTCAATCCCCAACCATAGCGTACATTCACAGGAATGTTGAGAGACTTCTGCTTTACATTCTCCTTGAAATATGAATTATCAGTTCCCTGATACTTCACGTCAGCCTCTTTCTGATCATAGAGAGCAGCAGCATCGAAACTCAAACCTACTACTGGCAAGGTGATCTTTACCATAGGACCTACGAAGAAACCTGTCTTATTAGAAGCATCGAAGACATCTTTGCTGAAAGACATATTGGTAACGTTCAAACCACCTTTCAAACCAAACTTAACCTGTGCGTTAGCCTGCTGCACGAACAGCAATGATGCCAACAACACCATAAAAGTCAATACTTTTTTCATACCTATTTCTCTATTTTTATTTCTAATAATTGTTGTTCAAATCATATAATTCCAACGATTGTTACTCCGATAAATATCATTCTAACGATTAGGATTTCTATCATTATTATTCTAACGATTGATATTTCCGATAGTTAATATTTCCAACAATCAGAACCAAACCAATTAATGGCGCTCTCTTCTGACAGAAACGCGGGCTGCACTGGAGGTAGAAGAACCAGAACTGCGCTGGCGACGTCTTCTTACACTCGAAGAAGAACCTGAAGACTTAGAAGAACTTCTGCGGTTCTTCTTGACAGTCTTTGCATCCTTCTTACCGGCATTGGCAATACTATCCAGAGAATCCTTTCTCTCCTGATTGCCCCAAATATTCTTCTCAAAGGCAGCCAATTCAGCCTCTATCCTCTTCTGCTCCTTGCTCATAGCCGAATCAGAAGGACAGTATTGAGCCAAAGTCTTACCCAACATATTATTGGTCTTGTAAATCTTTCCTTTATACTGATTTCTTACAAAGTAATCATCCACACTCATCGTCGCAGCATTGTTCAGATTACTGGTCATAATCTGCTGTTTAGACAAGTAAGGAGCCAGGTCGCTGTACTTCACCCAGAACAAAGGATATTTATTGCCACCATCTCCGAAATCATCCTCACGGGTCATGATAGGACAGAGTGCCAACACCTGAGTATGGAAGGTGGAAGTACGCTGGTCAAAATAAGAAGATTCCTTCACATAGTAAGATTTCACTTCGCGGGAAGGAATATCACTGTTGTCAAGACGCATTCTTCCGTTTGCATCCTTCTCATAATAAATATGGTAATTATCCAGGAATGCCTTTGGCTTCACCAAGTCTGCATCACTGAAACTCTCGTTGCCGTCCAACTTATACTGGTAAGCCTTGATGCGACCGGAGAGTATCAACTTAAACATATAGGTGAACAGGTTCACCTGGTTGCCCAATGGTTCCACAGGATAATACAAAGGCGCATTGGCATCATCGTTGAGATTCAACTCACGATAGATGTCACGTCTCCATACCACATCCTCATCCATAGAAGCAGTAGTAGGAAACATGATTTGTGCACGGGTCGTCATGTTGTTGGCATTCGACTTCTGCTGAGCCTTCTGCTGTGCCTGGCGGCGCGCTTCAGGTTGAGCGCTGATTCCCAGCGTAACACCTGCAAGCATCAAAAGCATAAATATCTTTTTCATCACATTGATTTTATTTACTTTGATCATTATGTTATGCATTCTGGCAAGTTTTCCATTCCACTCGGAATGAATATCCTGTCCAGATTCGCCTTTTTCCTATTCCAGACTCTCTCTTACCTCACAATCACTTCCATTGCAGCGGAGAGATTGCGGGTAATGCCATCAGGACCAACTGCCTTGATATGAGAAATGTAGAAGCGACGGTTTCTGGACAAGTGGCGGAATTCCTCGCGCTGACGCTGTGAGAAATTGGCACCTGCTGAAGCAAGAGGAACCGCATTTCCCATATTGTCGAAGAATACAGTCTCGAAACTCAGCACCTTAAACGGAATATCGAGCAATCCGTCATCAATCGCTGCATGAATGCCTGTTGCTCCCATCAGAGAAGCCTTTGACAGAGCACCGCCTCTATATCTGTTGGTACCCAAAGCCAGATAAGCAGTTGGATCTGGAAGTTTCCTGACATGGAAAACAAACGGTGGCATCGTACGGGTCTGTCCCTTGTCACGAGCCGTAACTGTAATCGTCACATCCTTGCCTACAGCAGATGGAACTGCCACGAAATGTCCATTTCCCTTGGAGATGAAGGAACCGCCACTCATGCTGGCAGAAATCGCATTGGCAGGAACTCCCGGTACGCTGATACTGATTGGATTGTGGAAACCGGCATAGAGCACATTCATCATGTCGGCTGCCACAGTAGCAGTATTAGGAGCCGGAATCACACTGTACTTCTGCAGGAAATTGCGTCGCAAGACATCTCCCTTGGCATTGTGCATCAGAATATATCCGCTGAACTGGTGTTCTCCTACGCCTCCAGCAGTAAAGGAATACTGCCCATGAGCCGTATTCACGCGCATACCATTCACATAGATTTCCGGTTGCTGGGTAGTATCCACAGCCGCCATCACGATGTTGGCATTGAAGCGCTCGCCAGGATAAAGCGTAGTCTTCTCCGGAATCACGAAGGCATCAAGTTTGTTGACGCGAATATCCTTCATATCTATATTAGAAACGAGGGTATGGAGCACCTCTCCTTCCGCATAGCGCACATCACTCTGCAGTTTGGAGAGCAAAGTGATAGCAGCAGCCACAGGCATATTCTCAAACATATATTCCTGCCAGTTTTTGCCCAAAGTCCTTGAATTCTTTGGCACAACTGTAGCGAGGTTGCTCTGAATGATTTTCTTCTGATGCTCGTCAGTCACCATGGTGAGGATACGCTCACGATAACGGTTGATGGCATCATAGAGTTTCTTGCCTTTCCCCGTACCAGGAGCCAGCATCACGATGCCTGCAGCTTCCAGATTATCCTTGTTCTCGATGTTTTTCACATCGCCATCCTTTCCATCAGCCTCTCTGACGATGGCTTCTTTCAACTGCTGTGCGAAGTTGTAGAGCGAGTCACTCATTTCCTTCACCTGAGTAGCCTTCTCAAACCATTCTTTCACCTTGGCAGGATTCTTCTTCATCTGCTCGCTGAAATCCCCATAGATAGCAGCATTCTCTGCAGAAGAATTGGCCGTGGTACGGTTCAAGCTTTCCTCCACAATAGAGAATCCGTTGAGCACCTCGGTAGAGATGTTCAATGCAAGCATGGCCATGAGGACGACATACATCAAGTTGATCATCTTCTGGCGCGGTGAAACGGGTCTTTTCTTTATTGCCATTTATTTATAACTGAAAAATTCGATTGAATGCTTTACTCTTCACTTACATGTGGGGCAGCAGCTCTCATATTGACAGTCATTGCCTCGATCATGCGAGTATAAATCTTGTTGAGCTGCTCTATCTGCTGAGCCATCTTTCTGCTCTGCTCATTGATCTGGTCGATAGTACCAATCTGCTGACTGGCACCCTTCAGCTGCATTTCATATACCTTGCTAATACCGGTAAGCGTACGGTTCAGATTTTCCATTTCCTCGCTATCACGGGTCAGGCGGCTGCTCTGTTCATTTACCTTTTCGAGAGTTTCTACCAGCTTTTTCAACTCTTCCACATAGTTATTCTGTGCTTCCTCCATTTCTGGAGTTATCTGCTGCTGACCACCAACCCATGCAGTAGAACCAGCTACAGGCTGCTGAACGGCTGCTGACTGAGGCTGCTGAACAGCAACATCGGCTTCCTTATCATCAGAAGATGATGCAGAGAAAGAAGAAGCTGCTGCAGAAACTGGAGATGAAGCTGTGCCTTCAGAAGTTGCTGCAGAAGCAATGCCCTGAGAAGCAGTAGCACCAGGAGCAAAGACAATCGGCTGTCCCACAACCACTGCATCTCCGGAAACAGGATGAGAACCTGAAACCGGTTGAGAACCTGCTACAGAATTATTTGTATCATAAATGACCTTGCCCGTCTCCAGATATTCTTCAGTAATATGTGTAGGAATATCACGACCATCGGCAGTCTTATCAAAAGGACGGTCGAAAGCTGACAGGAAGAATACCAATACCTCAGTACCCATACCCAAGAACAACATCAGATTGGCTCCCGGCAAGTGAGTCAACTTAAAGAGTGTACCCAAGATAACGATAGATGCACCCCAACTATATGCATAGTTCAGGAATGTTTGTCCAGGCACGCTATCCATCCACTTTTGCAGACGGTAAACGATATTAAACTTACTGTAATCGCCCATTTTTATTATCTCCTATTCTTTGATTTTGTAGGTTTCTGTTTTGCACTTGATGTTGTTGCGAGACTTCTCACACATCTGAATCCGATATACGAACGAGGCTGGTTCTGATATTCCCAAGAGCGCCATGCCGAACGTATGAAAGACTCTGGGTCCTTCCATGAACCACCTCTCACACTTTTCTTCTTCAAGCGGTAAGGATCTTCCTTGGCTGCATTATAAACAAGCGTTGGATTCAGATCGTTCATGGCATCAACACCCGCTTCCGTATAAATCGTACTGGTCCATTCAGCCACATTACCTGCCATATCATACAGTCCGTTAGAATTAGGAGAATAGATGCCCACTCGGCTTGTTATCAGGTTTCCGTCCTTGGTATAATTACCACGGTCTGGCTTGAAATTGGCATAGAAACATCCATCCCCATTCTTTACATCCTTGTTTTCCCAAGGGAATTCATTCTGCTCCTTACCGCGGGCAGCATACTCCCACTCAGCCTCAGTAGGCAGACGATATCTCTGTATGAAACGTGCCTCAGGGCCCAAGCCTTTCAACAGATAGTCCGTACGCCAGGCACAGAATGCATTCGCCTGTTCCCAAGTTACGCCTACCACAGGATAGTCATTATAGGCAGGATTGCTGAAATAACTTCTGAGATAAGTCTCATTATCAGAATTCTTGAAGTCATTCACCCAACAGGTGGTATCCGGATAAACATTCACGATATAGGTATTGAGAAAATCCCAAGGTCCACTCAACTGTCGGTTGATGGTCTGTCTCACGATTCTACCCTCATCATCCACATAGGCTGTATCCTTGGAAATCATGACCACCTCGTTCGGATCCACTTCGATGTCAGTATTGAGGTTACGCTCAGAAGCATTGAGACGGTTGCGACGCAAGGCTGCGGCAGTATAATCATAGATTTCATACTTATAGTTGAGCTGACTCCAGTCTATCAACTTTTCTCCCGTCACAGGATTGGTCGTATAAAGACTCTCAATGGCACGCAGTTCGTCCTCATTAGGTTTCTTAGGAAGATTCTTCTTCCAGTTGACACGCGGAGGCACAGGTTCACCATTCTTATCTTCCGTAATCATATAAGTTTCATCGCCTCCATAAGAAGGATCAGCAAGACGGGTACGCAAGATAGAATCTCTCACGTAAGCAACAAATTGCTTATATTCAGAGTTGGTAATTTCAGTATCGTCCATCCAGAAACCATCCACAGAGATTTCCTTCACAGGCGTTTTTCCACCCCAAAGAGAGTCTTGCTTTTCCAAGCCCATCTTCAGGAAGCCACGGTTCACCTTCACCATGCCGTAAGGAGCTGGCTCGGTAAATCCCCTGCCAGATACGCCCACGACTTCACCACCACGACCTGCCATCGAGGTAGATTTGGCACCGAAACATCCAGTCAATGCCACCAGCACAAAGGCTGAGCAAAGCCACATGATACCTTTCTTCATATTCATATTATTCTTATACTATAGTATTCTTACACTTTTATGTTTATTTCTTCCTTTTTTTACGAGATTGATGTCAGTCTGATAACCGACAAACAGCTCATGACTTCCATTGCCAGGACTGATAGCCGACGTGTACATTTCATAACTGTAACCTAACACCACTCCGTGGAACATTCCACCAACAAGGAACGTAACGGAATTGGTAGGACTATAAGACACACCGCCATACATCATTTTCTTCTCATGCGTATAGACCATCCTGCAACTTACATCTCCCCGCCAGGTCACGCCATCGTATCTGACAAGAGTAGAAGGCTTTATAGATAAAAACGGATTTCTTAACTTAATATTGTATCCGCCAGTCAAATAATAAGTTGCATCTATCTGCATTTCATTCGTTTCACCCATTTCAATCTTAGGGGCATTCAGATGCTGTCCGGAAATTCCCACATACCAGGCACCATGCGAATAATAAAGACCAAAGCCAAGATCCAGTCCGTTACCATCAATCTGAGAGGTGGAGAAAGCAGGGTCATTAGATTCTCCTAAATCCACTTTGCTGCCATCAAAACTTTCACTTAGAAAACCAGCTTGAATACCAGCACTGAGCATACCCTTGAAAAGCCGTTTCTTGAAAGCATATTGCAAAGCCAACTTCTGATGGGTGAACAAACCTATCTGGTCGTTCATGAATTGCACACCGACACCATGATAATTCTTCAAGACATAGAAAGGCAAATCGGCTCCAGCATACATAGTCCGGGGATTATGCTCAAAACCAGCCATGTCTAATGCATAATCAATATTCACATTTATCTTGGCTTGTTTACCTACCGCACCAGGATTGAAGGAAGGTTCCATATCAAAATAATGACTAAAAGAAGGATCGTACTGAGCATAACAGGTGGTTATACCCAGTATCATCAACAAAGTCGCTATTTTAATTCTTTTATACACGATACTATAACGGATTTTTTCTCAAAATATTGTATGAATTGGGAATAGAGATAAAAAATAAAATGAAAAAGGCTGCCCTTATCCATAAGAGCAGCCCTATCATCACTTAATACTCGTCATCATTCCAGAGGAATATTAGGGCTGAATACCAAGCACGTATTGTCTTCCAACTTTTATATTGAACATTTTATTAAGGAGTAAAAGTCGCTAAAAGGCTTTTCTAAACCTATCTTGCAACTCCTTGATTCGCTCTAAAAGTTTTTCGAAAGATAAAGTCTAACCATAGATAAAGTGGTTACACATCTCTGCATAATCACCTTCCCAATCCTTCACCAACTCTTGCCTAGGAACGAAATCAATCTCACTAGGCATCAACTTAGAATAATCTACATACCCAACAGCATAGTATATGGAACGATGCTTAACTATACGCTCATACAAATCAATATCCTGCAGGGCTTGTTTGCCAAATTCTGTATCCATCAAGCGTTCGAGATCATAAAGATGTCTAGACATTCGGACATGACGAGGAGTCTGTTTCTGAAATTCCTCGCATAGCAGGAATGCCTTCTCTAGGAATGTTCGAGTAGGCACAACTGTTCTGACTGTAGCTGTAGCCGCCGCATCTTCTCCAGGGAAAGTCTGCTCAATATATGATGAAATCAA
>UMHF01013356.1_pt1 | contig 25406 bp, 20 predicted proteins | sample 1965431 | NCBI WGS metagenome assembly UMHF01 (sample SAMEA4836088, study PRJEB28245) | human gut metagenome | biome: gut microbiome; material: fecal sample | place: Denmark | collected 2008
CACGCTCCAAGTGTGGCATCATAGCCAAGTGGCGGCCATCTGCAGAGCAGATACCTGCTACATTGTAGTCACTGCCGTTAGGATTACCTGGATACTCAGCGTAGTTGTACTTCGCAATGATGTTGTAGTGATCCTCTGGCTCAGGCAAGTAGAAACGGCCCTCACCGTGAGCTACCCAGATACCGAGCTTATCACCGCTCAGGCTACCGAACATTACACTGTCGTTCTGAGGAATGGTCAGACCGAGGAATGTGCTCTCGAACTTCTTAGATGTGTTGTGGCAGAGGTGTGAACGATGCTTGTGCTCAGGATTGATGAGGTTCAACTCAACCATCAGCTGGCAACCGTTGCAGATACCGAGTGAAAGGGTATCCTCACGGGCATAGAACTTATCGAGTGCCTCTTTAGCCTTAGGATTGTAGAGGAATGCACCAGCCCAACCCTTGGCAGAACCGAGAACATCGGAGTTAGAGAAACCACCGCAGAATACGATGAAGTTCACATCCTCCAGAGTCTCACGACCAGAAATCAAGTCGGTCATCATCACATCCTTTACATCGAAGCCGGCGAGATACATAGAGTATGCCATCTCACGCTCACCATTGGTACCCTTCTCACGGATGATAGCTGCCTTGATGCCAGATGGCTTGCGACGGTTAGCGTCGAGGCCGTAGCTAGCGAGGGTTCCCTTGAAGCCATAACCGAAGTTCATCTCGATAGGCTGCTTCTTATAGTTGGTGTAACGCTTCTTAGCCATACCGTTCATGCTCTGCTTGCGGTCGAGGAGGTAAGATGTCTTATACCAGTCGTCGCGCAAAGCATCGATATCGAACTCGTGCTCGAAGCCTTCCTTCTTGATGATAATCTTGCGGAGCTCAGGAGCTGGATAACCAATCTTGGCATAACCGATACCATTCTCATCGAAGAATGCTTTCAACTCGTCCTTGTGAGCATCGCTTACCTGGATGACAACACCTGGGTTCTCTGCGAAGAGAGTCTTGATGATGTCGGCATCTGCGATGTCGTGGAGGTTGATCTTCATACCACCCTCTACGTTGGCGAATGTCATTTCGAGGAGAGTTGTAATCAAACCACCGGCGCTGATATCGTGACCAGCCATAACCCAACCGCGGTTGATGAGTTCCTGTACGGCGTTGAAGCAGTCAACGAAGTACTCTGGGTTCTTGACGGTAGGAACATCGCTGCCCACCTTGCCCAGACTCTGAGCGAAAGCAGAACCACCGAGACGCTGCTCATCGAAACTGAAGTCGATATGGTAGAGGCTAGAGTTCTTGTCGTTAACGAGAACAGGGCTAACCACCTTCTTGACATCTGAAACCTCACCACCAGCACTTACGATAACGGTACCCGGAGCGATGATCTTCTCGCCGTTAGGATACTGCTGGGTCAAAGAGAGAGAGTCCTTACCTGTTGGTACGTTTACGTGGATGGCGCAGCAGAAGTCTGACAATGCCTTCACACCCTCGTACAGACGGGCATCCTCACCCTTCTGACTGCGGCAAGGCCACATCCAGTTGGCTGAGAGGCTGATGCTGTCCATGCCATCTGCCAATGGAGCCCATACGATATTAGTCAATGACTCTGCTACAGAGAGTACTGAACCTGCCTTAGGATCGGCAAGACCAGCCTGAGGGGCATGACCCATTGCTGTTACGATACCCTTCTCGCCACGGTAGTCGAGTGCTACGACACCACAGTCTGAGAGTGGCAACTGAATCTGACCCTGACCCTGCTGACGGGCAATCTTACCTGTTACGGAACGGTCAACCTTGTTGGTCAACCAGTCCTTACAAGCCACAGCCTCCATCTGGAGAACACGCTGCAAGTACTTGTCGAGGTTATCTGCAGAATAAGTTACATCTTCATATTTACGCTCTACGGTCTCATCTACCATCACAGTCTTAGGAGTATGACCGAACATCTGAGCTACATCGAGGTCGAATGGCTTTACGCCATCAGCCTGCTTGAAGCTGAAGTGAGCATCGCCTGTAGTCTCACCAACCACGTACATTGGAGCACGCTCACGGTCGGCAATCTTCTGAACCTCGCTGATATACTTCTCGTCGATGAGCAAGCCCATGCGCTCCTGGCTCTCGTTGGCGATGATTTCCTTGGCGCTCAAAGTCTTGTCGCCGATAGGCAACTTAGACATGTCGATTTCGCCACCGCACTCTTCTACCAACTCAGAGAGACAGTTCAAGTGACCGGCTGAACCGTGGTCGTGGATGCTGACTACTGGGTTCTCATCGTTCTCAACGAGTGCACGAACCAGGTTGTAGGCACGCTTCTGCATCTCAGGGTTGGCACGCTGAACAGCGTTCAACTCGATACCATTGCTGTAACGGCCTGTATCTACAGAAGAAACAGAACCACCACCAAGACCGATGCGATAGTTATCACCACCTACTACGACAACCTTGTTGCCCTTCTGTGGCTCACCCTTCTTGTAGTCACGCTTCTTGCCGTAGCCTACACCACCAGCAAGCATGATTACCTTATCGTATGCATACTTCTCACCATTCTCCTCGTGCTCGAATGTAAGCACAGAACCAGTGATGAGAGGCTGACCGAACTTGTTACCGAAGTCTGATGCACCGTTGGAAGCCTTGATCAGAATCTGCTCAGGAGTCTGATAGAGCCACTTACGTACTGGCATGATGTCTTCCCAGTCGCGCTCAACATCGCTCTTGCCGTTGTCATCCTTCAGGCGAGGATAAGCAGTCATGTAGCAGGCTGTACCTGCGATAGGCCATGAACCGACACCACCACCCATACGGTCGCGGATTTCACCACCCGTACCGGTAGCAGCACCATTGAAAGGCTCTACAGTAGTAGGGAAGTTGTGGGTCTCAGCCTTCAGAGAGATAACACTCTCGATATCCTTCACCTGGAAGAAATCGCTGGTAGTCTGATCGGCTGGAGCAAACTGCTCGATAACAGGACCCTGAGAGAAAGCCACGTTGTCCTTGTAAGCAGAGAGGATCTTGTTAGGATTCTCGTTGGTGGTCTTCTTGATCATGTTGAAGAGAGAAGACTCCATCTCCTTACCGTCGATGATAAACTGGCCGCCGAAAATCTTGTGGCGGCAGTGCTCTGAGTTGATCTGTGCGAAACCGAAGATTTCGCTGTCGGTGAGAGGGCGTCCGTTCTCTTTCTCCAGCTTGTGGAGATAAGCCATTTCGTCCTCGCTGAGGGCAAGACCCTCTTCCTCGTTATACTTCTCGAGGTCATCGACGTACTTGATAGGTTCTGGCTGGTGATTCACGGTGAACACATCCTGTCCGATACCGTTGTACATACGCTGGAGCATAGGGTCGTGCTCAGCGTCTTCGCTATCTACAGGGAAGTACTCCTCGATACGCGAAATGCCGTTAAGACTCATGTTCTGAGTAATCTCAACGGCATTCGTACTCCAAGGAGTAATCATTTCACGGCGTGGGCCGACATAGAAGCCCTGCAACTGCTGGGCGTCCTCTAAAGTCGCGTCACCATAAAGCCAACAAAGTTCATTGATTTCGTCCTGAGATGGTTTGTGGTCAATCTCGGTCGCAATCACACTCTTAGATGGAGTTCTAAAAAAAAGAATCATACTTGCTTTCTTTTATATTATTAATGTATTTATTTCTTTTCGAGTGCAAAGATAGTGCAATTTCAAGACACTACAAAATAAAACACTGTTTTTTATGTTTTTTTTGTTGAGATTTGGGCTATTCTTACCTTAAGAGGCTACATTTGACGGTTTAGCTATAAGAAAAGTGCTTTCTGTTGCCTTTTTTGGTTAAAAAGGTGATAAATAAAGATTTAGAGGTTAAAAATGTCTAAATGCATTTGACAAATATTGTTTATTCGAGTCTTATCTGTAACTTTGCAAGTGAAAGAAGTGAATCAGTTTCTATAATGCCCTAAAATGTAGAAGCTTCCGGATAACGGATGAAAGCCGGGAGAACTCTAATATAATAGGAGGTAGAAAGCGACGTTAATATACTATAATCAATTAATAATAACAAGAAAATTTAAATTAGAAAGAATATGAAACAGACAAAGTTAATGGTAATGGCAATGATGGCTGTAGCTCTGATGGCTACTAGCTGTGCAAGTAAGAAGGATCTTCAGAATTGCCAGAATGAGAATAAGGAATTGTCAAGCAACTATCAGGCTACCAAGGAAAAGCTGGCAGCTACTGAGGCTAGTCTGGCGGCAGCCCAGGAGCAGCTCGCTACTGCAAAGAGCGATTACGCTAAGTTGCAGAACTCGCTTGACAAGAGTTTGAACAATGCAAGCCAGAACAACGTGAGCATTGAGAAACTCGTTGACCAGATCAACGAGAGTAACCAGTATATCCGCCACCTGGTTGAGGTAAAGAGCAAGAGCGATTCGCTCAACATGGTTCTTACCAACAACCTGACCCGCTCTTTGAGCAAGGAAGAGATGAAGGAGGTTGATGTTCAGGTTCTGAAGGGTGTAGTTTACATTTCTCTGGCTGACAATATGCTCTATCAGAGTGGTAGCTATGAGGTGAACAGCCGTGCTCAGGAAACATTGAGCAAGATTGCTAAGATCATCACAGACTACAAGGATTACGATGTGCTCGTAGAGGGTAATACCGATAACGTACCAGTAAGCACTACAAGTGCCAAGATGAAGAATATCCGCAACAACTGGGACCTCTCTGCTCTCCGTGCAGCTTCTGTTGTTCAGTACTTGCAGGATCACTTCGGTGTAAATCCTAAGCGTCTTACTGCTGGTGGCCGTGGTGAGTACAACCCTGTAACAACTAACGATACAGAGGTAGGCAAGCAGCGCAACCGCCGCACTCAGATTATCATCACTCCTAAGCTCGACCAGTTCATGGACTTGATCGACAAGGCTCCAGAGGAGAAGTAAAAAGGCTATTTAAAGGTAAAAAGGTAAAAGGGTAAAAAAGTAAATAGATGAGGCATCAATGAGTTGTTAAAGACTTATTGATGCCTTTTTAGGTATAAATATACAGATTTTATGTTTTGAGTACGTAAAAAAGTGCTTTTTGTTATCATTTTGCTAGAATTATTCTTAATTTCCTTTCTTTTCTTGATTATTTTTATTAATTTTGCAGGCAAAATATCAAGGGCTCACTTGACTGCCCTGATCATTGTACATTGTAAATTATTAATTATACATTATATTGTGTTATGGAAAAGATTAAGATGACAACTCCATTGGTAGAGATGGACGGTGATGAGATGACAAGAATTCTCTGGAAGATGATTAAGGACGAACTCATTCTTCCTTTCGTTGATTTGAAGTCTGAGTATTATGATCTCGGTCTGCCTTATCGCGACCAGACCAATGACCAGGTAACCATCGACTCTGCTGAGGCGGCTAAGAAATATGGTGTGGCTGTGAAGTGTGCTACTATCACTCCTAATGCACAGCGTATGGACGAGTATAAACTCCACAAAATGTGGAAGAGCCCTAATGGAACTATCCGTAGCATCATGGACGGTACCGTATTCCGTGCTCCTATCACCATCCCAAGTATCCACCCTTGTGTAAAGAACTGGGAGAAGCCTATTACCATCGCCCGTCATGCTTACGGCGATGTATACAAGAGCGTGGAACTTCGTGCTGATGAGCCAGGTACAGCCAAACTCGTGTTCGAGGGTAAGAGTGGCAAGAAGCAGGAGATTGAGATTCATTCTTTCGATGGTGCTGGCGTTATCCAGGGCATGCACAATACTGATAAGAGTATCCGCAGCTTTGCTCACAGCTGCTTCAAGTTTGCCATTGATACCAAGCAGGATCTCTGGTTTGCTACCAAGGATACCATCTCTAAGACTTATGATGCCCAGTTCCGTAAAATCTTTGAGGAAGTATATGAGAGCGACTATAAGGAGAAGTTTGCAGAACTCGGTATCGAGTATTTCTATACATTGATTGATGATGCAGTGGCTCGTGTTATCCGCAGCAAGGGCGGTTTCATCTGGGCTTGCAAGAACTATGACGGTGATGTGATGAGCGATATGCTCAGTACAGCCTTCGGTTCTCTGGCGATGATGACTTCTGTATTGGTTTCTCCTGACGGCAAGTATGAGTATGAGGCAGCCCACGGTACCGTGACCCGTCACTACTATCGCTACCTGAAGGGTGAAGATACATCTACCAACCCAATGGCTACCATCTTTGCATGGAGCGGTGCGTTGAGAAAGCGTGGCGAACTGGATGGCATCAAGGAACTTCAGAACTTTGGCGACCAGTTGGAGGCTGCATGTTTCGATACATTGAACGACGGTATCGCTACCAAGGATCTCGTAAACCTGATGGAAGGTGTTGAGGCTAAGGCTGTAAACTCTGCCGGCTTTATCGCTGCCATCCGCGAGCGTCTGGAAAAGCGATTGGCATAAAAACAATAAGACCTGGGGTGATTAACCTCAGGTCTTATTGTTTTAGTTATTTTTAGTTTAAATCTTGATTCTTTTTCTTGCGTTTACGCAAAGCGTCTGAATAAACCTTAAACAAATCAATGTTCAGCAAGCCATACTGTGGTCTTGCCTTGCTTGTTTAATTCCTCTTTGATGATTTCACCGATTAAGGGAATTGCATTTACTTTATCTTTCATACTCTTTCAGTTGTGTTATATGCTCACTTATAGTTATATCGGGTGCAAAAGTAGTATTTCTGTTTCTAACTAGCAAAGAAACATGTAGCGAATTTGGAAACACTAAGTTAAAATGTGTAACAAAATCCCCGTTTTTTTATATTTTTTTCTCTAAAGAACTAAATGTCACGAAATTGTAACCGAATGTAACGCTTATTACGAAAGAAAAGTCGTAATTTTGCAGCGATATTTTAAATAACATGAAATATGGAAGAGAATATGAAAAGAATACTTGTTGTTGATGATGAGCAAGACTTGTGTGAGATTCTGAAATTCAATCTCGAAACAGAAGGATATGAGGTAGAGACTGCCAATTCTGCAGAAGAGGCTTTGGAGATGGACATCGCTTCGTTCGACCTGCTGCTGTTGGACGTCATGATGGGAGGTATGAGCGGTTTCCAGCTGGCTAAGCAGTTGAAGGACAATCCGATGACAGCCAATGTTCCGATTATCTTCCTTACAGCCCGAGATACGGAAAACGATACGGTTACCGGATTCAATATCGGTGCCGATGATTATATCTCGAAACCTTTCTCTATCCGAGAGGTGATGGTCAGAGTGCGTGCCGTCTTGCGCCGTACCGCAGAACAGGCTGGCGATGCTGATGAATCGAAGATCATCAACTATCAGGGACTGCAGCTGAATCTGGACAAGAAGACGGTGAGCATCGATGGTGAGGCTATCCCTTTCACCAAGACCGAGTTCGAACTCCTGCGTCTTTTCCTCGAAGAGCGCGGCAAGGTGTTCTCCCGTCAGGAACTTATCGACCGGGTATGGCCTAAGGATGTGATGGTACTCGACCGCACGGTGGATGTCAATATCACCCGTATGAGAAAGAAGATTGGTAAGTTTGCCAAGTGCATCGTTACCCGTCTGGGATTCGGTTATTATTTTGATGCGTAATTAAAATGTTTAAGTTAAATAGTGTAGGTAGAAAGTTGTACTTCAGTGTACTGGCGGTGTTCCTTGTGTTCGCCGTCAGTTTTATCGTGTTCCAGCAGGCACGAGAGAAACAGTATAAAATAGGTACGCTTACTATCAAACTGGAAAATTATAATGAACTGCTGGCAGAAGATCTGGCGCTCTCTCCTGGTGAAGGAATTATTCTGCAGGATAGCATCCACAATAGGGATGTGACTGTGGCTCATGAGAAGTTGCAGGCTTTTGTCCGAGAACATGAAAGCAAGGATCTTCGTGTTACGCTGGTGCGCCCTAACGGTAAGGTGATTTATGACAACATGAGTTCCGACTATGATCATTTTGCCAACCATGCTAAGCGCGAGGAAATAGCAGAGGCCTTGAAAAACAGGGTAGGCTCAAGCGTGGAGCGACAGTCTAAAACCCTGAAGCATGACTATTTCTATGTGGCTTCTTATTTTCCGGAAAGCAAGCTCATCATCCGTACGGCACTACCTTACAATAATGATTTGGCTAAGTCGCTGCAGGCCGACCAGCATTTCATCTGGTTTGCCATTGTAGCCGTCATTCTGCTTACCATCGTGCTCTACCGTTTTACGGACCGTCTGGGTAAGAATGTTTCCAAACTGAGCATCTTTGCTTATAAGGCAGACCACAACGAGAGTCTGGAGGTGGAAGATCTCGCCAAGTTTCCTAACGATGAGTTGGGCGAGATAGCTGAGCGTATCATCAAGATGTATAAGCGCATACAGACCACCCGACGTGAACAGGATGTACTGAAGCGGCAGCTTACCCAGAATATTGCCCACGAGCTGAAGACTCCTGTGGCAAGTATCCAGGGTTATCTGGAAACGATACTCGACAATCCGCATATCAATGAAGAGATGAAGTCGCAGTTTCTGCAGCGCTGTTATGCCCAGAGCGAACGCCTCACCTCTCTGCTCCGCGACATCTCAACCCTGAACCGGTTGGATGACGGCTCGGATATGATAGATTTCGAGGCGGTAGACATTACGCAGATGGTGAGTGAAATAGCCCATGAGACGGCGCTGGAAAGAGAGTCTCACAAGATGACTTTCGAGAATATTCTTCCCGACCAGCATATTATCGTGAAGGGTAACCGCAGTCTGCTCTATAGTGTGTTCCGCAATCTTACCGACAATGCTATAGCTTATGCCGGCGAAGGACGTAAGATAACGTTGAGTGCCAAGGAGCAGGGCAATAAGTGGCATTTCATCTTCTGTGATAATGGTCAGGGAGTTCCTGCCGAGCATCTCTCCCGTCTTTTCGAGCGTTTCTATCGGGTAGATAAGGGACGCAGCCGCAAGATGGGTGGCACCGGTTTGGGTCTTGCCATCGTCAAGAATGCCGTTCTCCTGCATGGCGGAATCATCCGGGTGAGCAATCAGCTGGAAGGCGGCTTGAAGTTTGAATTTACGCTTAAGAAATAAAAATGTTTTTTGAATAAAATATCTAAGCGAAAAATATAAATAATCAAGTGGCTGATAAAGGTACTTAAATAGTAAATATAGGTAAAGAAAGGCAAGATTTCTGGGAAACTTCTGAATGAGGTTTTACAGAAACCTTGCCTTTTTTGTATTTTAGAACATTTTTATTTCCTTTTCGTAAACTTTGCTTAAATCTATTATTTCTGACTTTTTTCTATTAAAAGTGTAGACGATATTTCTAAATGTTGACGAAAATCAAGAAAAACTAACTTTTTTCTATAAAAATATCGGTAAAGTTTGCATTAATTCAATACTTTTTCTTATCTTTGCACCCGTAAAGTAATGGGAGATATTTAAAAAGAGTAAGAAAAGAAAAAATAATAATTTAAAGTTATATAAGAGTTGTTTAATTAGTTAGAGAAGATTTTATGGAAAAAAGATTGCTTTTCTTGTTAGTCAATCTCTTCCTTTTTGTGGGGGGGGTATTGGCTCAAACGAAAGTAACAGGTACCGTAGTTTCTCAGGAAGATGGTGAACCTGTCATTGGTGCATCTGTCGTAGTCGCTGGAGCGGCACGTACAGGTACCGTCACCGATATTGACGGTCACTTCTCTTTGGAGGTACCTGCTGGTAAAAAACTTGTAGTTAGCTACATCGGTATGCAGAGCCAGACCTTGACTCCAGCCGCCAAGATGACTATCCGCCTGAAGGCAGATAGCAAGAGCTTGGGCGAGGTGGTTGTAACGGGTATGCAGAAGATGGATAAGCGTTTGTTTACTGGTGCTACTACAAAAATTTCTGGCGACAAGACAAAGTTGGATGGTGTCGCAGACATCAGTCGTGCCTTGGAAGGTAAAGCGGCCGGTGTGTCTGTGCAGAACGTCTCAGGTACCTTCGGTACAGCTCCAAAGATTCGTGTGCGTGGCGCTACTTCTATTTATGGTAGCTCAAAACCTCTTTGGGTGGTAGATGGTGTTATCATGGAGGACGTAACTGAGGTTGATGCTGATGATTTGTCTTCTGGTAACGCTGAGACCCTTATATCTTCAGCCATAGCAGGTCTGAATGCTGATGATATTGAAAGTTTCCAGATTTTGAAGGATGGTTCTGCTACCTCTATTTATGGTGCACGTGCCATGGCTGGTGTCATCGTTGTTACAACCAAGAAAGGTAAAGCTGGTACAAACCGTATCAACTATACTGGTGAATTCACCATGCGTTTGAAGCCAAGCTACCGCAATTTCAATATCATGAATTCTCAGGATCAGATGGGTGTATATCGTGAGATGTACAACGATGGCTATTTTTCTTTTGAAAAGAGTTATCGTGCCTCAAATAGTGGTGTGTTTGGCAAGATGTATCACCTGATGAATACATATGATTCGAAGACGGGAACTTTTGGATTGCCTAATACTGAGGAGGCGATGAATAGCTATCTCCAGAAGGCTGAATACCAAAATACCGACTGGTTTGACTTGCTCTTCAGTAATAGTATCTCCCAGAATCATTCCGTCAGCATGTCTACTGGTACCGATAAGGCTCAGTATTATACATCTTTCAGTGTGATGAACGATCCAGGATGGTCTAAGCAGAGCAAGGTACAGCGTTATACAGCCAATGTAAATGCTCTTTACAATATTTCGAAGAAATTGTCTTTCAATGCCATAGCTAATGCTTCCTATCGTAAGCAGCGCGCTCCTGGTACTACTTCACAGTCTGTAAATAATGTGACAGGTGAGGTGTCTCGTGATTTTGATATCAACCCATATTCTTATGCGTTGAACACTTCTCGTACCATGGATCCTAATGAACTCTATGTGCGTAACTACGCTCCGTTCAATATTTTCCGTGAATTGGAAAACAACTATTTGAGTTTGGATGTGGTTGACATGAAATTCCAGGGCGAATTGAAATATAAGCCAATCTCTAAAGTAGAACTCGCAGTATTGGGCGCTTACAAGTATTCTACAACAACCAATGCAGCTACCATTACTGACCAGAGTAATCAGGCTTGGGCCTATCGTGCGATGGATGATGCTACGATGCGTGATGCAAACCCATGGCTGTATACCGATCCAGACAAGGCAAACTCTTTGCCATTCTCTGTATTGGAAAAGGGTGGTTTTTATCGTGAGACCAAATATAAGATGAATAGCTGGGACTTCCGTGCCACAGCTAGCTATAATGATGTATACAACAAAGACCATATCGTGAACTTATTCGGTGGTTTGGAAATCAATTCACTCGACCGTAGCCGTTCTTATTTTAATGGCGTTGGCATGCAGTATGATATGGGTTATCTCCCTGCTTTCAACTATAACTTCTTCAAGCAGTTGGCGGAGGAGAATGGTCAATATTATAGTTTGGATAATTCATATCAGCGTGAGGCTTCTTTCTTTGGTACTGCCACCTATTCTTATAAGGGTCGCTACACAATTAATGGTACCATTCGTTATGAGGGTTCCAATAAGTTGGGTAAGAGTCGCTCAGCTCGTTGGTTGCCTACTTGGAACGTGTCTGGAGCATGGAATGCTCATGAGGAGAGTTGGTTTGCTAAGCTAAATCCTGTTCTTTCTCATCTTACATTAAAAGCATCATATTCATTGACAGCTGATCGAGGTCCTGCTTCCGTTTCTAACTCGTTGGTAGTGATACAGAGTTACAACCCTTGGCGTCCATTTGCCGGTGACAAGGAGACTGGACTTGAGATTTATCGCTTGGGTAATGATGATTTGACGTATGAAAAGAAGCATGAGTTGAACCTCGGTTTGGATATGGGCTTTTTGAATAACCGCATTAATGTGACTTTCGATTGGTATCGCCGCAACAATTATGATTTGATTGGTCCTAAGCGTACCATGGGTGTTGGTGGTGAGATCTATAAATATGCCAATGTGGCAAGTATGCGTTCACATGGTGAGGAGTTGACTATTTCCACTCGCAACATTGAGACCAAGGATTTTAAATGGAGTACCGACTTCATTTTCTCTCACTCAAAGAATACTGTAACCGACTTGGATTCACGTGCTAACATCATGCAGATGATTACAGGTACCGGTTTCACAATGAATGGCTATCCTGTTCGCTCTTTGTTCTCTATTGATTTCAAGGGATTGAACAAAAAAGGTCTGCCTATCGTTGTGAATCAGAATGGCGAGGAGACAAGCTATGGTGGCGATCTCTACTTCCAGTCAACTACAACAGATTACTTGAAGTATGAAGGTCCAACAGACCCAACCATTAACGGCAGTTTCGGAAACACCTTCTCTTATAAGGGTTTTAAACTGAATGTGTTCATTACATACGCTGCAGGAAATAAAGTACGTCTTGATCCAGCTTTCAGTTCTTCATACTCAGACATGACTGCCATGCCAAAGGAATTTATAAATCGTTGGACTCAAGCCGGTGATGAAGCTTATACGGATGTGCCAGTCATAGCAGACCAGCGCATGAAGCAGAATGACAATTATATTGGTTATCTTTATAATGCATATAACTATTCTACGGCTCGCGTAGCTAAGGGTGATTTCATTCGCATGAAGGAGATTTCTTTGGCTTATGATTTCCCAGGCAAGTGGATTCAGGCCCTTCGCTTGAACAGCGTTAATTTGAAACTTCAGGCTACTAACTTGTTCTTGATTTATTCAGACAAGAAGTTGCACGGACAGGATCCTGAGTTTTTCAACACTGGTGGTGTGGCAACCCCAATGCCACGTCAGTTTACATTGACATTAAGAGTAGGACTTTAAAGAAAGAGAGATAATTATGAAAAAGAATAAATTATATATAGCATCGGTGGCTTTTGCGGCATTGTCATTGGTCACATCATGCGACAGCTTCCTGGACAAGTTGCCAGATGATCGTGCCGAGGTAAATACCGAGGAAAAGGTGACCTCTCTGCTTGTGTCTGCTTACCCAACTGCAAGCAGCAATCTGATATTGGAATGGAGCTCAGATGATTATGCAGACAATGGAAAGCAGTATAGTACCAATCAGGAAATAGAGCAGGTTTATCGTTTTCAGCCAATTACTGCTCAAACCAATGATTGCCCAAAGAGTTTGTGGAATGGTTATTATGCTGCAGTTGCAGCAGCCAACCAGGCTTTGGCTTCCATCGATGAGATGGGTAATCCAGCATCGCTAAAGGCGCAGAGAGCTGAGGCTTTGCTCTGTCGTGCCTATAGCATGTATCGTCTTGCTACAACTTTCTGTATGACTTATAATCCAGATAATGCAGAGAAGTGCATGGGACTTCCTTATCCAACAAAGCCTGAGACAACTGTAAACCCTGATTATAAGCGTGGTACACTGAAGCAACTTTATGAGCAGATTGATGCAGATATTGAGGCTGCCTTGCCTGATGTGAGCGATGATATCTATACCCAGCCTAAGTATCATTTCAACCAGAAGGCTGCGTATGCTTTTGCTGCTCGTTTCAACCTGTACTATATGAACTATGACAAAGTGATAAAATATGCTGACAAGGTGCTTGGAGCAAATCCAGCCTCTTTGTTGCGCAACTATGTGCCTTTTATGTCTTTGTCTAATTCAGAGGATATGGAGAATCGGTATATTTCTTCATCAGAGAATGCAAACCTCTTGTTGATGACGGCAGGTAGTAAAATTGGTAGAAATGTCATTGGTGGTGAAGGGCGTTTTTGTCACAATCAAAATGTAGGTCTGTATGAAACGATTTGGGCTAAGATGCCATGGGGAAGGGGATCCAAAGACAATACTCTCTACCAGTCAAACTTGTTGTTTGGCAATGCCCGTATTCTTATCTTCCCAAAGATGTTTGAACATTTTGAGTTTACCGACAAGATAAACCAAACTGGATATGTTCATGTTGTAGATGCTGTGTTCACTACTGATGAAACCCTTCTTTGTCGTGCTGAGGCTTATGCCATGAAGAAGGATTATGATAATGCGGTGAAAGATATCAATACTTGGATTGTGTCGCATACTATGACTGCGAATGGTACGGCAAAACGCCCAACAATGACAGTTGAAAGTATCAAGACTTTTATCGAAAGCTTGCCGTATGCACCTGTTACACCAAAATCCAATTTGGAGCATAGCATTCGTAAGACATTCCATCCACAGGGATTCACGGTTGAGGCTGGTACCCAAGAGGATATTTTGCAATTCATCTTACAGATGCGTCGACTGGAGACCCTGTATCAAGGTCTTCGTTTCCTTGACATCAAGCGCTATGGCATTGAGTTCAGCCATGATGTTGACGAAGAGTCTCCTATTGTATTCAAGGCTGGTGACTTGCGAGGTGCGATTCAATTGCCAGATGATGTAATTGAGGCAGGATTACCTGCAAATCCAAGAGAAGAGTCTAACAAATAAAAAATGAGTAAACTATGAAATATATAAAATTATTCATACTGATAGCGTCAGTCTCTCTGTTTGCTGCCTGCTCAGACGATAGTCTTGATTCTAAGAGTATTTTCGATACGCAGAATAAGGAAGAGCAGAATGACTTTGACAAGTGGCTCAAGACCAATTATGTGGATACTTATAATATCCGCTTTAACTATCGATATAGTGACAAGGAGACGGACAACCAGTATAATCTTGCACCTGCCGATTTTAGTAAATCTAAGGCATTGGCTATTATGGTCAAGCATATTTGGCTGGATGCTTATAAGGAAGTGATGGGCGATCAGTTTATGAAGACCTATTCCCCTCGTGTGATGCAGTTGGTTGGCTCAGCAGCTTATGATTCCCAGTCTTCTATTGTGATGGGTACTGCCGAGGGTGGATTGAAGGTAACTTTGTATAACGTAAACATCATCGACATTGATAATCCAATCATAGATCCAGAAACTCCTTTTGTTGACAAGACGAAAGGTACATACGATCTGAATTACTGGTTCTTCCATACAATGAATCATGAGTTCTGCCATATTCTGACTCAGAAAAAGAATTATTCTACTGAGTTCCAGACAGTTTCTGCCGGCAAGTATCAGACTTCAGGTTGGGTGAATGTAGAGGATAAAGAAGCTCCATCCATGGGATTTGTATCCGGTTATGCCAGCGGTGAATATAATGAGGACTTTGCTGAGATTTTTGCCCAATATGTAACCCATTCAGAAGCAGCATGGCAAAAAATACTGAGTGCAGGTATTGTATACGAAACAGATGCAAATGGCGATTATGTGCTTGATGCAGACGGCAATCCTATAGTGAAGGATGCAAGTGGCTATAAAGCTATTATTCAGAAATTTAACATTCTCAAGGAATATTTTGCCAACACTTGGGGCATGGATATTACCAAGCTTCGTGAAGTTATCTTGCGTCGTACGGCAGAAGTAAAGGCAATGGATTTAGAAACATTAAAGTAAGACGGATATGAAAAGAATATATAACATATTATTTACGCTGATTGCGATCTTGTCTTTCACATCTTGTTCCAACGACATAGATGAAGTGTTCGACAAACCTTCTGCAGAGCGAGTGAATGATGCAATAGCAGAGTATAAGACGGTTCTTACTTCTGCAGAGAATGGATGGCTGATGAAATATTATCCTAAGGCTAATACCAAGTATGGTGGATATAATCTGTTGTTGAAATTTGGAACAGATGGAAATGTTACTGCCATGAGCGATGCTTTGGGTGCAGACACGAAAGCCACATCACATTATAAATTGGAGCAGAGTGCTAGTGTCGTTCTGTCTTTTGATGAGTACAATAAGGTGATTCATTTCTTCTCCGATCCAGCTAACCCTGATGGTATTGGTGATAATGGTATGGGTATGGAAGGTGACTTGGAGTTCCGGGTGCTTACCGCCACTGCTGATTCTGTAGTCATGCTTGGCAAGAAGCGTGGTACAAAAATAGTGATGACTCCTATGGCGAAGGATGCCGATTGGGCTGAGACCATTAGTCATATAGATGATTTGGAGCAGGAGATGCAGTTCCCTAGATATACTTGCGAGGTGAATGATGTCAAGTATGTAGCTACATCAAGCTATCGTACCATTACTTTCACTAGTTCTAATGCCGAGGATGGCTCTACCACGATTCCTTATATCGTAACAGCCAAGGGGATTGAGTTTTATAAGCCAATAACTCTTAATGGCGTTACTATCAAGGGATTCAACTATAAAGGGGGCGATAACTATGAGTTTGAATCCACAGATGCCGCTGTAAAGATGTTGGGCGTTGTTCCTCCTATCAGTGAGCAGGTTATCAGTGGAGACTGGTTCTTCTCTGTAGCGAATATGGGTAGCTATACTCAGGCGTATTGGAATGCTGGTAACGAGGAGGTTTCTAAGTATTATTCTCCTTGCCTTTTTGCTGCTTTTACCACTTCTGCGTTTAATGACTATGCAGGACATTGGGGAATCTTTTTCAATGTGGCAGGCTATGCTTCGTTCATAGACATTACTCCTACTATCGTTGACGATGATCATATCTCATTTGCTTGTCCTGGCAAGTTTAATGCGAATGGTCAGTATTTCTATAGTTGGGGTCAGATGTATATGATTTATGCACTGACTGGTGATCAGGGAAGTCATGCAGCCGGCGTGGCCAAGACTTATAAAATCGAGTTGCTGGAAGGTACATCGAAACAGCCTTCTTCTATAAAGTTGACTGATGAGAGTAATCCAAATAACTGGTTTGTCTTGACAACTAGTATGCCAGAATCTCTTTTTTAGAGTTCATCCATCAAGAAATAAAATTATATACATAATGTTTAATAGGATTCTTTGTGAAAAGAATACATAAAATCTCTCGTCTGGGGGCGTGCTCATTTAAGCACGCCCCTTATTTGATTATTGCGCTCTTTTAAGATGCTGTTTTTTGTAGTATATGCACCTTGGAAGGTGCAAATTTATGCGCAATGTGCACCTTCCAAGGTGCATATATAAATGTTTTTTCTTTTAAAACTCAAAACTTTTTGCTTATTTATTTTTGTTAATAAGTTTCCTTTGTCCCCAATTTCGTTATAGCTGCCAGAGAGTTTTTATTAGTACTTAGCGTTTATTGCCTAGTTATGGAAGAGTATTTTGCCGAGGAATAAGTTGGCTGTTAATCGGAAATAGTGTACTGGCGAATGAAGAACAGCTGACTAGCCGTACGCTCGCCAGTTGGCTGTTCTACTGAAACAGTCAGCGTAAATGCCTGTAAAAATGTTGTAAGTAAGGGATAAGGAAATACTCTTCACTCTTCACCTTTCCTTTGGAATCCCCGTGTTTATGGGCGTTTCGAGGGGTGAAGAGTTCTTGGACACTCTTCACCCACTCTTCACCACTCTTCACCTTAGCTGGTTCGGCGGAGGATGTGTCATAAGTTTATGATTCACCCTCTTCTTGTTATTGGATGAGTAAGGATATGTTGTTGGAAGAGTTAGGATATGTTGTTGGAAGAGTTAGGATATGTTGTTGGAAGAGTAAGAATATGTTGTTGGAAGAGATAGGATATGTTGTTGAGGCAGTCTGTATCTTCGGTCGCACAACAGCTGTTGTGCGCTTGTATAACAGCTGATATGCGCATGCACAACAGGTGATGTGCATGCGATGGTCAACTGTTATGCACCAACATCCAGACTTATGACACACCCTCCTCAGGGACACCTAGCGGTCTTGCGTTGCAATTTACACCTGTTGGTCTTTGGAATCGGTGAAGAGTGGTGAAGAGTGGGTGAAGAGTCGCAGCAAACTCTTCACCCCTCTGAATGCCGATAAACACAGGGGTTTCCGAAGAAAAGGTGAAGAGTGAAGAGTAAAAGCGTGTTCGCTTGCAGATAAAAAATGGGGCGCAAGCTGTTTCCAGGAAAGGAATCGCTTGCGCCCCTGATATTATTGCTTATGAGTAAATGAGCATCCTAAGATTAGAACTTGTAGATAGCACCAAATGAAATGTTGCTCGCATCTACGTTAAGTCCGAATGTTGATGAGTTGTCACCATGGTCAGGAGAATAACCTTTGTAACCGAGGAAACCTACCTTTGTGATGAAGTTTACGTGGTCTGAAAGCTTAACAGCCAAACCTGGCTTGATGCCTACCTCGTAATAATCGCCACCGCCTTTGCTGTAACTGCTGTAACCGATTGTACCCTCAACGAAGAGGTTAACCAACTTGGTTTCTACGGCTGTGTAACGTACGTAAGGAGCTACAGTGAATGTTGTAGATTCACCTACAGGAGAAAGCTTGCAAACTTCGCCCTTCTTGATACCGATCTCGAGACCAGCCTCCCACTTGTTGTTGAATTCGTAACCAATCTCTGGCATCAAGGTGTAAGCTGTCTTGCTGTCACCATCACCGATCTTGTTGCTAGAAATACCAGCTGTACCACCGATGTAAACCTGTGCGCTAGCGCAAACTGAAACGAGAGCCATAGCAAGGCTCAACATAATCTTCTTCATAATCAATCTTTTCTTTTAATTATTACTTTCTTTTATCACTCTAATCAGGTAGCTTTTCAGCCCCTTTATTTATGATAGCAAAGCACATCCCAGACATGCCCTGCACTCTCTAATTCGGCGGCAAAGGTATAGGAAATAACTTAAAACTCAAAACTATTTCTCAGTTTTTCTTGCAAAACAAGCCGTATTGTTGATGTAAATCAAGAAATGTAGGCATGCTGAATGTATCTAAAGCTATTTCTGCTGCAAAGCTACGATTTTTTAGTGAAACCGCCAAATAATATGAGGGAATATTTGGGCAAACCAACTTTTTTCTCTATCTTTGCATGAACAAACAGTTTGAATCTTTTTTTATTAATATCATAAATGAATCAATTTACAAAGCTGATAGCAGCCCAGCTCAATCTGAAGGAGCAGGCTGTAGAAAATACTCTGGCGCTGCTCGAAGAGGGCTGCACCATTCCGTTTATCTCGCGATACCGCAAGGAGAAAACCGGTAATATGGACGAGGTAAACATTGAAGCCATCGCACAGGCTAATGAGAAACTCTCTGAGATGGCGAAGAGAAAGGAGACTATCCTCAAAACCATCGAGGAACAGGGAAAACTCTCGGATGAACTGAAAAAACGCATCGAACAGTGCTGGGATGCCACCGAACTGGAAGATATCTATCTTCCTTATAAGCCTAAGCGCCGCACCCGTGCACAGATAGCACGTGAGGCAGGCTTGGAGCCTCTGGCACAACTGCTCCTCTTCCAGCGTGAGCGCAATCCGGAACAGGCTGCCAGGAAGTTTGTGGGCGATAAGGTGAAGGATGTGGAGGCTGCACTTCAGGGAGCCAAGGACATCATCGCCGAAACCGTAAGCGAGAATGAGCAGAGCCGCAATCAGATTCGCGGTGAGTTCAGACGCGGTGCCATCATCACTTCTAAGGTGGTAGCCAAGAAGAAGGATGAGGAAGAGGCGCAGCGCTTCTCCGACTATTTCGATTTCTCAGAACCATTGAAGAAATGTTCTTCGCACCGACTGCTGGCTATGCGTAGAGGCGAGGCGGCAGGATTTTTGCGCGTCAGCATCTCGGCTGATGATGAGCAGTGTCAGGATAAACTGAAGCGCCACTATGTACATGGTTTCGGTGAGTGCCAGACGCTGGTGGGTGAAGCGGTGGATGATGCCTTTAAGCGACTGCTGAAGCCTAGCATTGAAACCGAATTTGCTGCGCTCAGCAAGCAGAAGGCGGATGAGGAGGCTATTGTGGTCTTCGCCGAAAACCTGCGCCAGCTTCTGTTGGCGGCTCCTCTCGGACAGAAACGCGTGATGGCGGTTGACCCGGGTTTTGCCAATGGTTGCAAGACTTGCTGTCTCGATGCGCAGGGCAATCTGATTCATCATGAAATCGTTTATCCTCATCCTCCCCGCAACAGGAAGAGCGAGGCAACGGCTGCCATCCAGCGCATGGTTAAGATGTATCAGGTGGAGGCTATGGCTGTAGGTAACGGTACGGCAAGCCGCGAAACCAGCGACTGGCTGCATAGCATCGATTTCGTTCATCCGGTAGATATCTATGTGGTGAGCGAGGATGGCGCTTCTATCTATTCGGCTTCGAAGATTGCAAGAGATGAGTTTCCGGATGAGGATGTTACCGTGCGTGGTGCTGTGAGCATCGGACGAAGACTGATGGATCCGCTTGCTGAGTTGGTGAAGATAGATCCGAAGAGCATCGGTGTGGGACAGTATCAGCATGATGTGGATCAGACTCAGTTGAAGAAGAGTCTGGATACAGTGGTGATGAGTTGTGTGAACTCAGTGGGTGTCAACCTGAATACCGCATCGCAGCATCTGCTGACCTATGTGAGCGGTTTGGGACCTACGCTTGCCAAGAATATCGTGGAATATCGCCGCGAGAATGGAGCCTTTGCTTCCCGTGCCCAGTTGAAGAAGGTGCCACGTCTGGGTCCTTCGGCCTTTGAGCAGTGTGCCGGCTTCCTCCGCATTCCAGGCGCTAAGAATCCTTTGGATAACAGTGCCGTTCATCCGGAGCGCTATGCGCTGGTAGAGCAGATGGCGAAAGATCAGGGCGTAACGGTGAAGCAGCTGGTAGAAGACAAGGCGCTGCAGAAGAAGATTGATATCCGGAAATATGTGAGTGCCGAGGTGGGTATGCCTACTTTGACCGATATCATGGCTGAGCTTGACAAGCCGGGCTTGGACCCTCGTGGTGAGGTGGAGAAGTTTGAGTTTGATGCCAGCATCAAGGAGATCGAGGATTTGCAGGTGGGCATGGTTGTGCCGGGTATTGTTACCAACATTACCAAGTTTGGTGCCTTTGTAGATATAGGTGTCCACAACGACGGTCTGGTTCATGTATCCCAGATGTCAAACCGTTACATTCAGGATCCTTCTGAGGTGGTAAAGCTTCATGAGCATGTGATGGTGAGAGTGGCAGAAGTAGATTTGAAGCGCAAGCGCATCGCCTTGTCGATGAAGGGCGTGAAATAGAAAGGATATTCAGAATGAATCAGAATAATAATGGTGATGCTCTCTTGGCAGGGGGCATCACCAGAGATAGTATAGAGTCGGCATATTGCTTTATTCATCAGAAGCTCAGGGTTTTTGAATTTTCCACCAATCCTACGCAGCGTGATGATATAGAGTATGCCATCGCCCAGTATGTAGAGGGTATGAATCCGCAGCTCTATCTTCTTCTTTCTCAAGGCAGAACGGAATTCCTTCTAGACCATGTGAATTTTGAAAAAGATATGCGCGAGGCACAGGAAAAACTGGAAGGGATGATGTAGGTATCTCTCTGCTTAGGGAGAAGGATAAACTGAGTCTCGTTAATTTAAGTTGATGAGGGTGCGTCATAGACTTATGACACACTCTCTTTTTTTTATCCAGTTACATGCTGGTTACATGCTGGTTACATGCGTCAGGCACTGTTTTAAAGGGCTTTTGCATTGATTAAGGGCTATTTCGAGTTGCTCAGTTACATGCTGGTTACATGAGTTATGCCCAAGTAACGACCTCAAATAGCCGAATTAACGACCGCAAACGACCGAAAATAGCCAAATAACGACTTAAAACGACTTAAAATAGCCGCAAACGACCGCAAACGACCGCAAACGACCGCAAATGACCACAAAAACGACCGCAAACGACCGCAAACGACCGAGATAGTTCTGTCACTTGCCAAATTGTATTATTCATTATTAAGCAATCCTCTTATACCCTTATCAAAGTCCGAGTCTATGCGTTGTGTTTTATTAAAAAAGATGTTATATTCTTCTTCCGCCTTCTTCTTGGCTTGTGCAGCCGATTTTCTCAATTGCACCATGCCGAGTGGTTATTTCCATTTTGGAAACAACCACGTCCTTATCCAACTCTCCCTCATCAAAGATGTTCTTTAAATGCTTGCTTATAGCAGGAACACCTACACCAAAGAGCTGTGCCATAGCCTTTTGCGTATACCAAAGAGTTTCGTCTTTTATGACAACTTGTACTTTGCCATCAGCATCGGGCATATTATAAAGAAGAAATTGTATCTCGTTACTCATAATTTATTACTTTAGATGCAAAGTAAGTGATTTATTTTTATAACAATGTGCCTATAGTGTAATCTTTAACAAGATATAACAAAAAGCGCTTGTGTTATAGCCAAGTTAAAGTAACGTTAAATATGTGTGTTGCTGAATGTTATTACGTTTTTTTTTATTATCTTTGTATTTAAATAACCATTAGTAGTACCAACGATGAGGCAACGAAATAAATCAGATAAACTTCTGGTATGGGTTCCTGAGCATGGATGGATATTTCATCATACGAGTGAATCTACGTATCTGGAAGTGCTTAAGCTTATTGGAGGAGAACGATTGAGTAAAGTCGCTCTTGAGATATCTCATATGCCTGTTTTTACGAAAGAACCTTATCCCCAGTTTGCTAAATACATGAAATCTATCGGACATGGTTGGTTCGTGAATACTATTGGTGGAACTAGTAATAAATATCTTCAGCTCAATACAATAAATGACAAACTCCATTTGGGCATGAAGGTGAAACTTGTGCCTGAAGGAGTGCTCAACCATATGGAGGCGCAAAGCCTTAAAGATCAAGGTGTAAAAATAGATTTGGGTGAGAAACGAACTCGTAAACTTGATGATACTCTTTTGGTAGAATTTGATGGACAGACGTTTGATTTGAAACATCGAAATGGGCGTGAGGTATTTGTTAAATTAATAGAAAGTATTGGGGCAAGGGATGTTAGTAAACTAAATCTGACGAATGGTTCCGAAGATTTAGTTACGTCTATGCAGGTTTATTCTAATCAGCTTCCGTGTGGTGATTTTTGGGTTTCTGTTCCTAACTCAACGAAAGGCAAACACAAAATAATTCTCACAATTAAAGCTATGTTGAAACTCGACTTGACAATAACGACTTTATCTAAAGAAGAAAGACGTGAAAGACAACTCGAGAAACTGAAAAGCGAGATGGGTGAGCTAATAAAAGAAATGGCTGATATAAATAGTGATGAAATTAAGTAAATAATAATATAACAATAAATCATGAAGAAGTTATGTGTTGCAATAATGATACTCGCAGGGGTATCCGTTGTTTCTTGTAGTAGCGGTGATGATGATCATGCGCCGAGTTGGTTTGTGGATAAGAATCTAACTAAGGCTGATATTGCAGATCATTATTATGCTGATGGCAAAATAAATATTCATATAACAGCTAATGGCTCTTGCATGCAAGTATGGAGAAAAGATAATTCTGGAGGGCTTGGTAGCAATGACTTTACTATTGATGGGGACTCAATAAGATTTACTGCGAGAAATATCGCTTTTAGGGCACATTTGGTTAAATATGGTGAGTTAGAACCATTATCTCTTGTGTTAAGCGGAGATTTTAAAGACTCTGATTTTTTGCCTGGTGGTTTAAAGCCTGGAATCTATAAGCAGGTGAAGTAATCTAAATTGCAGTGTTGCGATAGTTTACTCCACTAGTTTTAAGATAATTAAGGTCAGTATAAATGTTAGTTTTAGCTAAAAAGAAGCACAATGAGTAAAGAAAAGTCTTTTAGTGGTATATATAAGGATGTTACATACGAAGATATACTGTCGTATAAGAGATACAAGAAACAGTCTTTCCTGAAAGGTTATAGCCCAGAAGAGATAGCTAAGCATCTTTATGTTCAAGAAAATATATCGCAAGATAAATGGAAAGCTCTGAAAATATTGAACAGAAAGCTTTTTAATAAGAAAAGAGCTGAAGCTCATAAGTTGAAAATTCATAGTAATTATGACTATCTGTTAGATGGTTTTAACAACAGAAAATTGCCTGATGGTGTGTTCTCGGAGTCATTTGATAAAGGAGTTATAGCCTGTGTAAAGGCAAAGTCAGACCTCCCGTTTTATGAGCAGTTCTTTGAAGAATTTTTTCTCAAATACAACATTGACAGTATCATAGATTATGCCTATACACTACCTGAAGATCAAAAGGATATGTGTAAAACGTTGATCTATTCGGCTATACAATATTATAGAGACGACCATGCATATTGGTATAAAAACTTGAGCAAGCCTCAGTATATAGAACTATCTGATGTTTATGTTAATATCAGATTCAAAAAAGATATATGGTATGATAATGATAAGGCTGTTGATTTTTTAATAGAGCATTTTCATGATAGAATTATAAATGCATCCTTGAAAATGGAAGGAAGTCTTGCTTATGAAGGAAAAATTAATTATCTTCGTAGAAAAAATCCTGATTTTGATGCAAAGAAAGAGAAGAATAGATTTAAACATCTTGTAGCATTAGCTCAAGATAAAATGTATGCATTTAGTTTAAAACAAGATGAAGTAGAAAACTACAAAGAAATTTCCGTTTTAAATACGGGAGATAAAAATGAGACTTCATCTAGTAATAGTTTCGGAACTACTCCAGCAGAGCTTTCAAATAAGCAACAAAATGAAGAATTGTGCAGCAATCCGGCAATAGATGAGGTCGATATAGAAGATTTTAAGCAGAATGTAGATGATTCTAAGCATAACGAAAGTGTGCAAGCTGATGGATTTTTACAGAGTGATGTTCCTGCAAAAGAAGTGCATCTTGACATGGTTTCTAAGCCAGAAGATCCTATTGATGCTAAGGAGAGAAAAGATAGAATCCGCTCTAAAGATGGTATTGATTATAGTGACCAACAGAAGAGAAACCAGGAAACAGGAGACTTTGGCGAGAAATTAGTTCTTGCTAAAGAAATCGATAAAGCCAGAAGATGGGGACTGTCAGAAGATCTTGTCTCTCAAATAAGAAGAGTCTCGTTGGAAAGCGATGATTATGGTTTTGATATACTCTCCTTCGATCAAAATGGAAAGGAACACTATATAGAGGTAAAGACAACCAAGGCTTCAAGTAACAGTTTGTCGTTTGTTCTCACACAAAACGAATTAGACCATGCTAGAAAATATGGTAGTGCTTATTCTATAATTATGGTGTTTGACGTTGCGCAAAATCCTCGTATATGGGATATGGGAAATCCTTTTGTTGGCGAACCATGTAAAGTGAACATTAAACCGATTAGGTATTTGGTTGAAGTTAATGTAGATACTATAGAATAAGCTTAGGGTATAGCCATATGAATAAAGACCTGCCAAAAATCTTGCTCCACCATTACGAACAGCTGGTGGAGGAGAACAAGGTCTTGAAGGCTCGAATCAAGGAGATGGAAGATGAAAAGGCAGAGTATGGTAATCTGAAAAAATTCTGCACATTCATAGAAAAGTATGTTGGCAATACTGGAATATAAATTTGATTTTGTTAATTTGGTAAAATATTAGATTATGGTAAGATTATTATTGATTATTGTGGTTGGATTATATTCAATGTCATCTAATGCTCAGATAGAGATTTTCAACGAAAGTCTCAAACAAGAAGAGCCAGTGAAAGTTGTGCAATATGATAGCATCCTTAATTCCGCAACACTATAATTTAACTTTATTTATAAGT
>UMHF01048892.1_pt1 | contig 23455 bp, 17 predicted proteins | sample 1965431 | NCBI WGS metagenome assembly UMHF01 (sample SAMEA4836088, study PRJEB28245) | human gut metagenome | biome: gut microbiome; material: fecal sample | place: Denmark | collected 2008
CATCGGATTTCCACAAATCTTCTCGTGGCTTGGTAGCTTAAGAGGCTCTCCTGCTTCCGGCACTGCAACCGCTATGGGAGAAGCTGTGGGAATTCATCCGGTCGGAAATACAGACTGGATGAATGATTTCGCACTTTCTGTAAATAGCGAAACACCATCCATTGCCGGATACATATTATTAGGGATATGGATTGTCGGCATTTTTGCAATGATTATATTGGTAATCAAATCCTCGCTCCGTCTACGCAATTTGGAAAAATCTGCACTTCCCCTTCAGAACCCGGAAGTACGCAGACTATATCATCGATGTTTAGAAGAAATGGGAATTCACAGAAATATCCCTGTTTACAGTACTGCATTTTTGAAATCCCCGATTATTGTGGGGCTTTTGAAACCGTGTATTTATCTGCCGCTTCATCTGATCTCTGATTACAACGAATCCGATATGCGGTATATGCTGTTGCACGAACTGCAGCACTATAAGCACAAAGATGCTGTTGCCAGTTATCTGATGAACCTTGCCGGGGTAATATATTGGTTCAATCCTCTTGTCTGGTACGCACTGAAAGAAATGCGTAATGACAGAGAGGTTGCCTGTGACACTTCCGTTTTGAAAATGCTTGAAGAGGATGCTTACGAAGATTATGGCAATACATTGATTAACTTTGCAGAGAAGGTTTCACTTACTCCTTTTCCATTTGCTGCCGGCCTTGGTGGAAACATGGAGCAGATGAAACGAAGAATTATCAACATCGCCTCTTATGAAAAACCGACATTTATAAAAAGGCTAAAAGGTATGACGGCATTTGTACTGACTGCTGTTCTCCTGTTAGGTTTTGCTCCTTTTATTTCTACATACGCAGCAGATGGAAGCCACTACCAATGGGATTCCTCATCAGAGAATATATCCAATGTAGATCTTTCTACATACTTTGGAGAATACGAAGGCAGCTTTGTTTTATACGATTTAGAAAATGATGCATGGAGCATACACGACATGGAGCATGCCACCTTACGAGTTGCTCCAAACTCCACCTACAAGATATATGATGCCCTGTTCGGATTGGAAGAAGAGATCATTACACCGGAAAATTCGTTCATTGCATGGAATGGCGAAACCTATCCATTTGAAGCATGGAATGCGGATCAGACTTTACAGTCTGCAATGAATTCCTCCGTGAATTGGTATTTTGAATCTGTGGACGAACAGCTTGGAGTCGCTAACATTTCCAACTATATTGAGGAAATTGGGTATGGAAACGAAAATATAAGTGGTGTTTTCTCCACTTATTGGATGGAATCTTCCTTGAAGATTTCACCAATAGAGCAGGTCGAACTTCTAACCAGGCTGCAGAATAACAGCTTTGGCTTCGCCCCTGAAAATATCAATGCAGTAAAAGATGCCATCTGCCTTTCCTCTTCCGATGCCGGAACATTCTACGGAAAGACCGGAACCGGACGTGTGGATGGTCAGGATGTGAACGGATGGTTTATCGGCTATATTGAAACTGCAGATAATACATACTTTTTTGCTACCAACATTGGTGCCGACAGCGATGCTACCGGAGGCAACGCAACTGAAATAACCATGTCTATCTTGTCAGACATGAATATCTGGAAATAAAGAAATCGGGTAAAGGTCAACTACGCAAACTGACCCTTACCCGATTTCATTTTATTTTTCGCCTGTTACTTCATAATACTTTTCATTTCCGGTTGCTGACCATGATGTTTTACCGCTGCTAACCACATCTTTTGTAGACACATTATAAGCAAATATATCAAGAATCTCTGCCTCTGAGATATGCCATGAACCATCTGCATTTTTCTTACTTCTGTACCAAACATATAATTCACATTTTTCATTTTCCGAAAGTCTGTCATATGCAAGAAATTCTATTATTTCCTCATTCTCATTTAAGATAGCTCTGGAATTTCCACTCGCACTATATGATATCATAAAATCACATCCTTCGTCTGCGAAGTATTGTTGGTATATAGTACGATATCCATCATATATTTCATCTGTTTCAATCAATGTCACATAATCACATATCGCAGAAATAGAAATATCATCCTCTTTCATATTTTTCATTAATTCATCTATTAAATCGTGCTGAATGACAAAACCCTTATTCTGTGAACTAAATATTCTAATGGTCTTCCGTGGTATCATTCCCTGTGGTCCTGCTCCTGTAACATAATTTACAATAACAATCACATCCTTTGCACCATCGCCATCTATATCTTGAAATCCAACTTCCTCTACGCTGTCAAACATACCTACGCTATCATTCTCAGTACTATTGTTTTCAAAATAAGCTGGGAAATGGTACACAATTTGATTGTCCTTTGCCAGCACAAATGAGACATCTTCCCAAAGCGTATCATAAGTCGGTAGATACGACACAAATCGTACCTCGCCCCAATCATTCAAATCCACCTCAAAGGATTGTTCGGTTATAACCCGGCTTTCATCTAATTTCTCTTCTGATGGATAGTCCATTTCAATATCTGCAATATCTGTCAATTGCTGTATTTCTTTCGTACCATCAAAATATAAAATGACTTGCTCATCAAATTGTTCTTCGCCTGACAGGATTACTTCTACATAGTCCTCATACCATGTAACTTTCCAACAACTACTGGTGATGCTTCCACCATCATTGTGCAATTCAAAATCTGTTTGAGATATCTTATCTTTGTCTTCTATAAGGACTAATCGTCCGCTTGCTGAACCAAAAGGCCAGTCTGGTTCTCCGACTGCCTGAAGTGTCAATTCGTATTTTCCATCCGGCGAAACAGATGTATCGCAAGTTGTCTTCTTGTAATTTACCGTATACGAAATGCAAAACCAAAATGCTACAATTACTGCAAGAAACGAACCCATAATACATAGCATAATTTTCAAAAATTTCTTCATTGTTATAACACTCCTTTTAATGTCCACGTATATCCAGTTCTTCCAATAAAGAATTTCCGCTTCCCCATGAATATACAATGTAATAACCGCTATCCTTTATTTCTTCCGAAAATTGTAGTGTCTCGTGATCAATCACCTCTATGGACTGCCCTTCCTGAGTTTCCACCAAACATTCCCATTCATTACTTCTGTAACCTGAATAGTAAGCATCCAATTCTTCCAGAGACAAATCACTTCGAATTAAAATTGCTCCGAAATACTGCATTCCATTTCCGTTACCCGTCAGCTTCCCTGCCTGTGACAGTGACTCTATCAATTCCGTTTTCTCTGGCAGCGGGATTTCACATAATGTCTTTTCCACTTTATAGGCTGTATGGTTATTTATAAGTGGAATTGAAATCACACCGCCTATCAATACAACTGCTGTCAATATTCCAACTAATTTTAATTTTTTCATGTGTCCTCCTTTCTTTTCTTACATCTGTAAGATCACCACAGAACACAGCTATTATCAAATTATTCTTTAATTCGATACTGGTAATCTGGTATATGCATAATTCCGTCATTTAGGATTTCATTCCCCAAATACTGAAAACTTCCATCCTCTGCAAACCGCACCGTAAGTTCATGGGTTATGACTGCATCATCGCAAATAACCATGTCGCAAACTGCCTCCACCGTTAACGTAACCGTCCCATCCTCATTTTCTTTGATGTCGACAACCTCCGGCAGAGATGTCCCAAAGAAGGTAGGCGCATAATTAAAGCATCCAAGTCGCACCCAATAATAGGTCTGGTTTTCCTCATCAAATACTGCGTAATCCCGTATCTGCTCTGCTGTTATCGGAAGATATTCCATAATCAGACTTTCGAATTCTTCTTTTGGGATACCATTTGGATAATCTTCGGAATTAAATTTTTCTCCATATTTCATTCCATACAGATATTCAAACATCCCGTTATAATCCAACTCATTCAGATTTTCTATATTCCAGTTTGAACACAAAAGGTTATTTCCCTGATATCCAAGACCTCGAACACAACGTTCAGACATTTCACGCTGTTCCTCTGTCATAGGTTTTATTCTAATCAGGCAGCTTCCATCCACAATTTCACTGACTTCCGGTGGCTCCGGCACACACAACTCATAGCAGAACCATCCTTTTTCCGTGTATTTCCATTCCTTGAGTCTCGTATATGAAATGTACGAAATTCCCGGCTCGTTGTCAGCATTCCAGATTCCTCTTGTACTTACAACATACATATCCGTTCCATCAAAAATGAATTTCATTCTGCCCAGTCCACCATCGTTGTGGATTTCATAAATTACTACAGAACCGCATTGCCCTTCCATACATTCTTTAAGAAAACTATCGACACTTTCATAATTCCCCATGTTAGAATACGTTACCATCGTAGCAATTGGATATCCTGCGTCCTTTACCTTCTTCTGCATTTCAAGAACCGTTTGATCATCCAAAACAACATTAGATGCTATCCCTTTATCCGCTGTTTCATAAATGTCAAGATAAAGTTCCATCAGCTTCTTACAGTCACTCTCAGCTTCTTCCTTTTCCTGTTCATCTACCGGAAGATCATAGCCCTTTTCCCATTGTACTGCAGCCTCTTCCTCAGCATTTTTTATTTTCTCCGTGGAAGATACTTCTTCCGTATCTTCCACAAGAGATTCTCCCGCAACACTATCCTCTTTTCCACAGGCACACACGAAACACCCAATCAGAAATACCATAATCAGCAGAATGCTTTTTCTTTTTAATGCCATAATATCATCCTTTCTTTCTTGCTATTGGTGGCAGTTCTAATTCTATTTGCTCTATAGAATTGGAAAGATATCTGAAAGTTCCATCTTCAAATGGATGAACCACAATCTCATTCCTGAATGCAAGGTCAGAATTATAATCCGGCCATACTCCGTCTACAATAAGAGTAATCGTTCCATCCGCATTTTTTGTATAATCAACTACTTCTCCAAAAGGCGGATATGGACTGGCATAAATCATTTCATATTCATAACTGCTGTGGTCTGCGTTGTATCTACAATGTTCTCTCAACTGCTCCACAGACACCGGGAAATAGGTAGTCATTATTTTTTCATACTCTTCTGCCGGAATTTCCCATCCCTGCGTCTTCAGATTTTCGCCTGTATAAATCCGATAGATATCTTCATACATGCAAGGCATCAAAATATCCTCTACATTACTACTGTTCCAGTTTGTTACAAGCACATTGTAATTCACATAGCTTAGTCCTGATATGTATTTCTCCGTCAGTTCCTGGCAGTCTTCTGGAAGCGGTTCTATTCTCCAATATTGTCTCAAACTTGCATGTGCAATCACATATTCATATGCGTAGATAAAATATCCTTTTTCGGTCAGTTTAATCTCAGCCACATTACTTACCGAAGTTCCCTGTATCTCTGGTATACCGCCTTCCTTCCACCGAATTCCTATGTAATAGGTCTGCAGCTCACCTTTCCGATAAATGAAGGTAACTGCTCCAATCAGTCCATCTCTATATACTTCAAATACCGTAACCATCGAGTCCCGTCCATCCAAGTAATCTGCATAAAATGTTTCGATTACTTCATGGTTTTGCATGGCAGTATCTTCTTCAACACTTACCAAACCGCTTCTGCCCAATTGTTCCACCACGGCTTTCCTCTGCTCGTGGGTAAATTCATTAATACCGGAAGAGTAGCTTGGTGCATCTGCAATTACAATATCCTTATAGATTTCTCTGACCGATTCTGCTGCTGACAAAACCGTACTCTGCAGCTGCTCCTTCTCCTTTTCTGAAAGGAGATCATCACTGGCTTGCGGAATAAACCAATATGCTGACTCTGTGGAAATTTCCGCATTCTCGGCTTCTTCTGTTTCTGCTTCGCTATTTTCGATTTCTATAGGTGGCTCCCATACTTCTTCTGCCATCTTTTGCTTTTCTGCATGCTGTTTTCCCCAACAGAACACTCCTGCTATCACGAAAAACAACAGCAGCAAAATCGGAAATCCACATCTTCTAAGCAGCCATTTCACATCTTCCATTATTCGCCTCCGTACAATTCTTCCCATTCTTCTAACGTCAATCGTGGCGTATGCCAAGTTTCTCTGTAATTGTCCTCAGACGGTATAATTCGGTTAGATACATATTGTACCCCTCCGTCCTCTAACGGACGAATCACAACCTCATGAGCATATACCTTGGAATTACCCGCATAAGGGAATACTACATTAGCTGTAAGTGTAATTGTCCCATCGCTGTTTTCCGTAAAACTGACTACCTCTGAATATGGATATTCCGGATACTCTACTTCTTCAAAACCTCTCGGCTTATATTCATAAGTCAAATTTTCCAAATCATAGATGGTTTTTGATTGCAACGTTTCACTATCAATGTTGAAATATTTCATAATAACACTTTCAAATTCCTCTTTTGGAATCTGATAAACTGCACTGACTGATAAGTTGTCATCTGCAACGTAAGGAACATACTGACCGTTTACTTTTGGATAGAGAATGTCATACATATCATAGAAATTCAAATCCCCGAAATCATTCTCACTCCAATCCACAATGAACATATTGTTCCGTTCAAAGCTGATTGGTCGGAGATATTTCCGACTCAACTCCCTATATGTTTCATCCAATGGCTGTACCCGTAATGCAGTATGCTCCTCTGCTCCACTCAATGTAAGAACATATAATTCTTCCGAAAACCAAACACCCGAAAACATCAAGTAACCTTCATCTGTATAATTCCAATACTCCGCTTGATAACTTCCAGTAACCTCCCTATGCATATCTCCGTTTTCATACTTGTAATAGCTTCTGACCACATCTACATTTCCGTCTTTTGCGTGCAAATCGTATTTTACAAATCCGCCCAAATAACTGACTTCAAGAATCGTTATTTCTGCTTCCTCCTGTGCATCCACCTTTTCGCAGAATTCCACTACCTTCTCTGGTTCTGTCATGTTAATTTGATTTCTATTGTCAACAGCCGGATATCCATTTTCTCCAAGGCGATTAACAATACTCCGAATCATTTCCAAATCAGCTATCTTATTTTGTTCTGCTGCTTCTTTATAAAGATCCACACAGATTTCTATAATTTCTTCCGCATTCTCCTGAGAATTTTCTGTTGCCTCCTGAACCTCAATGAAGGGATCATCAACCTGTATTTCTTCCGTGGACGTATCACTGCACCCCGAAATGGTACAACTCAGAAGTATTTGTATCATGCATAGTCTCATTCCCATGCCTCTCTTTTTTTCTTTCATATAGACCTCCGTTCTTTTTTCTAATAGGGTAATATCCTTATTTTCAATGTACAGCACTTTAATTATTACATCTGTAAGATTTTTGAGCAAAAAATTTTCTCACACAATACAATATGCTCCCTTAAATATTACACTCGTAAGATTTATAAGTCAAGTTTTCTTTATATAAAAAGGCTCCTGCCAGAAGGTGCCACACATTTTCGCAAAAGTGATACCTTTTAGCAAAAGCCTATTATTCAGCAGAGTCTTGCTCCACCCCACTGTTTCAATATTCAAATGTTTCATTCAAAAGACCGGAAAACACACATCTATTTTCTTTCCTTAATATCTCACAAACCGCAGAAAATCAAGGTTTCTTTGAAAGCAGACAAACGGTTTCAACATTTGCTTATAGGGTAATTTAGATACATTTCTACTATTTTCATCACAATTTCAGAACACCAGATTTCAGCTAGCTGCTATTGTAAACAACAATTTGTCTCTTTATATTTTGTTTCGATAAATTTATCCAACAATGCTTTCTGCTGTACAGGCAGCCCAGCGTTATCTCTAATCCACAAATGAATTGCCTTTCCTATTGCGTAAGATAACATTTGCTGTTGTGCACTACTTACATTATCTCTTGAAACATTAGGAACAAATTCTGGATTAAAAATATTAATAACAGCTCCTCTTAATATTATTCCATCCGCAAGAAACGGTATTCTGATATTCAGTCTAGATAGCCGTACATTTTTCATATAACAAGCATCTGTTTTATCCCAACTATACCTTCCTATAAATGCACATTCTTCTTTATAAGGCAAAACCTCTTCTGTCTCTCCTGTAACAATTCCTATTTCAACAACGTTTGCCTGTACCGGCGTTGAATGTGCATGATCAAATTGATTTCTAAATTCTTCCAAGGTATATTCTCCTACTATATAGTCATAGGACTCTTCTACAGTAAATTCATAATTTTCAATTATATCTTCATTTCCCCATATATTTATCGACTCGTAATTTCCCAATTTATCAAGTGCTTCATCATAGTCATCCAAAACCTCATAGGCTTTGAGAAAATCCTCTTCATCAACTTCTGATATAATTGGAATATTTAACAATCTAATTCTCTCACCTCTAACGCAGTCTTTAATTCCTATTTTTTCTTCCTCCAGTGAACACATCCTTTCATTGTAGCAATAACTTCTACATCCATTTAAGTCACTTAAATGCTTTGCAAAATTTATTTGTTTATAGCCACAATCAATATAAGCCTCGATATTATTCAAATATTTTGAAACACATATATTTTCTGTAATTATTGTTTCAATCTTTTTAATATCACACCCCAATGTCGTTGATATCCCCTTTTCTATTGTCGATAATTTAATAGGGATTCCGCAATCAAGAAAATTATTTTCTATAAATGCTCTTAATTGTTCTATACTATTATTAAATACTTCCAGACATTGATCATAATCCAAAATAATTTCTGTGCCTTGAGATCTTACAACATCCTCATAAGTAAGACATATATACTCACTATTTCTTTCAAATGCTATACGACTCATTTTCTGCTCATCATAATAAACGGTATTGACTTCTACTTTGTCCGATAACATAAAGCAGGCCAAAAAACCTATACCATAATGCCCTATCGGCGAATATTCTCTTCCCTGTAGTTTATAATCATCCGATGCATAGTAGGATACGCCAACATTCAAAAAATATTTTTTCAAAATGTCAATGGACATACCACTACCGTTATCCATGATCATAACTTTTTTCCGATCCTTGTCTAAAATCACCGAAATATATGGTTGATAACTTTGATATTGAAATTTTTCCATTTTCTTTGCGGATTCTTCCATCGTTTTACAAGCATCAATCGAATTTTGTATTAGCTCTCTTAATCCATATTTTTTATCTCCATAGATATGTTCTCCCATAAGCAAGTTTGTCACTGCATTATAATCCAATGACAGCCTTAAATCAGAAAAGCTAAAACCACTTGTTTGAATTTTGTTAACTATGTTTGTTTTTAACGGTAGCAAATATTTTTCATCTGTAAATCCTTCACACAAATCCACCGCATTTTTCAGTTCACCATTAATAGAATCAAAATACTTGAGTAACTTTCTATGTACAAAAGGATCCTGACTTGTTCCTTGGAAAAAAATCTCTAGTTCATTTGTTTTAATGTTCTTTCTAATTTTATCATAATTTTCTATAATAAAATGCTGCCTCCATTCTAAATCGCCGAATTCCTTGGGAGACAAATATTTATATAAATATAACGGTGCTCTTTGTTCATCAATATCCAGATAGTCCGATATTCTTAATAATACAGAAATGTATTGTGCATTAAGATCAAAATGTCCCTTTTTCTCATCACTTTGTAAGTTCTTTTTTATCCATTCAAAATCTTCATTATGCGACATACATATTTTTGCAAGTTCCGACTTAAAGGAAATATTTGTCGATTCTGGAATCAGGAAAAACTTTTCATCCATCTGTCCTTCAATATACTCTTTTGCCCGCCTACCATGTACCGGTCTTATACATTCCTGTAAAGCTACCGTTTCGTCTCCATATTTATCAAGTACTTTGCTATACTTTCGTTCACCTAATATAGTTTGATCCATTTTAATTTTTTTGATTTCGTCCTCGTTCGCAATCATTCCAATATCATGTAACAATGCACTATATATCAGCAAAGCCACCTCTAATTCGCTTAATTTATCTATATCTACAATAAGTTCATACATATATTCCATTACATTTATAGAGTGTCTTATACCATGAACCGTATAACTTGCAAAAACATTATTAATCAACGGAAGCACATCAATGGAGTAAGCTATAACCTCGTCTAATTTGCTTAGAAATTTACTATTTTTTTCTTTTAACCACGTATATAAATGACTCTCCTGTACATTTTCCATCGTCTTTTGCCCCCTATTGCACTCAGATTATTTTTTCTTTTTCCATATAATAATTGTATTGCAATTTATTTCAGTATTTTCATTTGTTGGAGCAAAATTCATTTTGTCCATGAAATTATAAATAGCTATTAAAACGTCATAAATGCTCCCTGAAAAAGTAGCGACTGCTTCAGTTTTCAGAGAATATGTAGACATATTCATTCCTGTTTGTGTGCCATCTCTCATAAAAACATTTTGATAATGACATAGTTCTTTTACTCTCTCAGTAATCATTTCTTTCAAGTAAACGTTTTGAAATGGAGGATCTCCATTTATATATACATACTTTTCCTCAAATAAAATCGACCCATATAATTCATCAAACGCAGATACATCAGTAAGATAAAATGCCTTTGTATTTTGTAATAAAACTTGACATCTTGTTTCCTTTTCATAAAAAGCTACGGACTTTTTGATTGTATGTAAAAACCAATTAAATTTATCCAAAGCCTTATAAATGCAAACTATTTCTGCTATATAACGTTTATCATTATTTTCATATAATGTCCTAATTTCATCTTTTAAGCGAACAAGTACTCCTCTATAATCTATAGAAATCATCAATTCATTGAAAGACGCATCTCTCAATTTTGTTTTAATTACTTCTATATTTGGAACCTCAACCCCGTTTGTATAAGAAAAATCATTTGTAAAAATCATTCTCATAAAATTATTATAAACGATATAAAGATCATCATATAGACTTCTTAATACAAAATCTCTTTGCAATTGTTGGATATCGCACTCTGCTATACCGGCCTCTATCCATTCTTGTAATGTTTCCGCTGCTTTTTCATTTCTTATATTTAACGGGCTGATTCTTTTATGATTTACATCAAACGCAAGTTTTGCAATATCTGTTTCTTTTGAACAAACAAGTATCACCCTTTTCTCTCCTAGCAGAGTGTCTGCAATTCCAACTTCATACATTACATTTGGATTTGAAATGCTCTGCTCCCCAATCCGGGCTACTGCTGTCAAATCGCCGACAAACAAATCACAATTTGCAATTTGTTCCCAAACCATATCTACAACATCTGGAGATCCTGCTTCATTCTGTGCCGGAAATCTTATTACATTTATATCAATTCCCTTTTTATACTCTGCTTTTACAACTTGTTGGATTATTTCTGTAATAAAATTGGTATATTCTTTATTCTGATTCTGCCATGCTTGAAATAATCTGTAATGTTTCATCGTGTTCATACCTTTTCACATTATACGATTCAATCCTGAATAAAAATCCGATATTTTTCCAATTTATCTGTCGAGAGTTTTTTCAAAATTATATACCCTTATTTTCATAAAGCCTCCAAATCTTTCATAGACTTAGAGGCTGGATTTCCATCACTTATTCTCTTATTGCAACAATATGTTCTGCCAATCAGCTTTATTATATAAAACTCTGATTATGTATACTACATCTGTGTCTTGATGGTAGTAATAAAATATATTGTAATTATCAAAACGTGTCATTCTTAATCCGACAGCGCTTAAAAGTGAATCATTTAACAACGGATGTCCCGTTGGAAAATCTGCCAGTTTTTCCGCTGCCTGCAAAATACCCTCTGTGATTCTCTCAGAAGCTTGTGGATTGCAGAGCTCTACAAAAATGTAATGCTCTATATCCATCAGATCATACTCTGCTGGTTCTGTAAATACTACCTTAGCCACGCTCTGCTCTCCTCTTGTCTATTCTCTCCCGTACTTCTTCGATTGTACTGGTTCTGCCATCCTGCATTGCCTTATAGCCTTCTCCAATCAATCTATATAATTCCAGTTTTGCAGTATCTGATGTCTCTGCTACAATCTGCGGTTTAGTTGCTATCATACAATCACCTCTCTCCATTCTCTTATCTACATCAAGATTCTTCGGTCATCTTCAACTAAATTTCCGTATATTCTGGAGTGCTCCCATCTATGTCAGCATAGTCAATCCTTTTCTATATCATACTGTAAGTCTTACCTCATTTCAATAAATTATTTCTAAAAAAATATTGTCTAATTTCCAATAATAGGCATTTATAAGAATAGAGCAAAACCTGTCACATTTGCTCCGGTTTTGCACTGTCTGTTTTCTCTTTACTATTTTTTCCTTGTCAGCAGACACACAGTCTCCACATTCGCGGTCCAGGGGAACTGGTCCACGGCAACGGCTTTGTCCACGCGGTAGCCATTCTCTAAGAATACCTCCAGATCTCTCACGAGGCTGGTGGGTTTGCAGGAGATGTAGACGATATGATCCACCGCGTATTTTATAATTTTCGGCAGTGCTTTGGGGTGGATGCCATCTCTGGGGGGATCTAAGATGATCATGTCCGGCTTCTCTTCCACTTCGTCCAGTACTTTCAGTACATCTCCGGCAATGAATTCGCAATTATCCAGTCCGTTGGCGGCGGCGTTTTTCTTTGCTGCCTCCACGGCTTCCTCCACGATCTCCACACCGATGACTTTCCCGGCGGCCGGTGCCATGAGCTGCGCGATGGTGCCGGTGCCGCTGTAGAGGTCGAACACGGTCTTGTCGCTGCCACCCAGGTCGCCCACATAATCTCTCGCCGTCTGGTACAGTACCTCCGCACTGTAGGAGTTGGTCTGAAAAAAGGAGAATGTGGAGATCTTGAATTTCAACCCCAGCAGTTCCTCATAAAAATACTCCTGTCCGTATAGCAGCTCCGTGTGGTCACTCTGCACTACATCTGCGATGGAATCATTGGTGATATGTAAGATTCCTGCGAATTTTCCGACAAGCTTCCCATCCTGTTCCAGGGAAAGCAACAGATCCTTAAATCCCGTGATCAGCGCATCCGCATCCAAGCTTCCTTCCACCGCCGTCTCTCCCTGCCAGGGATCCTGGGAGGTCGTCACCAGTGCCACCAGAATCTCTCCGGTGCGGGATGCCTTACGTACCAGCAGGTGCCGTAAGTACCCCTCATGGCTCATTCTGTGGAAAAAGCTTACCTTCGCCCGGGCAAAATAATCTCTCACTGACTGTAAGATCAGGCGGTAATCCGCATCCACGATCTCACAGTCCGCTACGGTCACAATGTCGTAGAAGCTGCCTCTCTTATGCATGCCAAGTGCCAGCGGTCCGTCCTTGTACTCGTCTCCGAAGGAAAATTCCATCTTATTGCGGTATTCATAAGCCTTCGGGCTGCCCTTGATGCCCTCAAAAATCCAGGCTTCTTCCTGCTTGTTTAACACGCTGTCCAGCAGACGTTTTACCTGTTCTTCTTTGACCTTCAGCTGTTCTTCATAGGGAAGCGACAGATAGGTGCATCCACCGCACAACCCAAAAAGGGAACACGTCCGGCCGGTTTCTAAAGGTGACTTCTCTGTCACCTCTAAAAGCCTTCCTTCCGCCTTCCCTTTGCGTACCTTATTCACTGAGAACTTGACTTTCTGTCCGGGCAGGCTGTTCTTGACTACAGCAGTCTCATCTCCCACACAGACGATCCCTTTGTTGGGAAAATCGACCCTTACAACAGATCCTTCATATACCTGTCCTTTTTTCATGGGTTAGTTCTCTCCTTCATCCTCGAAGAAGTCGTCGTCATCCTCTTCCACGTCATCTGCTTCGTCTTCGAAATCATCCTCGAAGTCTTCCAGATAATCCTGTGCAAAGAAGAAATGATATACGGCATAAGCTACAGCTGCAACAGCTGCTACGGCGCCGATGATCGCCAGTACCCATACCAGGACATTGCGCTCCTTCTTCTCTTCCACTTCCTTACCCAGGAGCTTATTAAGCTTCTTCAGTTCGCTGACTTTCAGTTCATTTAATTTGTCAAGGTCTACCAGATTTTCAATTCTGTTCATATTATTTACCTGCCTTTCCGGCATCCGGACTTTTCTGCGGATGCAAAGCAATTGTTTTCATTCCTTTAATATGATACCATGTTTTCGTGAAAAATACTATACCCGTTTTAACTTGGCAAAAGATGCATACATGATCTTCTGCCCCGCCTGGTCGAATTCCACCGTGACCTTATAGTCCCTGGGTTCTCTCGCGATATTCAATACCGTGCCCTCACCGTATTTGATATGACGTACTCTGTCACCTACCGTATAGTCCAGTGCATCCGGTGCCTTGAATTCCGTTCCTTTCTGAAGTCCCGCCAGCTGGTTGAGTCCATTGATTCCCTTGGAAATATAAGGTTTGTCTGCTTTTGCCGTAACTCGGGGTTTCAAGGTTGCCTTGGGTCTTGGATCAAATCCCGTATTGCCAAAGCCTCCGAAGCCGCTGCCCGAACCGTTTCCGGACCGGGGAGTTGCAATCGCTTCCAGTCCCATGGCACGAAGAGCTGCCTCATTGGCTCTTCTCGCCTGAAAATCCTCCAGGTCATCGTCCCGGTATCTTCTGTTTTGCGGCAGGGTATTATCCATAAGTTCCTTCGGGATCTCCCGAACAAAACGGCTCACGGGATTGTACTGTGTCTCACCGCGGAGCATTCTGCTTCTGGCACAGGTCAGCGTCAGATCCTCCTTGGCTCTGGTGATTCCCACATAAGCCAGGCGTCTCTCTTCCTCGATCTCCAACGGATCATCGGACGCGATCGTCATAAAGCCGGGGAATAGTCCATCCTCCATGCCGGCGAGATAGACCACCGGGAATTCCAGACCTTTGGCACTGTGCAGAGTCATCAAAAGCACTCTGTTATCGCCATCCTCCACATTGTCAATATCCGCTACCAGCATGATCTCTTCCAAAAATTCCGACAGAGAAGGCTCATCATGGGTCTCCTCGTAGACTGCTGCCTTGGTGATCAATTCATCTACGTTCCCGAGACGGTCCTCTGCGGATTCTTCATCCTGATCCCGCAGATATTCCGCATAATCGATCCGTTCTAATAAGGACTTGATCAGATCCGGCAGTGTATAGGAGGACAATCCGCTGCGAAGCACTTCGATCAGATTGACGAATCCACGGATCTTTGCTTCCGCTCTTCCCAGTCCCCGGATCTGGTCTGCCTCGCACAATGCATCAAATAACGTGATATCCTTCATCTGTGCATAATCCGCCACTTTTTCCAGCGATGCCGTACCGATGCTTCGTTTCGGCACATTGATGATTCTGCGCAGAGCCACTTCATCCCTGCCGTTATCAATAGTCTTTAAATACGCCAGGATGTCCCGGATCTCCTGTCTGGCATAGAAGTTCACACCGCCTACCACATGATAGGGAATTCCTTCCACCACCATACGTTCTTCTAAAAGTCTGGACTGGGCATTGGTACGGTACAGTACTGCACAATCCGCATAGGCAACGCCATTTTTGTTCACTTTATCAGAAATATCGTCTGCGATATATTCCGCCTCTTCATAAGCATTGTCAAATTGTCTGAAATGTATTCGGCTGCCTGCTCCTTTTTCCGTCCACAGTGCCTTCTCTTTACGGCCTCTGTTGTTGCGGATCACCGCGTTTGCCGCATCCAGAATATTCTGTGTGGAACGATAATTCTGCTCCAGCTTGATCACTTTTGCATCCGGATATATCTTCTCGTAATCTAAAATATTGCGGATGTTGGCACCGCGGAACTTGTAAATGGACTGGTCATCATCACCCACGACACAAAGATTGCGGTAACCGTCCGCCAACAGCCGGATCAGTTCAAACTGCGCCGTATTCGTATCCTGGTACTCATCCACCATGATGTATCGAAAGCGCTCCTGATAGTTATAGAGTACCTCCGGACAGCTTTTGAACAGCTCCACCGTTTTCACAATGATATCATCAAAGTCCAGTGCATTACTCTTCTTCAGGGTGTCCTGATATTCTCTGTAAACCTTTGCCGTCACACTTTTGCGATAATCGCCTACAGACTTGACCTCGAATTCCCGTACATCCACCAGTTCATCCTTGGCAGAAGATATTTCAGACAGCAGCGTCCGCTCCTTATACATCTTCGTGTCGATGTTCAGACGTTTGCAGACCTGTTTGATCACGGTCTTCTGATCGTCTGTATCATAGATAGTAAAATTCGTATCATATCCCAGTCTGTCAATATGTCTTCTGAGTATCCTCATGCAGGTGGCATGGAAAGTGGCTACCCACACCTGATCCGCGCCGAAACCGGCGATCTGGTCCACACGTTCCCGCATCTCCTGTGCCGCCTTATTGGTAAAGGTAATAGCAAGAATGTTCCATGGATTCACTCCCAGTTCATCGATCAGATATGCCACCCGGTGGGTCAGGACACGGGTCTTGCCGCTTCCGGCGCCCGCTAACAGAAGGAGCGGTCCTTCCGTATGAAGCACCGCTTCTTTTTGTTCTTTATTCAAAGTATCATAAATGCTCATGTATGACTAATTATCCCTTTCATTGAATTCCTGTAAAAAAGTTCTGAATTCCCCGATCGGCATTGGTTTTGCATAAAAATATCCCTGCACGATATCGCAATCCGCCATCCGGAGCATCTCCAGCTGTTCACTGGTCTCCACACCCTCTGCCAGTACTTTAAAGCCGAGATGTCTTAACATTTTAGTCAGATATTTTATAATTGTCAATGCGGTTTCTTCCCGTTCGCTGTTCATGGTATCATCCAGGAACTGCTTGTCCAGTTTTACCGTATCCACAGCCACCTTGGATAACAGATTCAGCGAAGAATATCCACTTCCGAAATCATCGACAGAGATCTCCACTCCTCTGTCCCTGAGGGTTTCCAGATTATTGGTCAGCTTGTTCAGATCCGACATAAATACTGACTCCGTCACTTCCACCTCCAGCAGATTGCTGGGTACCTTATAGTCTTTCAGGCGCTTTAAGATATTCGGCACAAAATCCGCATATTCATTATGACGTCTGGAAAAGTTAACAGAGATCGGCACCACTTCTTCTCCCTGTGCCAGGGCATCACGCAAATATTCCATGACCTGATCCAGAATGGCGAAATCAACCTTGGTAATAAACCCATTTCTCTCAAAAATATCTATAAACTTTCCGGGCATTACCATAGTTCCATCCGCTTTTATCCAGCGCACCAGTGCTTCCGCTCCCACTACTTTTCCGGTATGAAGAGATACCTTAGGCTGGAGATATGCATGGAATTCTTTATTATTATAGGCGCTTACCATTCCGGATACAATTGTTCTGGTATTCTCCAAATCTCTGCGGATCTTGTCCGTGTAAATTTCTACGGCACTGTCTACCTTCTGCGTCTTGCATTGTTTTCTGGCCTCATTGGCATTATCCATCATGGAAGATACCGACCAGTCATTCTCCGTGATCTCATACAAACCGGTGGCAATGACCAGATTACACTGATCATACCGGCTGTTGATCCTCTTCACAAAAGAATTCGTAAACGTCAGGTACGCCTGTCTGGCATCCTCCACGGAATCTTCCTTCAGCACACCGACAAAGTGATCGGAGGTTACACGGCAGAACAATACGCCTTCCTGACATTTTTCCTTTAATTCCACGGCAAAATCATGCAGGATACGGTCGCCTACCTCGTAGCCATACATTTCATTCACATACTGGAAATTAGAAAAGTCAGAGGACACAAAATATAATCCGGTCTTTCCATTCGCTGCCATATAGGCTTCTAATTTGTCTACGAACTTATTGTACACCGGCAGTCCGGTCAGCGCATCATAATTCAGTTTCCGGTTCAGTTCCCTTTGATCTTTTTCTGCATTTTTCAGCATGCGAAGCCTGTTGAATATCTGATGGGATATTCTGCACAGGGCATTTTTCTCCTCTTCCCAGGTTCTGTCTGTATGGCGGTCTGAGAAGATAACACTGGCCTTTAATCCCTTCGAAGCTGTAGACATTACGATCATCACAGACTCCGCTTCTTCTTTGTAGATATTCGGAGTCTCCGACTGTCTGTAAATTGCGGCACCGGATTCGTCTGCACGTTTCCGGATCCTGTCCCATTCAAATACTCCCGGGTGCAGTATTCTTTTGACAAAATTTTTCTTTTCTTCCCGATTCCATTGATAACGGATCGACGGTCCTGCCTCATTTACTTCCACACATATCATATCATCAATATTGAAAAAACTGCAGGTACGTTCACTGATCACCTTCAGGGCACTGGTCAGATTCGGTACATTTTCCAACAGGTCCATGCAGAACAGAACCAGATCTTCCGCGCTCTCGAACTGTGCCTCCTTGTGAACGATCTCGTCATCTTTGTTCTCCTCACTGTCCAGGTAGCTTTGACCGGGCAATGCCACACCCTCCTTGACCTCCAGAAGATCATAAGCGCCCTTTTCCCGACTCTTCACCTGATACAAGGCTGCATCTGCCCACCGGAACAGCAGATTATAGTCTGTCACTGTTCCATCCGTAACCGCAGCTCCCAGACTGCAGGAGATATGCAGTCCTGTTTTATCATCATCATAGCGGTCAGACATACAGCGATTCAACTGTCCAAGCTTCTCTTCCAGTTCCTCTCTTGGCATATTCTCTACATAGCATACGAACTCGTCTCCACCAATCCTGCCTTTCAGCGCCTCGGGAAACAATTTATTCATTTCATCCGCAAAAGAGCACAATACCGCATCTCCAAACAGATGTCCGTTTGTATCGTTGATCTTTTTAAAACTATCCACATCCAGAACAATAAGGTATCCCACCTGTCCCCGTTTCATTTTCTGCAGTCTGTGTGTGATCTGCTGCTTGATGGTGGAATGATTCAAAAGTCCAGTCAGGGAATCCCTTTGTGATTTTTCCTGTAGTTCCCTTTCCTTTTTCTTCTGCGCATCAATATCACAGACCTTGCCCAGGACACGTTCCGGTTCTTTTTTTTCATTATAAAAAGTCTGCCCGATGACCTTCATCCAGTGAGGATTACCTTCCTCGTCCGTCTTGCAGAGCTCAATACAAATATCCGGCTTGCCGCTGTGCAGTGCTTCTGCAAGCTGCTGTTCCACTGCATCCGTGCGGTTGTCCACTTCCCTGAGGAGCTGCTCCGTATACCCTTCCGTGATCTGTCCACAATACAGACTGCCTTCTTCCGGACCTGCATAGTGCATTTGATCCTTTGCGATATCATATTCAAAGATCAGATCGCCGGACATTCGGATCACAGCCATCAGTTTTTCCCGTTCCCGCTGCAGCTCCTTCGTTGTTTCCTCCAGCCGTCTATCTATATCTTTGTTTTTATCTAACCCTATTATTTTTTCGTCCATACAGCCCTCTCAGCCTTCTCTATGCTTCTTCCACTCTGCTGAAATTCCAGATCCGCAGATTATATTCCACAATAGGTGTATCACAATAAATGCACTTTTTTGCCCCAAGTCCGGGAAGCGGTGCACCACAATTGGGACAATTCAGGGCCAGACCTGCATCCTCCTGGTTCTCGACCATATCCTGATCCTGGATATAGACCAGTTCCACATTGTATTTTGCCTGTTCTTTCCGTTCTTCACTGCCCCCGATAAGCTTACCGTTTTCTTTCAACGCATGGATATATTCTACGGCTGACTGCAGGACAATACTCTGTCTTCCCTTCTGCTTCCGGTACTGATGTATCTCTGTTCTGTGAATATGTATATTTTCAAAGCTCTCCCTCTGTGACTGGTTCTGTAGCATCTCCAGCCGCAGTCTGAGCTGTTCTTTCAATTCTTTCGTTCCCTCCGACAAAAGTGCCGGATTCTGTCCGGTAATACTTTGTAAATAAGAGGTCAGAACGTTCTCCGCTCTGCTCTTCATCTCATCATAATGGAACTCGGGAAAATCTCTCATAATAGAAGGCATATACAGATTTGTTGCAGAGGATACGGACTTCGGTGTCATCTCCACTTCCGCTTCTCTCTGCTTCATGCCCTCGATCATGGAATCTGTACCGAATAGCATTCTGGAGGTATCCCGTAATTTTTCACGGATCCTGCAATAAGTATAATAAATGATCCCTGCCAGTACCAGACACAATACCAGTATAACAATAATAGCGATCAGACTTCCGTTCATTTATATTTCTCTTTCTTTTTCATTCATAACAGTTCAGTACAGCAGATATCATAAAGGTATCTGCTGTACTGTTTCCGGTAAATATATTCTGACGAGTATGTATTATACTCTGTCGTTGTCATCAAAAGGATCGCCGCACTCCGGGCAGAACTTAGGCGGATGTGCAGGATCTTCCGGCTCCCAGCCGCATTTATCACATTTATAGATCGGTGCTCCTTCCGGCTTCTTTGCTCCGCATTCGGAACAGAACTTGCCCTGATTTACTGCACCACAGCTGCAGGTCCAGCCTGCGTCCGAAGGCTTAGGTGCTCCACACTCAGCGCAGAACTTACCACGGTTATCCGTAGCGCCGCAGCTACAGATCCAGCCAAGTACCGGTGCCTGCATCTTAGGAGCCTGCCCCCGCGCGGGTGCTGCCTGTGCCTGCTGCATACCACTGTTCTGCTGGGCATCCATCTGATACAGCTGTCCGGCATTGATACCGCCTACCATGTTCGCCATGTTCATGCCTGCAAATGCCATCATGGGACCGGTAGAGGTGTTGGATGCTGCCATCTTCATAGCCTCTGCCTGTGCAGCGGTCATGGTAGCTGCTGCCATTCCGGTATTGCGCAGTACTGCGGTTCTCTGCAGATCTGCGATGGTCTTTGCATCCTCATCAGGGATCTTCGCAGAATTGATATTAATGGTAACGATCTCGATACCACGAAGTTTGGTCCACAGATCGGAAAGCTCTTCCTTCAAAGCTTCTGTCAGTTCCGCAGTATGTGCGGGAACTTCGCTGGGACGAACACCCAGGGCGGAGATCTTAGCCAGTGCAGGCTGCAGAGCGGTCAACAATTCTGCCTTCATCTTCGCTACCAGTTCGCTTCTGGTATAGGACTCTGTTACGTTACCGCATACATTTTTATAGAATAACAAAGGATCCACCAGGTGGAAGGAATACTCACCGTTACAACGTAAGGAGGTATCCAGATCCAGTCCGATATTCTGGTCAATTACACGGAACGGAATAGGGCTTGCCGTACCAAAGAGGTTGTTCATGATCTCCTTGATATTGAAGAAGTAGATTCTCTGATCCTTCGCTGCATTACCACCAAAGGTAAAACGTTTTCCGATATTGGAAAAAGTATTCTTAACGCTCTCGCCAAGATTGCCGTAGAACAAGCTGGGTTCTGTAGAAGAATCATATACGAACTCACCGGCATCCGCACAGAACTCTACGATTCCGCCCTGATCCACGATGATCATACACTGTCCTTCGTTAACTGCTACGATGGAACCGTTGGAGATTATGTTCTCCACACCCTTGGTGTTGCTGTTACGTCCATTGGTTACCCGCTGCTGTCCTTTTACTACCAATACATCGTTGGAAAGAGAATCACAGTAAAAATACTCTCTCCACTGGTCAGCCATCATGCTACTGACTGCATCTTTTGCTGCTCTGATTAAACCCATTACCGCACCTCCATTTTATATATGAAAAATTGTTCTTTTTCACATCTCTTATATTTTAGCAAATTTTACACATTCCCTCAACCGCTTTTCGTAAAATATCGTGATTTTTCCTTTACAATGTGCCTTTTTTCTACTAAACTGTGATATTAGAGATGTTTGATTACACTATACTATAAAAGGATTAAAAGAAATATGGGTAAAAAAGCTACAAAAGCCGCTGATAATATGTACTATCTCGCACGTTGCGAAGCTGCCAAGGAAAATCCTGACTTCAGCAGCCGGGAAAAGGCCGCTGAACTGGTAGGCATCGACCGCACAAGACTGGCAAGGATCGAACTGGATACCATTGCCCCTTATCCGGAGGAAGTCAAGGCTATGGCAGAGGCATATAATACACCGGAGCTGTGCAATTCCTACTGTGCCAGAGAATGCCCCTTGGGACGCAACAATGTATCAGAGGTTGACATTGTAGACTTTGACCGACTGGCGCTGAAAGTACTGGGATCCTTGAAAGATATCGACACGCTTCGTGCGTCCCTGATCGCTATCTCCGAAGACGGTGTGATCTCTGAGGATGAGCGTCCGGCATTTCAGGATATTCTGGATTCCCTGGAGAAGATCAGTACCAATGCCAAGGCATTAAAGCTCTGGGCCATTAAAAATATACACATTCAGGAGGAGGATGTCTGATCCTCCTCCTTTTTTAAACTATTTTTATAACACTCTCTTTGTTTTCCTTATTTTGCCGCCGCTTTTTCAGCAAATTCTGTGGTCACCAGTTTTTCATAGGGCACTCTCTCTTTCAGTACATCAGAGTCCTCCAGAATATTCTGTAACAGATCAAAGGCATCTTTGTGGAAGATCAGATCTTTTTTCCAGGTATCCTGTTCCTGATATCTGGCAACGATGGCTGTCAGCGTATCACTCCCGGTCTCTGCGAACTGGGGTGCAATACATTTGGCGATTTCTTCCGCACTGTGCTCCTGCACATAATCCATACCTTTTTGCAGGGCATCGGTAAATGCCTGGATCGTCTCCGCATTTTTCTCTATATAACTCTTCCTGGCAGAAAAAGAAGTATACGGTACATAGCCGGATTCCTCGCCTAAAGATGCCACCACATAGCCGTCGCCCTTCTGCTCTAACAGCGTAGCATGCGGCTCGAACTCAATGGTAAAATCTCCCTGCCCGCCGGAAAAAGCTGCTGCTGTGGAACCGAAGTCAATGCTTTGGTCGATGGACAGATCCGTTGTCGGATCCATATTATTTTTCTCCAGGATATATTCAAATACCATCTCCGGCATACCGCCCGCTCTACCACCTAAGACTGTAGCACCCTTTAACATATCCCACGAAAAGTCATCGATAGGTTCTCTCGCCACCAGGAAATTTCCTGCCCGCTGGGTCAACTGGGCAAAGTTCACCACATAGTCTTCCGTTCCTCCGGCATAGGTGTAAATCGTGCTCTCACTGCCCATGAAGCCGATGTCCGCCTCACCGGTCAGCACCGCTGTCATAGTCTTATCCGCGCCAAATCCCGTTACGAGCTCCAGGTCGATCCCGGCATCGGCAAAATATCCTTCCTCGATAGCCACATACATCGGTGCATAAAAAAGAGAGTGGGCCACTTCATTGAGCACCACTCTTGTCTTCTTTGGTCCGTTCGTCTGTTCTGCATTGCCGCAGCCCGTAAGTGCACCTGCCGCAAGCAGTACAGCCAATATCGCTGCCATTACTTTCTTTGTTTTCATAATCGTTCATCCTCCCTGAGATTATATATGATGTCAGGGTCAAACGCCCCTGACTTTGATGCCTACGGATTGCTCCGTGCTACGCACTCCCACAATCCTACCCTCTATTCGCATATCGTGGGATTATCATCCCACTTTTATG
>UMHF01002007.1_pt1 | contig 23020 bp, 20 predicted proteins | sample 1965431 | NCBI WGS metagenome assembly UMHF01 (sample SAMEA4836088, study PRJEB28245) | human gut metagenome | biome: gut microbiome; material: fecal sample | place: Denmark | collected 2008
CGGATGCGCGGGGCGGGGTTTTGTTATCTCTTCCTCTTCGCTTTCTCCCTATAAATAAACCCAATAAAAAGGCACAGCCCCCGGTTCTTCACCCGGCGCTGTGCCCTTTTTGTTTATCTTATTCTGTATTAAAGTTTCTTCTTTTCAAAGAAGGAACCTCGTCACTCCAATTATTCTTCGTCCTCGCCCTCAGTGTCTGGTGCGGCGTCCTCAGCAGCCTCTTCGGCGGCTTCGGCTGCGGCAATGGCTTCCAGTTCTTCAGGGGTCGGGTCAGTCTCGCCATCATCCTCCGGCTTGGCTGTTTCGGCGGTGGCATCGCGGTCCACGCGGGCCAGCACGGCTACCTTGTCCTCGCCAATCAGGCGCATCACGCGCACGCCGCTGCCATAGCGGGACTGCACGTTGATGTCATTGGCGTGCATGCGGATCAGAATACCGTCCTGGCTGATGAGGATCAGGTCATCGGTGTCATCCACAATCTTGATGCCTGCCACACCGCCGCGGGTGTAGTTGCGGATGCCCAGACCACCGCGCTTGGTAATGCGGTAGTCATCAATCAGGCTACGGCGGCCTTTGCCGTCCTCGGTGACGGTCAGCACGGTTGCGCCGGGGCGGCAGACGCCCACGCCCACAACATAGTCACCATCACGCAGCTTGATGACGCGCACGCCATGGCCTGTGCGGCCCATAGCGCGCGCTCCAGCCTCGCTGAAATGGATGGCGGCACCATCATGAGTGGCCACGATCAGCTCGTCCTCGCCGCCTGTCAGGTGGCACCAGACAAGGGCATCGTCCTCGTTCAGTGCAATGGCGTTCAGGCCGCCCTTGCGGATGTTGCGGAACTGGGAAAGCGGCGTGCGCTTGATCAGGCCCTGCCGCGTTACCATCGTGATGTAGCTGGCATCCTCGTCCATGTTGGCGGGCTGGCGCATCATGATGGTAACTTTCTCGCCCTCCTGCAGCTGCAGCAGGTTGGCAATGTGGCTGCCCTTGGCGGTGCGGCTGCCCTCGGCTACCTGGTAGCCTTTCAGGCGGTACACACGGCCCTTGTCCGTCATGAACAGCATGTAGTCATGCGTGGAGCCAACAAACAATTCCTCGGTAAAGTCATTGTCTTTCTGGGTCATGCCGGCCACACCGCGGCCGCCGCGGTTCTGGGCACTGTAGGTGTCCACCGCCGTGCGCTTGATGTAACCTTCATGGGTCAGGGTAAAGACGCAGGTCTCTTCGGGGATCAGGTCCTCAATGTCCACTTCGCCGGAAACCGCCTCAATGGAGGTGCGGCGGTCGTCACCGTACTTGTCGGCCAGAGCCGTCAGGTCGGTCTTGACGATCTCCATGGTGTGGGCGTCGTTGGACAGGATATCCTTGTAATTTTCAATGCTGGCGCGCAGCTGGCCCAACTCCTCGTCGATCTTGAGGATTTCCAGGCCTGCGAGACGTCCCAGCTGCAGTTTTACGATAGCATCGGCCTGCGGGTCGTCGAAGCCGAAACGCTCCATAATGGCCGCCTTTGCCTCTGCAAAGCCGCCCTTGCAGGCGCGGATGGTGGCGATGATCTCATCCACAATATCCACAGCCTTGCGCAGACCTTCCAGGATGTGCTCACGGTCCTGGGCTTTTTTCAGCTCATACGCCGTGCGGCGGCGGATGACCTGGAACTGGAAGTCCAGATAGCGCTGCATCATGGTCTTCAGGCTCATGATCTTGGGCACGCCGTCATCCAGCGCCAGCATGATTACACCCACGGTGTCCTGCAGCTGGGTGTAGCGGTAGAGCTGGTTCAGCACTACCTGCGGGTTGGCATCCTTCTTGATCTCGACCAGGATCTTCATGCCGGTGCGGCTGGAGGACAGGTCGTTCAGGTCGCTGATGCCCTCAATGCGCTTATCTTTGACCAGGTCGCCGATGGATTCCAGCAGGCGGGTCTTGTTGACCATGTAGGGGATCTCGGTGATCACAATCTCATACCGGCCGTTCTTCTTCTCCACGATCTCGGCACGGCCACGCAGGGTGATCTTGCCGCGGCCTGTGGCATATGCCGCACGGATGCCGCTGCGTCCCATAATCACGCCGCCGGTGGGGAAATCGGGTCCCTTGATGTGCTCCATCAGGCCCGCCAGATCAATTTCCGGGTCATCAATCAGGGCAATCATGCCGCTGACGACTTCGCGCAGATTGTGCGGCGGGATGTTGGTGGCCATGCCGACCGCAATGCCCTGGCTGCCGTTGACCAGCAGGTTGGGGAACCGGCTGGGCAGCATGTGGGGTTCCTTCTTGGTTTCGTCAAAGTTCGGGTCCCAGTCAATGGTATCCTTATCAATATCCGTCAGCATTTCGCATGCAATTTTGGACATGCGGGCTTCGGTATAACGGTAAGCAGCCGGGGGGTCGCCGTCCACGGAACCAAAGTTGCCCTGGCCGTCAACCAGCGGATAACGCAGGCTGAAATCCTGTGCCAGACGCACCATCGCGTCATACACACTGGCGTCGCCGTGGGGGTGGTAAGCACCCAGCACAGCACCAACCGTATCCGCAGACTTGCGGTACGGGTGGCTGGGGTCGTTGCCGCGCTCGTGCATCGTGTACAGGATGCGGCGGTGTACGGGCTTCAGGCCATCGCGCACATCCGGCAAGGCACGGGATACGATAACGGACATGGAATAATCCAAAAATGCCGTTTCGATCTCCTGCTTGACATCGCGCACAATGACCTTCGTGCCCGAACCGGGCACCATGATAACATTTTCTTCCATTCAACTCACCTTTCGGATTGTTTCAAAGCCCTTTTGCAAAAGCTTCACCGAAAATCTTCACTCTATCATCAAAATATCAAAAACAAAATTCATCAGCGTCTGGCGGCAGCGGAAATTTTCACCGTAATCCGGGGTGGTAATAGATTGCCCACACGCAGCGGGCGCACAATGTGCGCCCCTACAGGGGCCGCCATTCGCCCTGCCCCGTAGGGAACGGTCTTGACCGTTCCAAAACCTGCGGGCTTTTTGCTCCCTCTCCCCTGCCGCCTTTTCTTTAACCCAAATGATTAAAGTTTTTTGCCAGGCTTTTTTTCAAAAAAGCCGCCAAAAAAGCCGCGAATCAAACGTCCAGACGTGCATACTTGGCGTTGCGTTCAATGAACTCCTTGCGGGGTTCCACCTGCTCGCCCATCAGGATGCTGAACGCCTCGTCGGCGCGCTCGGCATCTTCGATCTTGATCTGCACGATCACGCGGTTATCAGGGTTCATGGTGGTTTCCCACAGCTGGTCGGGGTTCATCTCACCAAGGCCTTTGTAGCGGTTCACCTTGGCACCCGGCATCTCAGCCGAAAGCTGCTTCATTTCGTCTTCGTTGTACGCATACTTGACGGTGCTGCCCTTTTGCAGCTTGAACAGCGGCGGCTGTGCCACATACACATACCCGTGTTCAATCAGCGGCCGCATGTAACGGAAGAAGAAGGTCAGCATCAGGGTGCAGATATGGGAGCCGTCAACGTCAGCATCAGCCATGATAAAGATTTTGTGGTACCGCACCTTGTTGATGTCAAATTCATCGCCAATTCCCGTGCCCAGTGCCGTCACAACCGGCATCAGCTTGTCGTTGCCGTAAATGCGGTCGGCGCGGGCTTTTTCCACGTTCAGCATCTTGCCCCACAGCGGCAGGATTGCCTGGATGTTGGAATCACGCCCCTGCTTGGCAGAGCCGCCAGCAGAGTCACCCTCGACGATGAAGATTTCGGTCTTGGCGGGGTCATTCTCGTGGCAGTCTGCCAGTTTGCCCGGCATACGGTTGCTTTCCAGCGCACTCTTGCGGCGCACCAGGTCGCGGGCCTTTTTGGCTGCGGCACGGGCACGGGCTGCCTGGGTCACCTTTTCAAACACAGCCTTGGCAACAGCAGGGTTTTCTTCCAAAAATTCGCTGAGCTTGTTGTACACAATGTTGGAAACCAGCGTCTTGATGTAGGTGTTGCCCAGCTTGGCTTTGGTCTGGCCCTCAAACTGCGCTTCCTGCAGCTTGACGGAAACAACGGCGATCATGCCTTCGCGCACATCGCTGCCCTGCCAGTTTTCATCCTTTTCCTTCAGGTAGCCCTTGGCACGGCCAAATTCGTTAAACACGCGGGTCAGCGCGGTTTTCAGGCCTTCCTCGTGGGTGCCGCCCTCCGGGGTGTGCACGTTGTTGGCAAAAGAAAGGATCAGCTCGTTGTAGCTGTCGCAGTACTGCAAAGCAACTTCGGCCACAGCGCCGTTGGCTTCGCCTTTCATATAGATGACCTGCGGGTGCAGCGGGGTCAGGTCGCGCTTTTCATGCAGATACTGTACAAAGCTGCGCACGCCGCCCTCATAGCACATGGATTCCTGCGGCGGTACACCGTCGTTTTTCTCAATGCTTTCGGGGCGCTCATCCGTCAGGGTAATGCGCACACCGGCGTTCAGGAAGCTTTCTTCCCGCAGGCGCTTGAGCAGGATCTCATAATCGTATTCGGTGGTTTCGGTGAACATTTCCGGGTCTGGCTTAAAAGTAACGGTGGTACCCGTAGATGCCGCCACACCGATCTTTTTCAGATCTCCATCCGGTTTTCCGCGCTTGAAACTCTGCTCGTACTCGGCGCCGTCACGGCGCACATGCACAACCAGCCATTCGCTCAGCGCGTTTACAACGCTGGCGCCGACGCCGTGCAGACCGCCAGCCACTTTGTAGCCGGAATCCTCGCCGCCAAACTTGCCGCCGGCATGCAACACGGTATACACAACCGTGACAGCCGGGATGCCCAGTTTGGGCTGGATATCCACCGGGATACCGCGGCCGTTATCACTGACTTCAATGATATTGCCCGGCTTGATGGTCACTTCAATATGGGTGCAATACCCGGCCAGAGCTTCATCGATGGAGTTATCCACGATTTCATAAACCAGATGATGCAGACCGGAAGGGCCTGTGGAACCGATATACATGCCGGGGCGCTTGCGCACAGCTTCCAGCCCTTCCAGGACCTGGATCTGCGCGCCGCCGTACTCATGGTCGGTCGCCGTTTCGCGGTTGGTTTCGGTGATGATTTCTTCTGACATGAACTTTCCTCCCATTTCTTACGAGGTGCGGGGATTTCGGCAGCTTTTTTTCAAAAACTTAAACCGGCATTTCTGCCGTTATCAGGGTAAAACCTGCCCTTTGGTATATCTGGGGTGTATTTTTGTATCTGTAAAAATTATAGACGCTTTTTTGTCCGCCTAACGTTTTTCTGCAGTTTTACTGCCCCATATCAAACTTTGCCGCGCGGTTGCGGATGGCGGCGGTGGATATCTGGGTAATATAAACCGTATCATCGGGGAAATCTGTCAGGACAAAGCTTTTTGGCATACTGCCGCTCACATCCACAACAGCCCCTTCCTGCTGGGCATGCCGCAGGAATTCATCGGTGATCTTTGCCTTCTGGCCCGCATCGGTTGCGGTATCCAGGTCAAACACCCCGATGACGTCCCGCGTATTTACGATAAAATCCTGACCTAAGTGAAGATACATGATAGTTAGTAATGAGAAATTATTGGAGGCAGAACAAACTGCCGGGTTTGTCTTTTGGGGATCACGGTTCAGGAATGGGATGGCACTCTGCGCCGCCCTTTGGTCGTCTCAAAATTTAGAAATTTTATTTCCGCATCACGTCAATTTTTGCAATGTTTTCATTTTGAACTTTGCATTCATCAGCGCTTATTTTAAGACTGCGTTTTACTTTTAGGGCAATACCGCATAATTCTAAGTGCCGATACGGCGAGCGAGGTGCGGCAGATGCCAAGCCAAAAGCGCAGATAATACTGGATGTCTTATCGAGCATTTTGGCAACGCAGATGCCGTGCCGCAGCTGCCGGAGCGGTGCTTAAGCCGCAAGGCGGGAATTGTGCGGTGTTGCCTTAGTTTTCTATTATTATAAAGATAATTAAAAGTTTTTTCCGGTTCCCTTTTTTCAAAAAAGGGAACAAAATCCCCCGTAAAGCAAAACCTCAACCCTCCCGCACGGTTCCGTGGTCCACAAAGACCAGCTTGCCGTTGGTTCGGGCAAAGGCGGCGGAATCGCAGGTGGTCACAAATGTCTGCTTGTCCTCAATGCGGGTCAATAGATACGTCTGGCGTGCGTCATCCAATTCACTGAGCACATCATCCAGCAGCATCACCGGATGTTCGCCCAGCACCTCGCCCGCCACGCTGGCTTCCGCCAGCTTCATGCTCAGCACCGCACTGCGCTGCTGGCCCTGGCTGCCATAAATTTTTCCCGGCTGGCCGTCAATTAAAATTTCCAGGTCCTCGCGGTGGGGCCCCGTCAGGCAAAAGCCTGCCCGCAGCTCGGTGTTTTTCACCTCGCGCAGCTTGGCCGCCAGCGCTTCCGGGCTGCCCGGATCACAGCAGGGGCAGTATTGGATCTCCAACTTTTCTGCCCCGCTGGAAATATCACGGTAGTTCGCCGCTGCCGCCGGGGCCAGCTGGTCCAGATACCCCGCACGCCGCCGCATGACTTCGCAGCCATAGGTCACAAGCGCTTCGTTGTAGGTTTCCAGCAGAACATCCCCGCCGGGGGTGATGTCATACGCTTTCAGCAACGCATTTTTCTGCGCTACCACGCGTAAATACCGCCGTTCCGCCGCCAGGTAGCCGGGGTACAGCTGGCAGAGCGCAGCATCCAGGAAATGCCGCCGCCCTTCCGGCCCGCCTTTGACCAAGCTCAGATGGTTGGGGTCAAACGCCACCGCCGTAAAAGTTCCTGCGATCGAAGCAGCTCTTCCGCGGTCGGCTCCGTTCAGACGTACCGTCCGGCCGGGGCGCTGGGTTCCTTTGGCACCAACGGTCAACCGTATTTCCTGGGGGCGGTCTCCCGCTTCAAATGCGGCCTCCAGCACGGCAAAGTCAGCGCCGCGCCGGATCAGCTCGGCGTCCTTTGCCCCACGGAAGCTTTTGCCCCCGGTCAGCAGCCAGACGGCTTCCAACAGGTTGGTTTTGCCCTGCCCGTTTGCCCCGCACAGAACCGTCAACTGCGGGGCGGGTTCCAAAACAGCGGCGGATAAATTGCGATAATCCGTCACCGCAAGGCGGTTCAGCCGCATCAGCAGCCCTCCGCGATCTGAACCTGGCGGCCTTCCAGCTCCACCACATCGCCCGGCACGCATTTTTTACCGCGCATGGTGCAGGTTTCCCCGTTCAGCTTCACTTCTCCGCCCTGGATCAGCTCCTTGGCTTCGCCGCCCGTTTCACACAGGCCGGCAAATTTCAGCAGAGCATCCAATTTGATAAATTCCGTGTGGATTCGTACTTTTTCCATCGTATCAGCCTTCATTCTTAAAGCGTACCGGCAGCACCAGGTAAATAAAGTCTTCGCCCTCCACCGGCAGGACCTTTACCGGGCTCAAGGGGCCGTTGATCTCCAGGCGCAGCTTTTCGCACTTGGAATAGCGCAGCGCATCCAGCAGGTAGCGGTTGTTGAACCCGATTTCCATGGAATCACCTTCCATGCTTTCCGGCGTAAACTCATCCACCACCTTGCCCAGCGGGGTCTGGCAGCGCACCGTTACTTTATCCGGTGCAAAATTGATGCGCAGCGGGTTCTTCAAACGATCGGTAATAATCAAAGAAGCACGTTCCAGCGTATCAATAAAGCTCTTGCAGTCGATCACGACCTTGGTGCGGCTCTCTTTGGGAATCACGCTCTCATAATTCAGGAACTCGCCCTCGATCAACCGGCTCATGATGGTGTAGCCGTTGGTAGTGAACACCACATAGCGGCGGTTTGCATCAATTTTGACCGGTTCGTCCGGCCCGCCGGTGATTTTCAGCAGCTCCTGCAGCGTTTTTGCCGGAATGATAATGCGGATATCGCGGGTGCATTCCACATTCCGCTTAATGATGGCCAGGCGGTAACCGTCCAGAGCCACAACCGTCAGGCTGCCCGGCTCGATCACGAACAATTCACCGGTGTGTGCGGGCTTCTTATCTTCCACAGCGACCGCATAAATGGTCTTTTCGATCAGCTCGCGCATCATCGAAGTCGGAATGGTCATGGTATTTTCGGCTGCCGTGTTGGGCAGGCTGGGGTAATCGCTCGCGTTCATGGCGGGGATCTCAAACTCTGCCACGCCGCCAGAAATAATTGCCATACCTTCGTTATTCAGCTCCACCGATACGGTGCCGGACGGCATACGGCTGACCATGGAGCCAAACAGCTTTGCTTCCAAAACCGTCTCGCCGGGTACCTGAACATTGCACTCAATGTTGGTGGTGATGCCCATTTCCATATCGTAGCCGGTCAGCGTCAGCTGGAACCCTTCGGCTTTCAGGTAAATGCCCTCCAGCACGGGGATCGCCGCGCGGTTGGTGATGGCGCGGGAAACGCCGTCGATCGCAGCAGACAGCAGCGACTTGTCACATTCAAACTTCAATGTTGTCACCTCGTATATAATCACTAAACTTACAGAAAACCGTGAAGAGTTGTAGCCTGGCAGACGGTTCAGAAATCTGAAATGTCCGTTTTGTATAATCCTTATTTGCTGATGGGCCTGACGGTGCAGAACACGTAAAATGTCAGGGTAAACTAGATACTTTGATAGTCATAGTAGTAGGCTACGTTGAATCTGTGGAAAAGCCTGAAACCTCTGATTCCGAAGCAATTTTTGAGGACCTGGCTTTCCGCAAAACCTCGTGGAAAGAAAAATCTCAAATGTGGAAAACCTGACCTTTCAACCTACTCTGTGGAAAATCCGTGTTAATTGTTGAAAAATCAGTTGAAAATGTTGAAAGTCTAAAACTGCTGTCGGAACCCGGAATATCCGTTTTGAAAACCCTGAAAAGGCATGGCATGCTCTGCATATTCGTGTATAAACATGCAAAACGCCGGGCGTTTCATTGTCAACCTGCAGCATGCATCAGGCACGGATGTTCTTCATGATGTCGTCCACGGTCTCCTTCAGGTGGCGGTCCTTGCCGATGTTCTTCTCCATCGTATTGATGGAGTACACAACGGTGGAATGGTCACGCTGGAATTCGGAACCGATGGCTTCCATGCTCATACCGGTGATCTCGCGGATGATATACATCGACATCTGGCGGGCGGCACTCACATTGGCGCTGCGCTTTTTCCCGCGGATGTCGGAGGGAATCACATTATAGGTGCGCGCCACTTCGTTGATGATCTTTTCAATCGTAACGGGGATGGGCTGGGTATCATTCAGTGTATCCTTGATGGCGGTCGTCGTCACGCCGATGCAGGGGGCAATACCCTCCAACATATAGTAGGCGTTCAGCTTTTTCACTGCGCCCTCCAGCTGGCGGATGTTCTGCTTCAGATGGTTGGCGATGTATTCCGCAACGTCATCAGGCAGATCCAGATTCAGCAATTCGGCCTTGCGCTTGACGATCGCCACACGGGTTTCGAAATCAGGCGGCTGGATATCCGCCGTCAGGCCCCACTCGAACCGGGTGCGCAGACGCTCTTCCAGGCTCTTGATCTCCTTGGCCGGCCGGTCGGATGCCAGCACGATCTGCTTGCCGGCATTATGCAGCGTATTAAAAGTATGGAAAAACTCTTCCTGCGTTGATTCCTTGCCCGCCAAAAACTGGATATCGTCGATCAGCAACACATCGGCTTCGCGGTATTTCTGGCGGAACTGTTCGGTCGTTGCCATTTTGACCGCGGTGATGATCTCGTTGGTAAACTTTTCGCAGTCCACATAGACGATATTGTAGTCCGGATGGTTTTTGTGGATCTCGATCTGAATCGCGTTCAGCAGATGCGTTTTGCCCAGACCGGACGGTCCGTAAATGAACAGCGGATTGTAAGCGCCGGACGGGTTTGCCGCAACCGCCTGCGCCGCCGCAAAGGCAAATTGGTTGGACGGGCCGCGGATGAAGTTTTCAAAGGTGAAATCATACCGGCCCGAGGGCAGGCTGGCTTCATCCATTGGGCGTTTTTCTTTGGCAGCCTCTGGTTCAGGCTGCGGCACAGTGAACTTGACCTCAACATCAAAGCCAAGTACAGCCTTAAACGCATCCTTCAGCAGACCCGTATAACGGTCAGACACGATCTTACAGATAAAATCATTGCGGACTTCCAGCGTGATGCAGTTGGAATTTTCAAAGCTGACCGCTTTCAGCCCGCTGATGTAATACTGGTACGTCGCGTCGGCAGTATGTTCGCGGCAATAGGCTTTGGCCGCGTCCAGTACGTCGTTGAATGAATCCATGGATACTCCCCACTTTTGTGTTAGTCAAGGCAATGCACTGCCGCCCCGCAGGCTGCCGCCCAATTTTGCAAACAAAACACAAGCCGCCCCCCACTATAATAAAGTAAGAGCGCCGCATCGTTCCACAAAATTCCGGCTGCATCCGGCAGGGTATTGCTGCACGGCCTAAAATTCTTGGGCAGGCGGGCGGAGCATGCAGCAGCCGGCGGCTGCGGGGAAGATGTTGCCTTTCCCGGTCCGCCAAAACCGCTGTGTCAACCCGCGGAAAGCAGGCCCGAAAGCCCGCTCTGCCGATTTTTAGACACAGAGATACAGATATAGTATAGCATAAATTTACCCCCAATACAATTATAATAGGGTACAATTTTCCACGATATGGGCAATAAAAGTTGAAAATATGGCAAAAAATGCAGGTTTTGAACCAACATTCCACCAAATCCACACCTCACAGCGGGCTCGTTTGCATCTATTTGTCCGCTGGGCCCGCCCGCGCAGAGCGCAAAATCCAATCCTTTGCGCCTGGCATTGGATCGCCGCGTGGATTTTTTCGCGGTTTGCTATTGACAAACTTGCCGTCCTTGCGCTATAATCAAAGTCTGCAAGGCTGCCCCTGTATCTACGGGCATTTGCCAAGCGTAAATCGCCAAAAAATGCCCAGTATTGGGGAAACTTTGAAGGAGGGAATACGAAATGAAGCAGACTTTCCAGCCGAAGAAGCGTCAGCGCAGCCGCGTTCATGGCTTTTTGAAGCGCATGGCTTCTAAGAACGGCCGTAAGGTGCTGGCCCGCCGCCGTGCTAAGGGCCGCAAGAACCTGACCGTCTGATTTTTCAGGCACAGGTTTCGCAAACACATGCAAACAAAGGCTGCTGATTTCTTGTCAGCGGCCTTTTTTGCTAGGATGTACTGGAAAAAAGCCAAAATTTGGAGCATTTTCACAAAGGCAAACCCGTTTTTTCGGCGTTTTGCCTTGGCCTATAACAGTTCTGGTGCACCATCCATTCCCACTCCCTGCACGTATTAAGCCGTGCAGGCCATACAATCCTACCATGCCGGAGGAACCCCGCCATGCGCTATCGAACCCTGACCAAAAATAAGGAATTTTCCCGCATTTATGCCCGCGGCAAAAGCTATGTTCACCCCAATCTGGTGCTGTATGTGGCCAAAAACCGGCTGGGCTATACCCGCATCGGACTGACCGCCACTAAAAAGGTGGGCCATGCCGTGCAGCGCAACCGTGCGCGGCGTATTATGCGCACAGCACTTTCGGAACACCTCTCGCAAAATATCGGCGGATATGATATAATCTTAGTAGCGCGTGCCCGCACGCCCTACCTGAAAAGCACCCAACTGAGCAAAACACTGGCGGGCCTGATGCGCAAAGCCGGCCTGCCGGATAAAGCTGCCGCGGTGCCGCAGCAGCCCGCAGCCAAACCGCAGCCGAACGGTGTACCGGAGTGATCAGCCGGGTGCTGATTGCCCTGGTGCGCGGCTACCAGAAGATCATTAGTCCGCTGCTGGGGCATAACTGCCGGTTTACCCCAACCTGCAGCCAGTATATGATCCAGGCTATCCAGGTGCATGGCCCGGCCAAAGGCCTGCTGCTGGGTCTGTGGCGCATTCTGCGCTGCAACCCCTTTGGCAAGTACGGCTATGACCCCGTGCCGGAAAAGGGGCGCTGGATGAACCCAGAGCGGAAGCTGTTTAGAGAAAAGCGATAAGGCTGAATTAAACTAAATTAAAAAAGAATAAAGAATAGAGAATAATGTTGGTGGACCGCTGCGCCGGAACGGCACAGCTCAAAAAATTAGGGTTCTGCCGAGCCAAAACCCGCAGCAGAACTTTTAGGATGACCCTATCCCAAATAAAGGCACCGCAGGTGCCAACCACCATTATTCATTATTCTTTCTTAATTATTCTCTATTACTCTCGCCTCTCATGTCTTCTCACCGCACGGCGAAGACCTTCTTTATAAAATAAATGCCCTGCGTGCGGGCAGGGCGGAAGGATAGAATATGGGATTCCTCGCAATGATCCTGGGACCGCTGATGCGTATGCTGTATCAGATGATCCCGAACTTCGCCGTCACGATGATTGTTTTCACCGTGATCATTAAACTGCTCATGCTTCCGCTGATGATCAAACAGCAGAAGTCCATGGCCAAGATGTCGGTGTTTACACCGATGGTCAATGAAATCCAGCAGAAGTACAAAAACAACCAGGAAAAAATGCAGGAGGAAATGGTCAAGCTCCAGCAGGAGTATGGCTACTCCCCCACTGCAGGCTGCCTGCCGATGCTTGTCAATATGCTGGTCCTGTTCGGCATGGTGGAGGTTGTTTACCGCCCTGTGCAGTACATTCTCGGCATCCCCAAGGAAGCCATCAGCGCCGCCTGCACCGCACTTGGCATTGCCAACAACGGCGCAGCGTCCCAGACCGGCCTGATCGAAGCAATCCACGCCGGCCTTGCCAGTGGTGTGGATACCGGCCTGGCTACCGAGCAGCTCAGCTCCATTGCCAACTTTAACACCAGTTTCCTTGGCATGGATATGTGCACCATCCCCGGCTTCAGCTTCAGCCTGATCATGATCTTCCCCATCATCGCTGCGGTTACCATGTGCATCTCCCAGGTGCTCAGCACCAAGATGTCCGGCCAGCAGGCCCAGATGCAGGGCAGCATGAAGGTCATGATGTGGGGCATGAACATCATGTTCGTCTTCATGTGCTTCCAGATGCCTGTCGGCTTCTCCCTGTACTACGGCACCTCCAACATCTTCATGATGCTGCAGACCGTGCTGACCTACAAGGTGTATAACCCCGAAAAGTTCAAGGCTCAGTACGAAGCCGAAGTTGCCGCCAAGCGCGCCGCCAAGAAAGAGGTCAAGACCGTTACCGTCGAAGAAGGCGGCAAAAAGGTCGAAAAGAACGTCAACAAGCGTCAGCTGGACCAGATGCGCCTTGAATACGCCCGCAAGCTGGATGCCGAAAAGTACGCCAATGACCGTACCGTCCCCCTGACGGACGAGCAGCGCGCCGAGATGGAAGCCCAGAAGGCCCAGAAAGGCAAAAAGAAGAAGTAAGACCGCCCTATAAAGAAGGAGGTAGTAATCATGCGTGAATATGTTGCAACCGCCAAAACGGTGGAAGAAGCCATTCAGCTGGGCTGCGAAGCGCTCAGCGTTGACCGTGACGACCTGGGTGTGAGCTATGAGATCCTGGAAATGCCGCAGAAAACCGGCTTCCTGGGCCTGAAAGTGACCCCTGCAAAAGTAAAAGTTACCGTGGAAACTGCCGATACCGAGCCGGAAACCACGCCTGCTGCCCCGGTGGCCGCTGCTGAACCCGAACCCGCCCCGGCAGAAGAAGCGGCCGAACAACCCGCGGCAGAGGATGCTGCCCCGGCGGAAGCCGAGACCCCGCTGGATATTGCCGCTGACCCCCGCCTGCAGGCTGCGGTGGATTACCTGACCCCCATCTTCCACCTGATGGGCGTGGAGGAGTTCACCTTTACCGCAGGCAAAAAGGGAGAAGCTACCATTCTGCATGTTGAGGGTGCCCACCTGGGCGCACTCATTGGCCGCCGCGGCGAAACGATGGAGAGCCTTTCCTATCTGGCAAGCCTGGTGGTCAACCGGATGGAAGGCCCTTACGTCAAGCTGGGCATCGATGTGGGCGGCTACCGCAATAAGCGCGAAGACGATCTGACGGCCTTGGCTGTGCGCATTGCCAACCGTGTGATCCGCACCGGCTGCTATTACGAGATGGAGCCGATGAACCCCTACGAGCGCCACATCATCCATACCGCTGTGGCCGAGATCGAGGGCGTACGCAGCGAGAGCAAGGGCGAAGGCCCCGACCGCCGCGTGGTGATTTATTCCACCGACCCCAACGCCAGCAACCTGCCGGATCGTGATGCACCGCGCGGCCGCCGCAGCGGCCCCAACCGCGGCAATCGCAATGGCCGCAGCTTTAACGGCAACCGCGGCCCCCGCAACGATAACCGCCGCGGCGGTGGTTACCGCGGCAACAGCAGCCGTCCCCCGCGTGATAACCGCAATGGCGGCCGCGGCTATGGCCGCCCGTCCAGCGTGCCGGAGCGCGAATTTGCCAGCGCCCCGCGTGATCCCAACGCCCGCCCGCAGGCCCCGGCCCGCACCGCGCGCATCCATGATGGGGATGATTTTGACATGTTCGGCAAGATCGAACTGTAAGATCCAGCGCAAAATCAGCATTTGAAAAAGAGCAGCGTTTTTGCCATGCGGCAGAAGAAACGCTGCTCTTTTTGTACAGATAAAAAACGCTGGAGAGATTGCAGGAAACGATCGGACAAAAGCTGTCCACCCCCCACAGTGCGCCATTTCTCGCTTTGTTCCGTGTTGCGGGCAGGCAAAAGGACGCTCTGGCAGGTAATGGTGTGCTGGAACAACGCCATGAACCGGGTGAACACAATGCTGACCACGATTTGCAGCAGGTCAATCAGCCGCCCGGCCCCTTGATCACGAACTGTGCCGCAACCGGAATGTGGTATACGATCAAGGTCAGGTTGGCAAAATCCCGTCTGGTCCCCTGGCTGACGGTGCATGGTACCGATACAATGGCCAATGCCCCCAGCCTGTCAATGCCCAGCGCCAACAGGACCATCCTGACAGATAGATCCCGAAGAGGGCAGCATGCTGCGCTTTCATTCTAAGGCAACACCGCACAATTCCCGCCTTGCGGCTTAAGCACCGCTCCGGCAGCTGCGGCACGGCATCTGCCGCACCTCGCTTGCCGTATCGGCACTTAGAATTATGTGGTATTGCCCTAAAACTCTCCTTGCTTTATGCGCTTGTAAAACAGTAACATCGTATTTTTGTGGAACAGGTATAATGTTGGTCATTCCGTTTGTTCCGCATCGTTATAAGTACGCTGCTTTCCGATAAAGTTTTTATTATAATACTGACCCACGCCGGGAACAATGTACGCCCCCGGCGGCTGCCAAAGCCCCGTGCTGTGCGCGGGGGCTTTTTCTTGTGCCAGCCGCCGCCTTGTGCTACAATACTGGTATATTTTGCAGCGGCATTGCCCGCTGCCCGTGGAACATTGAAGGAGGAAACCCCATGCCTGCCATTACTGTGCGCGGCGTAACGCTGCTGCCCCCGCGGGATACTGCCCCGACCAACTTTAAGATCCTGGTACCCGTTATGGCCAACGACCTTTCCAACGCTGCCGCCGCTGGGGCGGCTGGGGACGTGGTAGAGCTGCGTTTGGATGCCCTTTCGATATTGGATGCTCCTAACGTGCAAAACGTGCTGTACGCCGCCCGTGCCGCCATTGGGCAGGGTGTTCCTCTACTGGCCACCATCCGAACCAAAAAAGAGGGCGGTCTGGCCGATCTCACCGATGCCGCATACGGCGAACTCGGCACTGCTATCTGCCACAGTGGCCTGGCGGATCTGCTGGATGTCGAAGCCAGCACGGCTCCGGCGGTCATTGCTGCCATCCAGCAGCAGGCGCGGGAAAGCGGCGTAAAAACCGTGTTCAGCAGCCATAACTTTGCCGAGACTCCGCCCATCGAAACGATGGTCAACACCCTGACTGATATGGTCCGCCGCGGGGCAGATATCGCCAAGCTGGCCGTAATGCCCCACACCCCGGCGGATACCGCCCGCCTGCTGGAAGCCACCGCCCAGGCGGCTGCAGCCACTGGGAACGATACCCCGCTCATCACCATGTCCATGGGCCAGCAGGGGATGGTCAGCCGCATCTGCGGCGCAGCGTTTGGCAGCTGTGCAGGCTTTGCCACGGCAGGCGTTTCCAGCGCACCGGGCCAGCCCGCCGCCCCCGCCCTGCGCACGGCGCTGGACGCCCTGGGTGCCATGCTGGGTTGAATCGTCCTGAAAAAACAAAGGCAATACCGCATAATTCTAAGTGCCGATACGGCGAGCGAGGTGCGGCAGATGCCAAGCCAAAAGCGCAGATAATACTGGATGTCTTATCGAGCATTTTGGCAACGCAGATGCCGTGCCGCAGCTGCCGGAGCGGTGCTTAAGCCGCAAGGCGGGAATTGTGCGGTGTTGCCCAAAGTCCAAAATGCAACTTCCCGTTGCTTGGCAAACGCAGCCCACTATGCTATCCTACCGATAAAAGATAAAGGAGGCAATGCCATGGAAACCAGGCAAGTTATTTTGCAGCTGCGTACCGCCAAAGGGTTATCGCAGGAAGAACTGGCCGCAAAAGTATATGTGACCCGCCAGGCCGTGTCCCGCTGGGAAACCGGCGAAACCGTGCCCAACACCGAAACTCTGAAACTGCTGTCCCAGCTGTTTGATGTCTCCATCAACACCCTGTTGGGCAGCCCGCGCACCATGGTCTGCCAGTGCTGCGGCATGCCGCTGGATGATTCCACCTTGAGCAAAGGGCCGGATGGTGCCTTTAACGAGGATTATTGTAAGTGGTGCTATGCCGATGGCCAGTTCGCCTATCCCACCAAAGCTTCCCTGCTGGATTATCTGATGGCACATATGCCCAACCCGGATAACGCCCCCGCCGCCGTTTGCCGCGCCCAGTTTGATACTTACCTTTCCCGGCTGAAGCACTGGAAAGAGGAAGAGTAACCGCAATAAAAACAGACACAAAACAAAATCTCAGTTGTGCAGGTAGGATACCGCACGGCTGAGATTTTTGTTTTGCAATTTTCGTTTTGTTTCGGCGGCCCAGCTTTTTGAAAAAGGCTGACCCCCAAAAGCCCCGTGCAGGGGAAAGCTCAACAGACCTGCGCCTGTTCCCTTTCCCTTCACACGGGGCTTTTTATATTTGGTCTGATTAAAGTTTTTCGCCCAGCCTTTTTTCAAAAAAGGCTGGAAAATAACTCTAAAAAGAAAATTACTTCTTCTTCGGTACCAGCACGGTCTTGCCGCCCATGTACGGCTGCAGAACAGCCGGAATGGTCACGGTGCCGTCAGCCTGCAGGTGATTCTCCAGGAAAGCAATCAGCATGCGCGGCGGGGCAACGCAGGTGTTGTTCAGGGTATGGGCCAGCTGGGTCTTGCCATTCTCATCCTTGTAGCGGATGCGCAGACGGCGTGCCTGGGCATCGCCCAGGTTGGAGCAGCTGCAAACCTCAAAGTACTTCTGCTGACGCGGGCTCCAAGCCTCAATGTCGCAGCTCTTCACCTTAAGGTCAGCCAGGTCGCCGGAGCAGCACTCCAGCTGGCGAACGGGAATCTCCATAGAGCGGAACAGCTCAACAGAGTTGTGCCACAGCTTGTCGTACCAGCTCATGCTGTCCTCCGGCTTGCAGACGACGATCATTTCCTGCTTCTCGAACTGGTGGATGCGGTAAATGCCTCGCTCCTCAATGCCGTGGGCACCCTTCTCCTTGCGGAAGCAGGGGCTGTAGCTGAAGTCAGGGTCAGGGGCATCTTGCTCTCGTCCAGGGTCTGGTCAATGAAACGGCCGATCATGGTGTGCTCAGAAGTGCCGATCAGGTACAGGTCCTCACCCTCGATCTTGTACATCATGGCATCCATTTCGGGGAAGGACATAACGCCCTTCACCACATCGCCGTGCATCATGAACGGGGGGATGACATAGGTGAAGCCCTTGTCGATCATAAAATCGCGGGCGTAAGCCAGAACAGCTTCGTGCAGGCGGGCAATGTCGCCCAGCAGATAGTAGAAGCCGTTGCCGGAAACGCGGCCTGCAGCATCCAGGTCAATGCCGTCAAAGCTTTCCATGATGTCAACATGGTACGGGATGGGATAATCCGGCACAACAGGATCGCCAAAGCGCTGTACTTCCACATTGCAGCTGTCGTCCGGGCCGATGGGCACACTGGGGTCGATCATCTGCGGGATGGTGTACATGATGTCGCGGATCTTGTCCTGCAGCTCGGCTTCCTTGGTTTCCAGCTCTTTCAGGCGGTCAGCCTGTGCGGTCACCTGCTTCTTGATTTCCTCGGCTTCGGCGGCCTTGCTGGGGTCCTTTTTAGCCTGGCCCATCAGCATGCCAATCTGCTTGGAAAGCTTGTTGCGGTTGGCGCGCAGGGTGTCACCCTCGCCAATGGCGGCGCGGTACTCAGCATCCAGATTGATGACCTCGTCTACCAGCGGCAGCTTGGCATCCTGAAACTTCTTTTTAATGTTCTCCTTGACCTCGTCGGGGTGCTCACGCACAAAACGAATATCCAACATGATTCAAAATCCTTTCCTCTATTTGTAATTTTGCAAATGCCTGAAATCTAAAGTGATAAAATGAAAGAGTTATGCCTCGTCCTCACCGGACGGATCAGCCGCCTCGGCGGCCTGCTCAGGGTCATACTGTCCCAGCAGCCCGGCGAACTGCTGCAGCTGCGCATCAGAATAAAATGCAATGTGCAGCACGCCCTTGCCGCCCTTGTAGTCCACATGCACTTCACTGCCGGTGGTCTCTTTCAGGGCACCCTCCACCTCCACGGCAAGCACCGGGCGGGTAAAGGCATCCTCTTCCTTGGCGGGCTTCGGCGGCTTGGACATTTTGCGGCACAAAGCTTCGGCCTGGCGCACGCTCATGTCCTTGGCAATGATTTGGTCCGCCGCGGCGGACATCTGCTCCGGTGAGTTAAGGCTTAACAGCGCTTTGGCATGGCCCGCACTGATGTCCCCTGTCCGCACCTGATCCCGCACATACTCCGGCAGGTTCAGCAGGCGCATGGCGTTGGTAATGGCGCTGCGGCTTTTGCCCAGCCGCTTGGCGGCTTCTTCCTGCGTTAAACCATAGCGCTCAATCAGCTTTTTGCAGCCCTCAGCCACTTCAATGGGGTCCAGATCCTCACGCTGTAAGTTCTCGATCAGGGCCAGCGCAGCGGCCTGTTCATCGGTAACTTCTTTGATCAAAACCGGAACTTCATCCAGCCCGGCCATGCGCGCGGCACGCCAGCGGCGCTCACCCGCAATGATCACATAGCCCGGCCCGGTCTTTTTGGCGCGCACCGCAATGGGCTGCAGCAGGCCGTTTTCGCCAATGCTCTCTGCCAGGGCCGCCATGGCGTCCTCGTCAAAGTTCTTGCGCGGCTGGTCGGGGTCCGGCTCAATCTCCCGCACAGGCAGGCGGGTCAGATCCGGGCTAGCATCTTCGGTCATGGGCAGGTCTTCAAACAGGCTGTCCAGCCCTTTGCCAAGGCCGCCCAATTTGCGTTTTGCCATTCACACACTTCCCTTTCCCAAACAGGAAAACCAGGGTCATTCCCGCTCGTTATTTTCCAAAAATTCACGCGCCATGGCCATATAGGCTTCGCTGCCCTTGCCGTTCGGCTCGTAAAAATTGATGGGCATACCAAAACTGGGCGCTTCCGAAAGGCGCACGGTGCGTGGCACAACGGTTTTGTAAACCTTGTTGCCATAGTACTTTTTGACCTGTGCAACCACCTGCATGGTCAGGTTGAACCGGCCGGAGTACATGGTGAACACCACGCCCTCAATGTCCAGGTAATGGTTGTATTTTTTGCGCACGATCTTTAAGGTATTCATCAGCTCCGAAAGCCCCTCCAGCGCATAATACTCGCACTGAATGGGGATCAGCACCGTATCGCAGGCGCAAAGACCGTTGACGGTCAGCAGATCCAGCGAGGGCGGGCAGTCAATGAACACATAATCGTACAAAGGAATCAGCGGTGCCAGGATGCTGCGCAGGCGGTTTTCGCGCCGGGGCAGCTCCACCAGCTCCACCACAGCACCGGCCAGCTGCGTGTTGGAAGCAATCAGGTCTGCGTTGAACTTAGTGTGAACGATGGCCTGCCGAACGTCATCATCGTTGATCAGGCAGGTGTAAATGTTGGATTGCTGGCCTTTTTTTGCAACGCCGTAACCCGAGGTGGTATTGCCCTGCGGGTCAAGGTCAACCACGAGAACCTTTTTGCCCAGCGCAGCCACGCAGGAAGAAAGGTTGACGCAGGTGGTCGTTTTGCCAACGCCGCCCTTTTGGTTTGCGATTGCAATTACTTTTGCCATTTTACCCTCCATGTATCGTTTGGAACCGCTAAGAACTTATTTATTATAACACAGCAGCCCCTTTTGTGGAAGTCCTAACCCCCAAAAACACAAAAAATCCCCCCGGGAATGTTCCACGTGGAACATTCCCGGGGGAAAATTACCGGGAACGATTCATTTTTGTGCGGTTTATGTGAATGGGATGGATAAAGGAAAAAATGGTTACCCTGTTTTTGTGGCGTTGCTTAAATAATAAGTGCGCCGTCATTCAAAGAGTATACATGATAGAGAAAATCCTCATTGCTGTCATCATAGCAGCAAATGATAAGATAGTTACCACTAAAGAAAATGTCATCAACTCTGTAGCCGTCCGATTCAGAGATATCAAATGTATCCAGTTCCGTTCCGTTTTCAACGCTGTAAATCCGGAAAGATTTGCCGGGAGAACAGATTGCAAGTACAGAACCGTTTTGTGCGACAACTTGTGGAGAATCCGGAATAAGGACAGGAGCGAATGTACTGCCATCGGCAAGATCCAACAGGGTGAAATAAGTTTTCCCATCGGCACCCTTTAGGGTAAGCAAAAATTTATTATCCAAAAGGTTTACAGATTCAAGAGCATCCATATAGTTTTGAGGAATGTCAATTTCATCTCCAGCCGCAGTAAAGTAAGTTTTCGTTGAATCGCGGAGCATCATATCAGGGTAAATGGTGCGGCAGAAGTAGCCAAGACCGGAAGAATCAGAACCTAAAAATGAAATTTTACTATTCGATACTTCATTTGCGAGAGTATCTTGCCAGGTGTTGATGGCGGTACAGTCAAGTGCGTCAGAAGGAAAGGCACTCCAAGGAAGAAGATAGGTGCTCTCACTTGCAGGATTAAAAGCTCTTCCTCCAACAATAAAGCAGGAAGAATTATAGGGGTCAAGACAAGAAAAGTAAGTACCATAGTTTTGTAGATAAGGAAACTCAGAAAAGGACATATAATTACTAGTGTAAGTATCATGTTCAAAAAAGTTGCAGGTGATACCGTTAATACCGTAGTTAAAGACCATCTTGAGAACACGATTCTCACCAAGATCATCATCAGGACCAAAAGATATTTTCCACATTAAACCGCCGGAGAAAGTCCATACGATGCCATCGTCATCAAAGTCCATGAAATCAGCAAGATTGTGGGAACTATCGGTGCAGTCATACAAAAACTGACCATCCTGGTCCAATACGCACATGGATGCTGATTTCCCGTCAAAACCCGTTTTGGCACGGATGGACAGAATGAGATGAGAATTGATCGGATACAGCCGTTCATACCCCAGAGATTCATCCGGCTGATAAATCACATTGCCGTTTTCATCAAGAATAACCCCGGCAAAACCGGCGGTGGAAAGCTCCATGGTTCGCCCGGTGTAGACGCATTCGCCGGAAACATTTTCGTCTGTTGCAGCAATCAGGTGCCCATCGGCCAAAGGATATAGCGCGGTGTACCCATCCATTAAAACGGTGTTGCCGCCGCCATCGATAATGCCGCAAATTTTGTTACCGGAAGTATCAAGCCCGTTGATAACGTGCTTTCCATCCTGCCATTCCCTGCTGAAACCGGTTACTTTGCTGAACAACTGGCTGGCGGGCTGCCCGGCTGGTTGTTGGGTGGGTTCTGGCGTGGGTGCTTCGGTCGGTGCCGCTGTGGGGGAAGTAGTTTTGGTTGAGACGGCAGAAGAAACCGCAGAGGAATCCGCCGATTTGCCGCAGCTGCACAACAGGGATGCAAAAATTACGGATGATAAAAGAATCGCAGTTGCTTTTTTCATGATTACCTCCTTTATAAAAGCTGAACGTCTTGATATCTGGATTATACCCCGTATATGGGGAATAGTCAAGAATCAATTCCATAATATAATAAAAGATAAAAGTGGATTGCACCAAGTAAAGGAAAATGTAGCCATGATATCTTACGCACCGCTGTGGCGGACAATGAAGCAGCGTGGTGTTTCAACATATGCCTTAATTTCGCAGTATGGGTTCAGCCGGGGCACATTAGACAGACTGAAACAGACACGAAATGTAACAACGAATACACTGGATGATTTGTGCCGGATATTGGATTGTGAAATTTGGGATGTAATCGAATATATACCAGATACCAAAAAAGACTGACTGTTCACATCGGAACAGCCAGTCTTTTTCTATTTTAACGCTTCTTGTATGGGAACCTCAAACCTCAGCTAAATCTATTTTGTCGGTAAGATTGATTGTGCATAAAAACAGTTTGTAGGGGACGATGCTTGCATCGTCCCGCATGGCGGGCTTTGTGTAATATTTCATTCTGCTATATGGTATGAGACGGCGGGCGCACAATGTGCGCCCCTACGGGTGGGATGCATGGTAAAATGTTGATTGCCTATTATAAAATGCACTGTAGAGAACGGTCTCGACCGTTCCGAGGCCTTGCGATATATGCCATTACTAAATTAGCCGCAAAGTTTCAATAAATGATGGCTCCCCTAGAGGGGAGCTGGACGCGGAGAGGCCTGAGGGGTGGTTCCACAGGTAGTGCCCCAAAATTCATGGTGCAAATCCCCCACCGGCGGCCAGAGGGCTCTGCGCCCGCAGGCGCGTTTCGGAGGCCAACCGGGGCAACGCCACGGCTCTTAGGCCGGAGATGGCCGCCCTACCGCGTAATTGTCCGCAAACGTCGAATGATATATACGCCCGTCCGCGGGACGTCGAGGACGCCGTCAACTACAAAAATCAGGGAAAAGGTTGGCACAAAATTTGCAGGCGAGGTAAGCCATAGTACCGGCGGGGTCAAGTGCCCCCACCCTACCTCCAATTCCTCATTTCTAATTCCTAATT
>UMHF01054889.1_pt1 | contig 22388 bp, 19 predicted proteins | sample 1965431 | NCBI WGS metagenome assembly UMHF01 (sample SAMEA4836088, study PRJEB28245) | human gut metagenome | biome: gut microbiome; material: fecal sample | place: Denmark | collected 2008
GGAATCCACAAAGGATTCCTGCGGCCTTTTGCCTTGAATCCGGCATGTGCTTGCAAAATAGTCGTCATTTTCTTTGTTTTCAGATACACCCCCTACATTTGCATTTTAGGAGTGGGAACACATGGAACGAGTTGAAATTGCATCGCTCTATAAGGCTACCCCGGCGGATGGCAGCAAAGTTACTGTCTGCGGCTGGGCAAAAACCGTGCGCGATTCTAAAAAGATCGGTTTTATCTCTCTGGCAGACGGCAGCTGCTATAAGCCCGTGCAGATCGTTTTCCAGGCGGACAAGCTGGAAAACTATGCCGAGGTTGCAAAATCCGGCCTGTACACCAGCTTTGAAGTGACCGGCACCCTGGTGCTGACCCCCAACGCTAAGCAGCCGTTTGAGATCAACGCCGATACCGTTACGGTGCTGGGCACCTGCGGCAGCGATTACCCGCTGCAGAAAAACAAGATGGGCATGGACTACCTGCGCACCCTGACCCACCTGCGCCCCCGTACCAACACCTTTAACGCTGCGTTCCGTGTGCGCGGCCAGGCCGCTTATGCCCTGCATGAGTTCTTCCACAAGAATGGCTTTACCTATGTACACACCCCCATCTTTACCGGTTCTGACTGCGAAGGCGCAGGCGAGATGTTCCAGGTTACTACCCTGGACCTGAACGATGTGCCCAAGACCGAGGACGGCAAGGTGGATTACAGCAAGGACTTCTTCAAGCGTCCGGTCAACCTGACGGTTTCCGGCCAGCTGGAAGCCGAGGCCATGGCAATGGCCCTGGGCAAGGTTTACACCTTTGGCCCCACCTTCCGCGCAGAGAAGAGCTATGATACCCGCCATGCCGCAGAGTTCTGGATGATTGAGCCGGAAATGGCATTTGCTGACCTGAATACTTACATGGACACCGCCGAGGCTATGACCAAGTATGTCATCCGCTACCTGCTGGATAACTGCCCGGACGAGCTGGCATTCTTCAACCAGTTCTTTGATAAGGGCCTGATCGAGCGTCTGGAGCTGGTTGCCAACAGCGATTTTGCCCGCGTGAGCTACACCGATGCCATCGAACTGCTGAAAAAGAACGATGACAACTTCCAGTATAAAGTAAGCTGGGGCATTGACCTGCAGACCGAGCACGAGCGCTACCTGACCGAGCAGGTGTTCAAAAAGCCTGTGTTTGTTACCGATTACCCCAAAGAGATCAAGGCATTCTATATGCGCATGAACGAGGACGGCAAGACGGTTGCCGCCGCCGATATGCTGGTGCCCGGCATTGGCGAGCTGATCGGCGGTTCCCAGCGTGAGGAGCGCCTGGATGTGCTGCTGGCCCGCCTGGATGAACTGGGCCTGAAGCGCGAAGATTATGACTGGTACCTGGACCTGCGCCGTTTTGGCAGCGTAAAGCATGCCGGTTACGGCCTGGGCTTTGAGCGCCTGCTGATGTATGTCACCGGCATCCCCAACATCCGTGACGTCATTGCCTTCCCGCGCACCTGCGGCGGTTTTTAATGGGGGCGGTCAGCGAACCGCTGATCCAATGGTTTGAACTGAATCGAAGGCTCCTGCCTTTCCGGCAGGAGCCTTCGGCATATCATATCTGGGTCAGCGAGATCATGCTCCAGCAGACCCGCGTCTCGGCGGCGCTGCCCTATTACGAGCGTTTTGTGGCCGAACTGCCGGACCCCGCCGCCCTTGCCGCCTGCGACCCGGACAAGCTGCGCAAGCTGTGGCAGGGGCTGGGGTATTACAGCCGGGTGGCCAACATGCAAAAGGCGGCGCAGATCGTCTGCCGGCAGTACGGCGGCCAGCTTCCCGCAGATTATGCCGCCCTGCGCGCTCTGCCCGGCATTGGGGATTACACGGCTGGGGCTATTGCCTCCATTGCATTTGGCATCCCAGCCCCGGCGGTGGACGGCAACGTGCTGCGGGTATTTGCCCGGCTGGATAATAGCTCTGCCGATATTACCAAACCTGCCGCCAAGCGCGAGTTCACAGCCCGTGTGCTGGAAGAAATGCCCAAGGAACGCCCCGGCCCTTATAACGAGGCGTTGATGGAACTGGGGGCGCTGGTCTGCCTGCCCAACGGTGCGCCAAAGTGCGAGGTCTGCCCGCTGGCTGCTCAGTGCAAGGGCCGCGCTGCAGGCCGGGCCGAACAGCTGCCGGTCAAAACGGCTAAGCCGGAAAAAACGCTGGTGCCGGTCACGGCCGCGTTGATCACCGGGCCGCAGGGCGTGCTTTTGCAGCGCCGCCCGTCCAAAGGGCTGCTGGCCGGGCTGTGGCAGCCCCTTGCCTTTGAGGGTACCGCCATGACCCAACCGGAACTGGACGCCGCGTTGCGCGCCATTGGCCTTTGTGTGCAGTGGCAGGCCCCGCTGCAAAGCACCCGCCATGTGTTCACCCATCGCATCTGGCAGATCAGCGGGTTTTGCGGCACAGCCGCAGGCCCGGCGCCGGAGGGCTGCGTCTGGGCCAGCCGCGCGGAGCTGAACGGGGAATACGCGGTACCAAGCGCATTTGCGGGCATTATGCGCCAGTGGCGGCCGGAATAAAAAGCAAGCATTGGCAGGTGAAGAAATTTTCCGGAGACCATGCTGCGGAGAATGGTGCGGTATCACCTTGATACCTGAGGCAACACCGCACAATTCCCGCCTTGCGGCTTAAGCACCGCTCCGGCAGCTGCGGCACGGCATCTGCGTTGCCAAAATGCTCGATAAGACATCCAGTATTATCTGCGCTTTTGGCTTGGCATCTGCCGCACCTCGCTCGCCGTATCGGCACTTAGAATTATGCGGTATTGCCCTGAACCTTTTTGTGTGAAAAATTTACAAGGGAAAGATTGTATTCACCCGGTTAATCGGGTATAATATTTTACAGACCCATCCCTTTTAGAATACGCGGAGGAAAAGTATTATGATGAAGAAATCCACTTTTGGCGCCATTCTGGCGTTTTTGTTTGCTGCTGCCGGTGCCCTGACTGCCGCTGCGCTCTACCTGCGCCGCCGCGAAAAGGAACTGGACGAATACGAGCGCCTGCTGTACAGCGATGACGGCGACGATTATGACGATGACGACGAATATCTGCCCATCGACAATGAACCGACAGAAGCCGCCGAAGAAAAGGCTGCTGACGATGCTGAATAAGCCGGAACAGCCAGCAGAAAAGTGAAAATGGCCGGGCTTCGGCCCGGCTGTTCGTGTTTCTTGCAATCAATAGTGATACTTATTAAATGATAAAAAGGGCTCAGATAAACCATAAGGCGCTGCTAAAAATAAGAAAAATGACGGTAGTGACTATAAAATCAGACTGAATTTCGATTTTTCTGCTGTGCCAAGGAAAGGGAACGCCATGAAAAAGCTCTTGCTGTGGCTGGTTATGGTGGTGGTTATGCTGGCGGTGCTGCTGGGCGGTGCCGGGTACGCCATGTACGCTATGACGGGCGATGACAAACTTCCCACGCAGCACCCCACTTTGGGCGATACGGAACTGGAACCGATCGGCTATGACTGGAGTGTGCCGGTGCTGGGCAATGTGCTGAACCGCACGTTTGAACAGCCCAGCACCCTGACGGTGCAAAAGCTGGGCGAAATGACGGAAGCTGCCCCGGAGCTGGTTTTGCCGGACTGGGCGCAGCGCACGACCCTTACGCTGAAAGATTCGGCCGGCAGTGTTGTGGTGCAGGGGGATGCCGCTGCCTTTGCGATGTATGCTTACCCCAAAAATGGCAGCTATGAGCTGACCCTGACCGCTTACCGCAACACAGCGGACCCCGGCGATGCCACCGGCTGGTACCGGTACTGTGCATCTTATACCATGAACATCCAGCCCAAGGCGGTGCTCAGCAGTGAGCGCGTCAGCCAGGGCGGCGTGGCGGCACTGGTCATTACCGGCATTCTGGATGGCAGCGAGCCAACCGTGGAAACCGACCTGGGGGATGTATGGTTCCGCCCGGTGACCGGTGGGTATATGGGCTATATCCCGGTAACCTATAATACCGAGGGCGGCCCCCATACCCTGACCGTGACCTGCGGCAGCCTGACCCAGGAGCTGACCCTGAACGTGATGCAGAGCGAGGCCAAAACCGTGGATGTGGCCGCAGAGGCAGACATACCAGGCGCAGCAACGGAATATAAAAATGCGATCTGGCCCCTTTACACACAGGGCAGCAGCGAAAAGCTGTGGCAGGGCAATTTTGCCTCGCCGGTGCCCAGTGCGATTCTGGCGGATTACGGCGCGCGGCTGCGCACCGATGGGACCATTACCGGCCGGGCAACTGGCATCAATTATAACGCCGCAGCGGGTACCGCCGTTACGGCACCGCAGGCGGGTACTGTGGTGTACGCCGGAACGCTGGCGCTGACCGGCGGCACTGTGGTGATTGACCATGGCTGCGGGGTTAAGAGCTATCTGTTTGGGCTGGATGCCGTAAAGGTGCAGCGTGGGCAGAGCCTTGCCCGCGGCGAAGAACTGGGCACCACCAGTGAGGAGCATACCCTGATCTGGGAGCTGCGCATTGGCAGCAAGTCCGTTGACCCTGCTGCCGCCCTGACGGGCAGCAGCGGCCTTTTGTACCGCGAAACAATGTAACAAAATAGAGTTAGAGCAACGATAAATCGCAAATGTTGGTGGAGAAAGCGATGGACGAAGAGAAGGTAACACAGACTGCGATGGAGCCGGCGCAGCAGCCAAAGCCCAAAGCCAAGGGCGGGCAGCGCACGCAGGGCAAAACCGCTCCAGGCACGGGGCGAGGCAGGATGGCCAAACCCCATGCCAGCAATAGCAATACTGCGCACCGCAAAACGGGCACGCAAAAACAAAAAAGCGAACCCCAAAATACAAAATCCCCGCAAGAACCAAAAACGCGGGCGGAACAAGCCGAGCAGACCGAAGCTGCCGCCCCGGAACAGGTGGCAGCCAAGACCAAAGCGCCGCGCAGCGGGCAGGCAGGCGGCAAACGCCGCCGCAAAAAGGCTGCCCCCAAGCCGGAAGCAAAACCGCAGCAATATGCTGAGCCCCAGCCGGAACCCCCGGAAGCGCCGGAAAAACCGCAAACGCCGGAACCTGCCGCTGTGGCCGAACCGGCTGAAGCAGCCGCCGCGCCGGAAATGCCGGAAAAGGCGGTGCAGGAACCCAAAGCCGCGCAGCTGCCCCAGGCCACGGAGCCGCCGGAGCTGGAGGATGACGAACCGGAACTGACCCCGGAACAGCGCGCTGCAGCAGAGCGGCGCAAGGCGGAGATCACCCGAACGGTCCAGGTTTCGATTGAACAGATCGAGGATGCCGAAGCAGAACAGGCGGAGAAAGAGGCAGATACGCCGGAATCGGCTGGCGGCAAAGTGGGCCGCGCCGTGCGGCTGCTGATCGGCTGGCTGCTGCTGGTGGTGCTGCTGGCGGGTATGATCGCCGCAGGCGGCATATACTGGCTGTACAAAAAAGCCACGCCGGATATGATTCCTGCCGTTACGGTAACAGTGGAGGGCCAGCAGCTGGACCCCGTGGCGTACCATTGGCAGGTGCCGGTGGCAGGCAACCACCTTAAGCGTACCTATGCCGAGACACTTTCCAGCACTCCCACAGCGCTGGAATCTGATTTTGGCGGCGGCACCATGACGCTGCGGGTGACCCCAGCGGACTGCAGCACCGAAGTGACCGTTAAGGACGAGAACAAGCAGAAAGTGTTCAGCGGCAGTGCCCAGGAATTTGCCGCCTACCGCTTTACCACGCCTGGCAGCTACACCGCCAAGCTGGTGGTCAGCAGCGGCGAGGGTTACCAGAGCGAACCGACAGTTTCGGGCCACCAGACCTATGAGTTCACATTTGATGTAACGATTAAGGCTACCGTGCGGCTGAATACCCAGGCTGTTACGCCGGGTGGCGTTGTGGCCGTAAAGGTAACGGGCCAGCAGACGGATACCAAGCCAAGCCTGACGGCAGAACTACCGGATACCGGCTTCCGTGCCAGCGCGACCGGCGATGGCTGGGTGGCTTACCTGGCGGTCCCGCTGGAAACCGAGCCTGGCAGCTATACCATCAAGGTCACCGTGGACGGTGAGGTGCAGGAGCTTACCCTGAACGTGAGCAAGAGCGCCGCATCTTTTCGGGATTATACTTCCAAGTTCAGGCTGGTCACACCGTATGTCGGCGCGGATGATACCCCGCAGGAAGTGCTGGACCTGCTGGATACGGCATCGGATACCATCTACTGGGCGGACACTGGGTTTGCTTCGCCGTTCAGCGATAAGGTGGAGGTCACCCTGCCGTATGGCCTGACCGAATATGTCAACCGTACCCAGACCGAGCGCAAGAACAACACCGGTACCGGCCGCACCAGCATCAATGTGGTGCTTTCCGGCAGGTGCGACCTGATTGCCCCGGCGGGCGGCAAGGTACTGCTGGCGGAAAAATTGCCCAATGTGGGCAATACGCTGGTGATCGAGCACGGCGCGGGCGTAAAGACTATTTACTATGGCCTGCGCAGGCTGACGGTAGAAAAAGGTGCAATCGTGGCCCAGGGCGATGCCCTTGGCACCACCGACAAAGCTACCGTGGTGGAAGTGCGCGTGGGCAAAACCCCCGTGGAGCCGCTGCGTATCCTGCGCGGTCAGTGCGATGCCCTGCGCAGCTATTAAAACGGAGCATAACCAATAAATAGAAAAATTCCCCTGTCTGTATTCTTTGTGATGCAGGCGGGGGAACTTTTTTGCGGCAGGCGTTTTTGATGTTCTGACGGAACCATGCCGCCCACCCCGGCATAACATGGAACAAACGGCCAGATACAACACCGGGGGGAAGCACTATGGCGGCAGCATGTAATTTGACTTTTTGTGTGGTTGGGCGGGATGCCCGCCAACTGGCGGCGGCGCGGGCGCTGCAGAACAGCGGCTATACCGTGCTGGGGGCAGAGGGGGCCGGGCAGGCGGATTACATCCTGCTGCCTATGCCGATGGATGCCGAGGCGGCGGACCTTGCCCGCATCCTGCGCGCCGCCCGCCCCGGTACGCTGGCCCTTGGCGGGCGCATCAGCGAACCGGTGCGCAAAGCGGCGCAGGCCGCCGGGGTGGAGTTGGTGGATTACTTTTTGCGGCCGGAGCTGGCCTGCCTGAACGCAGTACCCACTGCGGAAGGGTGCCTGGCCCTGCTGATGCAGCTGCGCCAGCGCACGATATGGGAAAGTGAGTTCCTGGTGTTGGGGTATGGGCGCATTGGGCGGGCGGTGGCCCGGCGGCTACAGGCATTGGGCGGGCAGGTGACCATTGCCGCCCGCGCGCCGGAACAGCGGGCCGCAGCGCGCTGCGCGGGGCTGCATGCCGCACCGCTGACCGCGTTGGAACAGCTTCTGCCGCACTTTGATGCGGTCATCAACACCATACCGGCCCCGGTGCTGGGAGCGGCCCAGCTGCGCTGCCTGCCCAGGGGGGCGCTGATCCTGGACCTTGCCAGCCGCCCCGGCGGAACGGATTTTGCCGCCGCGCGGGAACTGGGCCTGCGTGCGGAACATGCCTTGAGCCTGCCCGCCCGCTGTGCGCCCGAAACCGCCGGTGCGCTGGTGGCGCATACCGTGGAAGTGATTTTACAGGAGCGTGCCGCCACGGCCCGCAGCGAAAGGGGAGTGAGCTGATGAATTCCAGCCTGGAACCGCCGCGCACGGTGGTGTTTGCCCTGTGCGGCAGCTTTTGCACATTTGAAACGGTTTTGCCGCAAATCATCCGCCTGCGCGCCTGCGGGTGGGAAGTACTGCCGATGCTGAGCTATGCGGCGTCGGCGCTGGATACCCGCTTTGGCCGCGCGGCAGATTGGAAGCAGCGCCTGGAGGAAGCCACCGGCCACCGCCCGCTGGAGGATCTGCGGGAAGCGGAACCTCTTGGCCCCAAGCATATGGCACAGGCACTTGTCATTGCTCCCTGTACCGGCACAACGATGGCGCTGCTGGCGGCGGGCATCAGCGCAACGCCGGTCACGCTGGCGGCCAAAAGCATGCTGCGCGGCGGCAGGCCGGTGGTGATCGGGGTATCCACCAACGATGGGCTTTCCGGCAGCGTGGGAGCGCTGGCGGCGCTGCTGCAGCGCAAAAATTATTATTTCATTCCCTTTGGCCAGGACGACAGCTACAAAAAGCCCTGCAGCCTGAAAGCGGATTTTACCCAGCTGCCGGATACGCTGGAAGCCGCTCTGCGCGGGGTGCAGCTGCAGCCGATTTTGCTGTAAAACCCGTGGAACAGAGCTGTTTTGTGCGGGTGCGGCATATGATAGAAAAGGGCGCTTTGGTGTGGGAACAAAGAGGGGCGGTGCGGCAATGGAATATATCGAAGTAACAGGCGGGAACCCGCTGCGGGGGAGCATCCGCCCGGCAGCGGCCAAAAACAGTGTGCTGCCCCTTTTGGCGGCAACGCTGCTGTGTGCGCAGCCCTGCACCCTGCGCCGGGTGCCCCTGCTGCGGGATGTGCAGACCAGTTTGGATCTGCTGCGGGCTGTGGGCAGTGGGGCGGCCTGGGCCGGGCAGGACCTTGTCACCCAGCCAGCCCGGCAGATCAGTGGGCGGGTGCCCACGGCGTTGGCGGGGGCTATGCGGGGGTCGGTATTTTACCTGGCACCGCTGTTGACCCGCGCGGGCTGGGCAGAGCTGCCGCTGCCTGGCGGGTGCAGACTGGGGCCGCGGCCCATTGATATCCACCTGGCCGGGCTGACGGCCATGGGGGCACAGGTGTGCGCGGCGGCAGAGTGCGTGGTGCTGCGCCGCCACGGCGTTTTGCGTGGTACGGATTTTGCTCTGCGCCTGCCCAGCGTGGGAGCAACCCTGACCCTGATGCTGGCGGCTTGCTGTGCGGCGGGCGTTACCACCCTGCGCGGTGCGGCGTGCGAGCCGGAAATTGCGGATACCGCCGCTTTTTTGAACGCCTGCGGGGCAAAGATCACGGGGGCGGGTACGCCGGTGGTCTGCATCCGAGGTACCGGCGGCGAGCTGTTGGACGGCTGTGCGCATACCGTGTTGCCGGACCGCATTGCCGCAGCGACTTATGCGGCAGCCGCCGCCATTGCAGGCGGGCGGGTGACGGTAACGCAGTGCAGTCCGGTGTGGCTGGCGGCGTTTCTGGACTTTTTGCAGGGCAGCGGCTGCGAGGTTGCCCGCGGGGAAAATGAGTTTAGCATCACGCGGGATCAGGATACAAAGCTGCGTGGCGGTCAGGAACTTGTAGCGGCTGCTTACCCTGGCCTTGCCACAGATACTGCCCCGCTGGCTGCAGCGGTGCTGCTGGGGGCGGAGGGAGCATCCCGCATTTATGACGGCCTGTTCCAAAACCGCTTTGCCTGTGCGCAGGGCTTTGCCGCCCTGGGGGCTGATGCCCGCAGCGAGGGACGGCTGCTGTACCTTGGCGGCAGCGCAAAACTGCATGGTGCCACTGTGACTGCACCAGACCTGCGGGGCGGGGCAGCACTGGTGCTGGCGGGCCTTGGTGTGGGGGACGGGAGCTGCGTGCGGGTGCTGGATGCCGGACATATCCGGCGCGGCTATGCCGACCTGGCGGGGGATCTGCGCCGCCTGGGGGCCGACTGCCGGGCAGGCCGCACCGGGACAGAAGCTGGCAGACAGACGAAAAAACTGTAAAAATATTGTCATAATTCACCAAAGCTCCGCAAAACCTGCGGGGCTTTTTGTGATACCCACAAATGTGAACATCTATTTTTTGGCTTTTTAGCGTGTGGGTATTGAAATTATTTGCAGAATTTGTTATTCTTATAAACAGTTATATGCGATATCTTAGGAAGAGCTGGCTGCACCGCAACGCGCGTAAGCAAAGTTTGGGGTGTGGGGCGGCGCTTCCTTTATGGGGGTCAGTGTGTCCGCTGGCGGAAATCCGGCCCTGTTGCATTTGCAATTTTATATTCTTTAGGGGGATACACTTATGGCGTTCGTTCTCGATGAAGAGATGCAGAATGTAACCAACATTAAGGTTATCGGTGTTGGCGGCGGCGGCGGCAATGCTGTGAACCGCATGGTTGAAGCTGGCCTGAATGGCGTTGAATTTGTAGCAATGAATACCGACCAGCAGGCACTGGTCAACTCCAAGGCTACCCAGAAGGTTCAGCTTGGCGCAAAGCTGACCAAGGGCCGCGGCGCTGGTGCTGACCCGGAGGTCGGCCAGCGTGCAGCGGAGGAAAGCAAGGATGAGATCGCCAATGCACTGAAAGGTGCCCAGATGGTGTTCATCACCGCTGGCATGGGCGGCGGCACCGGCACCGGCGCTGCACCGGTCGTGGCCGAAACGGCCCATGACCTGGGCATCCTGACCGTCGGTATTGTCACCAAGCCCTTTGCCTTTGAGGGCAAGCGCAAGATGAGCATGGCCGAACAGGGTATTGCCAACCTGATGATGCATGTAGACAGCCTGATCGTGATCCCGAACGAGCGGCTGAAGCTCATCAGCCAGGAAAAGATCACCCTGATGAACGCTTTTGAAGCAGCCGATAACGTGCTGCGCCAGGGCGTTGAGAGCATCTCCAGCCTGATCAATGTTCCCGCTTTCATCAACCTCGACTTTGCTGACGTCCGTTCCATCATGAAGGATGCCGGCTTTGCCCACATGGGCGTTGGCGTTGCCAAGGGTGCAGGCAAGGCAGAAAACGCTGCCAAGGCTGCAATCTCCAGCCCGCTGCTGGAAACCAGCATTGCCGGTGCACGCGGCGTTATCATCAACATTACCTCCAGCCCGGATATCGGCCTGGACGATGTTGAGACTGCTGCTTCTATGATCACCCAGAGCGCACATCCCGATGCGAACATCATTTGGGGTACTGCGTTTGACGAGCGCCTGCAGGATGAGATGAGCATTACTGTTGTGGCTACCGGCTTTGAAAGCACGCCTGGCGTGGACGAGCCCATCCAGGCTGTTGTGAACGCCCAGCGCGCTGCCGCAACCGCTGCACCTGCTGCTGCCCCGGCTGCACCGCGCCCGGCCGCTGCACCTGCCCCGGCTCCCGCCCCGGCCCCGGCCCCGGCCCCGGCCGCTGATCCGGTCATCCCCAACCCGGTATTCAGCAATGTGTTCAACCCCAATGTTGACACCCCGGTTTCCACCGCCCCCGCTGCCAAGGAAGATGACAGCAGCGAAGATGACGGTGATTACTTCAACGATCTGCTCAGCATCCTGAACAAGCGTTCCTGATCGCTGCGCGTTCTCTATCCTTTGCGGCTGCGGGCAGGCATGCTCGCATAAAAAACAAAACGGCCCGCTGACCAGTTTAGGAGGAAAGCTATGCCCAGCAGCCAAACCTTATCAGCCCTGCAGGAAAAAGGGTTCCGAACCACGTTCCGGGGCTTTGATAAAAATGATGTGCTGGCTTACCTCAATGCACTGGACAACGAAAACCGGCAGCACAGCGCAGAGCAGGAAGAGCAGATTGCCCAGCTGCAGGCCCAGCTGGATAAAATGCGCTCTGAACAGTCCGCTGCACGTGCCTGTGTGGAAAAGCTGCAAAGCGATCTTTCGGCCGCTAACCAGCGCGCCGAAGCTGCGGAAAAATCGGCTGCCGAGGTGGTCGCCCGTGCCAAATCGGTAGAAGAGCGCGCCACGGCAAACCTGAGCCGCAATAAAGAAAATCAGCAGGCTGTGGTGGAATGGCAGTTCCGTTGCCGCGATCTGCAAAAACAGATCGACGAGTACGAAAAGCAGATTGCTGAATATGAGGCGATGATCCCCAAAGGCGGTATGCCTGCCCCCAAGCAGGAACCGGCCCCCGCACCTCAGCCTGCCCCGCAGGAAAAGCCGGAGCCGGCCCCGGAACCGAAGGCACCCCAGGCTGATGTGACCGAGGAAGCCCGCATTGAGGCCCGTCAGATTTTGATGGAAGCCCGCCTGAAAGCCGATGCGGCCGAAGAACGCCTGAAACAACAGGCTGAAGAGCAGCAGGGCCGCATGACAGAGCATGCCCGCGATTTGGCCGCAAGCCTTGCCATGCTGCGTGAGCGTGTGACCCGCGTGGATGAACGCCTGAGCGCCGCCACTGCGGACCTGGATGATGCCACCACGGCAATTTATCAGGCACTGGATGCAACCGGTGCAGATTTTGAAGCCTTTGGTGCGGAGCTGCGCCACTTTGGAGAGAACGCCGCAAAGGAAAATTATCCCGCTGCCCAGGCAAAGGTGCGCCATAATAAGTCTGCTCAGCAAGCTGCCAAACGGGTGCGCCCTGTGCGCAGCCAGCCGCAGGTGCAGGCCAATAATGCAAACACCCACCGCCTGCGCCGCGCAGGTGATACCCGCCGCAGTGTGAGCCAGGACCTGAATGCCGAGCTGGAACGTTTGAATCAGCCGGCGGCCGCAAGAAAGTAAATACATAACCCGGCAGCCCGCGGAGCCTTGGTTTCGCGGGCTGCTTTTGTATTTGACCTGCAAAGTGTGGAAGTGCCGGATGCCCGCAGTGTTGTGTGACTGCGTGGAGTGTAACGGTTCCCCTGTGAAATAAGCCGCATAAGGGTTGTACAAGAGCAGGACAACACGAACAAAATAAATACTTTGTATAAAACGATTTTATATAAACAAATTGTATAAACAAATAAAGGGCGAAAGGAGGCCCCCGATGGGAAAAATTCAGTTCCCGAACCTTCGCGCACTCCCGGCCGGTCCACGCTGGCTGGCGTATGGCGTGCTGCTGCTGTGTGCCATTCTGGTGGGCGGTGTGATCACAGCCTATGGCGGCATGCTGCTGGTGGTGCTGATGTGGGCTGTCTGCATGGGCGGGCTGTGCCTGCTGCTGCACTTTACCTGGCAGACGGTGTTCCCCGGCCAGAGGGTAGCACAGGATAAAACGTTCCTGCGCAGTTGGCTGGCTGGCTCCGCTGTGGGCGTTGCGGTCATCGCTGCACTGGTGTGCTACCGCCAAACAGTGTACAGTGATGACGCGATCAACTATTTTGCCAAGCAGACACTGCTGTTCGGCAGCTTTGGTCAAAGCGGATTTTATGGCATTCATGTGCTGCTGGAAAGCCTGTTGACGGCGGACTATAAGATGTTCATGAATCTTTTTATCAGTGTGCCGTATCTCTTTACCGGGCGCAGCATCAATGCGTTTATGGTGTGCTATGCCATCACCTGCTTTGTGCCCATGTGGTTTGCGCTGCTGATGGGCGCAAAATACCTGGCCCAGCAGTTGCCCGCTTGCCATACGGCGCTGTATTACCCGCTGTGTATGGCGGTTATGGTGCTGTGGCCCATGTTTTTGTGGCCTGCTACCCACGGCATGCCGGATGCCTTTGGCCTGACTTTTGCCGCAGTGATCGCCCTGCTGTGCGCGGATTACCGGTTTGAAACGCTGCCCTGGCCGCGGCTGTTGGCGATTTTTGCTGCAACGTTTGCCCTGATCCTGACCCGGCGCTGGTACATGTTCTGGATCTTGGCGTTTTATGCTGTGTATGTGCTGGCGGTGCTGGTGGGGGCGGTGCGCCGCAAAACGCTGGGGAGTACCCTCAAACATATGCTGCTGTTCGGCGTGCCCAGCGCTGTGATCATCGTGGGGGCGCTGCTGCCCACCTTCAAAACCATCCTGACAACCGACTACGCCGATATTTACGGCGCTTACTACGGCGGCGGCTTTGGCAACAACTGCCTGGGTCAGCTGCGCACCCAGGGACTGATCTGGCTGGTGCTCTGCGCGGCAGGCTTGGTGTGGCTGCTGTATTGCCGCAGCACCCGTGCACAGGCTATTGTAGCCGCCGCGGCCAGCCTGGGGGCGATGGTGCTGTTTACCCGTACCCAGTCCCTGGGCGACCACCAGAGCCTGATCCTTGCGCCTTTTTACCTGTTGATGCTGTTTGGCCTGTGCGCCAAACTGACCCAGCAAAAGGCAAAGCCCTGGCTGCGCAATGCTGCGGCGGGTGTTCTGGCCGTATTTTTGGTGGTCAACTTCGGCAACGCCCTGCGTCTGCCCGGTAAAAACGTGCAGACCCTGGCCCTGAGCAGCGAAAGCCTGAACCTGACCCGCCGCACCGACCTGGCCCAGATGCGCGCCGTGACAGATTTTGTGCTGGAGCATTGCACCGAGGACCAGACCGTTTACATCAATATGGATTCCAATGGTTACAGCGGCACTACCTTTGCCTACAGTGACCCGGCCCACCCCCAGCTGCAAACGATGATCCTGTGGGAGAGCAGTGTGCCCTCCACCCATGGCTTCCCCACGGGAATCTGGACGTCAGAATATGTGATGGTGACCGATCGTGTGGATGAGGGCGGCATTGTCGGCCCCATCAACGCAGCGCTGCGCACCCAAAGCCCTGCTGCCGTCCATTATGAATATGTGACCGAGTTCCCGCTGGACGGCATTACCCTGTATTGCTACCGCCGCACAGCCCGGCCGAATGCAGAGGAAGCCGATTACTTCAAGCAGATGTTTGCCGAATACGACGCCCGCTGGCCGGAAATCTTCAGCCAGAGAATTGACGAATATATGCAAAGCGTGCAGTAAGCAATAAGGGCAATACCGCATAATTCTAAGTGCTGATACGGCGAGCGAGGTGCGGCAGATGCCGTGCCGCAGCCGCCGGAGCGGTGCTTAAGCCGCAAGGCGGGAATTGTGCGGTGTTGCCTAAGATAAACGGCACAGCCCGGTAAAAAGGCTGTGCCGTTTCTGCTATCAATTATTTTGTTTTTGGGTGGCCGTTTTCCACATTGCTGGTGCCCTGCTCCATCAGATAGGTGGCAATCAGGTCCGAAGCGTGCAGCTTGACGGCCAGCGGGTAGCGGTTGTAAGCATCGCTTACCGCAAAACTGCCGCCGCGCACCGCATCGTCAAAACCGCCCATATGCCAGCGGATGGCAATGGCTTCATCGGTTTTTAGGCGCATGAAGTGCTCAATGAGATAAACGCTCTTTTCACCGTGGCCATAGGGCAGCTGGTCGGCTACCTGATAAAAAGGAACTTTTTCCCATTGACCGGTAGCATCATTTTTCACGTTGCGGGTGCTGACTTTGTAAAAGTTCGCCTTGCATACATCGTGCAGCAGGGCGCACACCGCAAAAGTTTCGGGGCTATCTTCCCCTTCCGTGAAAAAGTGCTGCATCATGGCGTTGTACACATTGATGCTGTGCATCACAAGGCCGCACTCGCATGCACCGTGGAACTTGGTGGAAGCGGGCGCGGTAAAAAAGTCTGTGCCCTCCAGCCATTTCAGCAGGCGGTCCGCACCGGGGCGGGTGACATTCTTGTTGTAAATGTCAATAAATTGTGCGCGATAATCTTCCATCACAGCTCCATGTCATCAAGAATGCCTTTCAGGGCAATCAGGTCCTCTTTGGTCATGCTGATGCCCTTGCCCATCTTGCTGCCGTCCGGGGACCAGTCACGGATGTCGTACTTCGGCTCATGGTCGTTCCAGCTGATCAGGTTCAGCTGGCGCTCCCAGCCGCTGGAGTTGGTGGAAAGAACAGCAATGCGCTCGGTGATTTCATATTTGAATGCCATAATAACAGGATCTCCTTCATCATTGGCACAGGGCAGCGCAGCGCCGCCCCGGCTATAAAATTTCTCGTGTTTCATCATAGCGGATTTGCCGCAAAATTGCAAGGGGAAAAGCGTTGCGGTGTGGGGAGGGCGGTGATATACTAAGTGGTAAGTTGTAAGTGGGGCGGGGAACTCTCATCCCGCCGAAGCCTTGCCGTATTGCATATTATAAAGCCTGCAACAAACCCAACCCTATTTGTAGGGGACGATGCTTGCATCGTCCCGCATGACGGGCCTTGCCCAATATTCTACCCCGGAATACAGCAAATACCACCAAAAAAACAAGATACGCCCCACCCAAGAATAAAATCAAAACAGAAAAGGAGAACCTCATGCAGCTGCAATCCCTTTCCCGCCGGTACACCGTCCGGCAGCTGATGGAAACAGATGTGGATGCCATGCTGGCTTTGTGCAGCGGCAACCCGCAGTTCTACCGCTACCACCCGCCCATGGCCACCAAAGCCAGCATTCTGGATGATCTGCAGGCTGTTCCGCCGGGCAAAACGTTGTCGGATAAATATTTTATCGGCTTTTATGACGGTGAAACGCTGGCCGCGATGATGGATCTGATCACCGGCTACCCCAACCCGGCCACCGCATACATCGGCCTATTTATGGTGGATGCTGCCCAGCAGGGCAGGGGCACCGGCAGCGCACTGATTGCAGATTGCAAGCAGGCATTGCGGGCCGAACAATTCAAAACACTGCGCCTTGCCATCGATGAGGGCAACCCCCAAAGCAAAGCCTTCTGGCAGAAAAACGGTTTTGCGTTGACCGGCCAGCGCACCCCGAACGAAAATGGCGCTTACCTGCCCATGGAGTGTGAACTATAAAACAAAGCAAAAGGCATGTGCCGCACGGCAAGAATACCATCTCCCGTATGCGGCACATGCCTGTTTCTATTTTGCCGTCAAATAAATCCGTCCATCCACATTGGTTACGGCGTACAGCGCCGGGGCGGTGCTTTGGGCACTGCGCAGACCATCATCGGCCAGATCAGCGTAACGTGCGGTAAAATCATCGGTTACGCCAAACAGCACCAGCCAGGTCACATCATGCTCGCCGATGTTGTAGCCGAGGTCCACATCAGTTTCGCTGCTCTGGGCTTCCACCGCGGTAACGGCGGGGTACAGCTCGTACTGGTAGTACCACATGTTCTGCACGGCCATCGAGTCGTCGGCGCTCAGCAGCCAAATGCTGCCATTTTGTGCGCCGTCCATGCGGGTTAGCATGTCTGCAGCGATCTGTTGCTGCTCGGTGCGCCAGTCGGCTTTCGGCAGGCAGAAGAGGGATGCAGCACCGCCCGCTTGCCAGATGCCCCAAAGCGTGCTGCAAACCAGCAGGCAGGGAACAATGGCGGGCACCGCATGCCCGGCCATTCGCGGCAGGCGGTGGGCCGCAGCAAACCCGGCCAGCAGGGCTTCGCCTTCCAGCACGCTGAACCAGCCGAGGAAAAAGCAGCAGAAGTACCGCTCCCAGCTGGCCATCTCCAGTGCCTCATAAGGGCTCATGCCGCAGATGTACACATAGAACAACACGCCTTGATAAAGCGGCCAGTACAAGATCATGCACAGCCCCGGCAGCGCCGTGCGCAGCCCCTGCCACCGCCCCATGGCCCAGATCAGAACGATTAAAAGCAACACCGCGGCCGCAGCGCACAAACAGCCCACCTTGAAGGTGCTGGCCCCAAACAGCAGCGGATAGCTGCGCAGCCGGGCATAGTAGCGGTCCCACACATCGTAAAAGTAGTGGTCAAAACCGGTGCGGGCCTCTTGCCAGCACTGCAAAAAGTATCCCGGCCCCATGGAGGAAAACTGGTCATCGGCCCGGTGCAGGGCTTTCAGCAGCAGCTTCCAGGCAAGCGGTATGGCAAAGCAGGGCAGCGCAGCAGTAAAGGGCAGCAGGAAGCCGCGCAGGATGCCGCCCTTATCCCGCAGCACATCCAGCAGGCATTGCAGAAACCAGATGCCCACCACGCACAGCGCGAACACGGTGCCAATCTCTTTTACAGTGGTCAATGCGCCGCACAGGAATGCCAGCGCCAGACCGCGCTGCACGCGGCTGTTAGCAGCACAGGGCAGCAGGATAACACAAAGCACCGCAGCAAACAGGGCGCCCACCGGGGCGTCCATATAAGCAGTCGTATAGGGGGTATCGGGGGCAAACAGCCAAAACAGCGCCGGTGCGGCCAGGCAGGCGTAGACAGTATAAGCGATGCGCGGGCGGCGGGCTGTGACCTGCGGCAGGGCAAACAGGGCAGAAGCCGCCGCAGCCAGCGGCAGCGCAGTGACAAACAGTACATCCGCTTCCCGGTATTGGGCGGCGGGCAGCGCAAACAAGGCGTACAGCCCCGGCAGGCCCTGCGGGTATGCCTGATGGGCCAGGCTGCGGGTGGTATCCCACACGGCAAAACGGTGCTGGTAAAATACACTTTTGAAGTAGATACCCCAATGGCTGAATTCATCCCAGGTCTGAAATTCCGGCTGCCGGATGGCGAACACCGCCATCAACACCCCAGCAGCGCTGCAAAAGGCCAGCACACCCGGGGAGAGCAGCTGGGGCAAAATTTCGTGACGGCGGCGCTGCGCCAGGGTGAGCACAGCCCCCACAAGCAGCAGCTGGGCCCCCAGCCAAAGCTGGTTGCAGCTGCCAGCCAGCTGCAGCACTACCATGCAAAAGCACAGCCCGCACAGCGGGGCAAACCCGGCGGGCAGCCGCAGCTTGCAGCAAAGCCAGAACCCCCAGAACAGCAGGCAGGCAAGACCAATGATTTGCGCCAGAATGCTCATAGATGCACCTCAGTTTATTTTTACGGCCAGCACGGCAAAGCGGCTGTTGGTTGTAACGGTGGCAACGCCGCAGGTGGAAAGGGTCAGCAGCTGGTCCCCATATTGGGGCACAACGCCGGTATCGTAAAGCGAAAGTTCCAGAATGGCATCCACGCGCTGCTGCCATTCTTCCTGCGTGGAAGCATCAAAAAAGGAATAGTAGGGCAGCGCATCCGCGCCAAGCTCAGTGCGCAGCACAGCGGCAACCTGCCAAGTGCCTTCTTCGTACAGCGTATCAAACTGAAAGGTAGGGTGGGCGGTGTAAAACGCTTTGTCCGCATAGTTCAGCAGCTGGCTGAACATGCTGCCGCTGGCAGTGTTGTGGCCGTAAATCAGGGCATTGGCCGTTCCGGCGGCGTTTGGCGTGGCAAGGCGGCAGCGCTCATCCAAAAACAGCGTTCCGGCGGTGGAATACAGTTGGTCAAACCCGCGGCGCAGGTAATAACTGTTGTCTGCCTGAACCACAGGGTAGTTAATGTTGGTGCCGTTGATGCACAGCCAGCCTGCAAGGTCGGGATTCTGGGCGTAAAGCTCCTGATACTGAGGCAGAATATCCGCCGCCTGGGCGGCATCCGGGCTTGGATGCGGTGCGGGGGAAGAGTGGACATCACTGTCCGCACTTTCGGCGGCGGCCAGCACATCCACCGTTGCGGCCCGCGGGGTAATGGCAATCGGGGTGGGGGAGGGCTGCTCCGTTGACTCCGCGGTGGTGACCGGGGCTTCCGGCTGGCCGCCGCGGAATACAGTATCCCGAAGGATCAGCCCGGCAGCCAGGCAAAGCACCGCAGCGCCGCAAAGGCGCAGCGCCCAGGCCCGGTGCTTTTGGCGCCGCCGTAGCGCCGTGCGTGCAGCAAACGGATACAAGCGGCTGTCCCCCCGCAGGCGAGGAAAACGGCGTGGCATAGAAAAACACCCCCTTGCATAAAATAAGGTAAAAAAAAGGGAAGCCGCGCGGCCTCCCTTTTGGAATGGACGAATAAAATCAGATACGCTTGAGCATAACCAGGCCCGCGGAACAAACCAGAATCAACCCCAGCACAGCAGCCAGGTAAGGCACCGGAAAATCCCCGGTAGCGGGGGTATCCACCTCTTCGGCCTCGCTTTCCGCAGGAGCTTCGGTTACTTCCGTAGTGGGGGCTGCGGTCTGTGCATTGTTCACGGTATCAGCGTCAGCCACGGTGCTGTTTACGGTAATAGGTTCGCTGCGAATATTGCGGGATGAGGATGCCGTGGGTGCGGCAGTTGCGATCGAATCAGCGGAGACGGCCGCATGGCTGCCGCAGGCAACACAGAACAACAGCAGCGCAGCAACGATCACCGCACACAAAAAACGCTTCAACGGCGCAAAACCTCCCTTTTGCATAAAATAATATATCCAATGGGCACAAAAACCATACATACATGCAAAACCGCCGGCAACAGTATCCCTGCGCCAGCATGCTATATAACATCTACATGTTACCACGTTTTACGCCAATGGTCAATATGAAGCGGTTAAAAAGCAGATGGTTCAGACAAAACAAAGCAAAAAACAGCGCAGAAATGCTTAAAATGTATGGCGGAAGCAGTAATTTGCACCGTTGAACCCCCAGAACCCGCCATTTGAAAAACAGCGGCGCAGTGTGGCTTTCCTGAAAGGAAAAACAGAGCCGCAACGCTAAAATCTACTTGACAGCGACAGGAAAAAACGATAAAATATTAAAACTAGTGCGGCTCCCACCGGGCCGCACGACTTTTTAATTGCTAAGGAGACATTGACAATGGCCAAAGAAGTTGTTGTTACCCATGAGGGTTATAAAAAGCTGGAAGAAGAACTGGACACCCTGAAAACTGTCAAGCGTTCCGAGATTGCTGAAAAGATCAAGGTTGCCCGTGGTTACGGTGACCTTTCTGAGAACGCGGAATACGATGCCGCCAAGGAAGAGCAGGCTGTGGTTGAAGCCCGCATTGCTGACCTGGAAGCTACCCTGAAGGTTGCCCGCATCATGGACGACAGTGACCTGAGCCTGGATACCGTTTCTATCGGTATGCATGTGCGCATCCTGGCAGAGGGCGATGAGCCGGACGAAGCTGAAGAGTATGATATCACCGGTTCTACCGAAGCCGACATCGACCAGGGCCGTATCAGCGATGAAAGTCCGGTCGGCGCTGCCCTCATCGGCCACAAGACTGGCGATAAGGTTGACGTTACCCTGCCCAACGGCAATATTTTGGAATACACCATTCTGGGTGTCAGCCGCAGCCGCTGATCACCCCCGGATATAAAAACAGGAAAGGAACCTGCGCCATGGAACAGAACAAGCAGTCCGCCCCCCAGAACGCCGCATCGGAAGCGGCAGTACGGCGTCAGAAGCTGGCCGACCTCAAGGCCGCCGGCCACGACCCGTTTACCATCACCAAATGCAAGCAGGATGCTTTCTCTGCTGATTTGAAAGAAGAATATAAAGATTTGCCCGCTGAGGAAGATACCGGCCGTATGGTCAGCCTGGCTGGCCGTATGATGTCCAAGCGCGTTATGGGCAAGGCCAGCTTTGCCCACCTGCGCGATGCAAAAGGTGATATCCAAATCTTCGTCAAGCGTGATCTGCTGGGCGATGAAGCATACGCCGCATTCAAAAAGATGGATGTGGGCGATATCATTGCCTGCACCGGCGAAGTGTTCCGCACCAAAATGGGCGAACTGAGCGTGCGCGTGCATGAGCTGACCTTGGTTTCCAAGAGTCTGCTGCCTCTGCCCGAAAAGTTCCATGGCCTGACTGACCGTGAAGCCCGCTACCGCCAGCGCTATGTTGACCTGATCGTCAACCCCGAAGTCAAGGATACTTTTGTCAAGCGCAGCCAGATCCTGAAAGAGATCCGCGCTTACCTGGACGAAAAGGGCTTTTTGGAGGTCGATACCCCCATCCTGACCCCGTTTGAAATCGGCGCTTCTGCCCGTCCTTTCTATACCCATCACAATACGCTGGATATGGATATGGTGCTGCGCATCGAGACAGAGCTTTACCTCAAGCGCCTGATCGTGGGTGGCATGGACCGTGTATATGAGGTTGGCCGTATCTTCCGCAACGAGGGTATGGACCCCAAGCATAACCCCGAATTTACCACCATTGAGCTGTATCAGGCATTCACTGATTTCCACGGCATGATGGATCTGGTGGAAGAGCTCTACAAACGCCTGGCTCTCAAGGTCTGCGGCAGCATGGAGATCACCTACCAGGGCAAGCAGATCGACTTGGGCCACTGGGAGCGCCTGACCATGGTGGAGGCCGTCAAGAAGTATTCCGGTGTTGATTTCGATGACTGGAAAACCGATGAGGATGCCATCGCCGCTGCTAAGGAGCACCATGTGGAGCTGCCCGAAGTTCCGACCAAGGGTGCGATCCTGGCAGAGTTCTTTGATGCATTTGTTGAAGATAAGCTCATCCAGCCTACTTTTATCTATGATTATCCTGTCGAAATCAGCCCGCTGGCCAAGCGCAAGCCCGATGACCCGGCGTTTACTGAGCGGTTTGAGTATTTCATTGACTGCACCGAGTATGGCAACGCATTCAGCGAGTTGAATGACCCCATCGACCAGAAAGCACGTTTTGAGCGCCAGGTTGCTGAGCGCAAGGCCATCGAGCCCAACTGCAAAGCCCAGGTTGATTACGACTATGTTACCGCTTTGGAATACGGCCTGCCCCCCACGGGCGGTCTTGGCTTCGGCGTTGACCGTCTCGTCATGCTCCTGACCGACAGCGCCTCCATCCGCGATGTTCTGCTGTTCCCCACGATGAAGCCTATCGACTAAAAAGCATTGATTCTACGCCTTTTATAAACCTGGCTTGGCTGATTTGACACCACATTGACACCAAACTTGCAGAAAAGGCTTTACAAAAATAGCAGAGAGTTATCCTCTTACGGGGATGGCTCTCTGCTTTTTAGTCCAGTTGTGCATTTCTATACATAGTATGGAGAAAGTTCTATCTCCCTCTGTTAAATTCCCTCATAAATTGACGCAGGCGGCTTATCGGTGGTATAATTTACAATAATTATAAAGGCAACACCGCACAATTCCCGCCTGACGGCT
>UMHF01013536.1_pt1 | contig 21723 bp, 17 predicted proteins | sample 1965431 | NCBI WGS metagenome assembly UMHF01 (sample SAMEA4836088, study PRJEB28245) | human gut metagenome | biome: gut microbiome; material: fecal sample | place: Denmark | collected 2008
AACAGTTTCCATTACGCCACCGAAATTCATTTCTGCCATAATTATTTTTGTTTTGTGCGGCTTGCCGTTGTGGAGCCGCGGGTTTAACTTGTCCATACGGATGCGAGCTAATTCTTATCCAAAGAATGCCTGTTTGATCCGTCCACCCCCTATCCAAGAGGGCGGCTCTGGGTTTATTTTCTTATCTGGGTGCAAAGGTAATAAATCAATATGAAACTACCAAATTTTTCTTTCACTTTTTTACAAATTTCGCTTTACTTCTTACAACTTCGACTTCTTTTGCGTCATTTTTGCAGATTTTTGTTATCTTTATGCAATATTCTCCCTCATTTACTTCCTCCTCGTAGAAATTGAGACGGTCGCCCTGATGACTCTCTGCCACGTATGCAATTTCAAATCTCTGCAAAAAATGGGTATTATAGTAATCCAAGTCGAATAAATCAAGAATATGTTCGATATATTTCACTGAATTGATATGTCCATTGACATCTACATCATTATAATAGGTGTCGATACTGCGCACAAACTTGGCATCGGCAGACATCTTGACACGAGAACTGGCTGCTATAGGACATTCTTTCTCTTCCTCGAGATACTCCTTGATAAGTCCATCATGGATGGAGAATATATCTACCGGCTGTCGGGTCTCAGTATCTATCATCGCCCACACACTCTTGCCATAGCCATATACCTTCTCCTCTTCATCAGCAGCTGGCTTACCACATATCTTGAAATCACGGGCTGTAAAATACTTCATGGCATTCTCCACCCAGGTCTCAACATAGAACTTGTCATACGACTTAGGCATCTCGGTCATCTCTATGGCCAAGCGACTAAGCACCCAAGTCTTATGTCGTGGCATGAGATAGTTCATGCCATAACCACGGTCATTGCTATGAAAATCGGCTGCATTCAACAAATGATTGCCTAAATGCCCCATAAACAGGTGACTGGAAAAGTCACAATGAAAAGGTTCCGAAAGGAACTCGTATCTTCCTACTTTACTTAATAATTCCATATCTTATACGAAAAAATGCCTTCTTGTTTTTAAATTCTTTGCAAATCTACAATTTTTTATTGAGAATGCCAAAGAAAAGATCGAGAATTTCTTCTGCTAACGGCGTTCATAAAAACAAACGAGCTACAACCGTAGAACAACTGTCTTACGATCGTAGCCCGCTTATTCCTATATTTCTCTATCTCTGTTATTCCTCTGCACTCTGCTTCAGATAATCTGAGATAGGCTCATCGAAACTTCTTGTTACTGCAATACGGCCTGAGCGAGTATATTGCAAGAGACAATCAAAACTGTTCAACTTATGGAACAAGTCTGTAATATCCTCTGTCAAACCAGCCAAGAGTACCGTACTGTAAGTTGGATTAACCTCCATCATACGAGCATCGTGCTTACGGATCGTACGGGAAACCTCAGGGTTTTCCAGCAGAACAGGAGTTGAAATCTTGAAAAGAGCCACCTCATGGATGAAAATCTGATCATCCGAATAGTAATCACTCTTCACGACATCGATTTTCTTCTCTATCGCCTTGTTGATTTTCTCTATCTGCTCAGAATCACTCCATACCGTAATGGTATATTTGTGGATATTCTTGATGCTGCTGGCCGATACGTTCAGGCTCTCGATATTTACTTGTCTGCGGGTGAATACTGCGGTAATCTGATTCAGGATACCCGCAATGTTCTCTGAATAAACAAGCAATGTATATAATTTCTTGTCACTATTATTGTCCATCTTATTTTTCCTTTCTAAAATGTCTGTTACACTTTACTTTGTAAAATGCCGGTTACACCTTATTATATATATATATATGAATCGAGAACTTTAGTAATGAAGTTCCAACTGCATTTCATCAACACTCTTGCCAGGCAAGGTCATCGGAACGATGTCCTCATCTTCCTTGATGGCGCACTCCAGAAGGTAAGGCCCCTTGGTAGCAATCATCTTCTCCACTTTCGCCTTCAGATCCTTGCGGTCGATGACCACATCGTAAGGAATGCCGTAAGCCTTGGCTATTTCCTCATAACGAGGGTTCAGCATGTGGGTAAAGGAGCGACGGCCTTCAAACATCAGGTCTTGCCACTGACGTACATTGCCAAGATAATTGTTGTTCAGGAGAATCATCTTCACAGGTGCCTGCTGCTCCATGATCGTACCCAATTCCTGGATATTCATCTGGAAACCGCCATCACCGAAGAAACAGCAGATGGTTCTGTCTGGAGCACCAAAGGTTGCACCGATAGCAGCAGGAAGACCGAATCCCATAGTTCCAAATCCACCACTGGTAACAATACTCAGTTTCTTGGTGAACTTGAAGTAGCGGCTACTGATCATCTGGTTCTGACCTACGTCGTTCACGAGAACAGCCTCATTATGGGTAGCTTCCGTTACCACATTGGTCACCTCGCCCATCAGCAGAGGACCCTCTGTAGGATGGATATCCTTCTCGATTACCTTCTCCTGCTCCTGCTGGCGATAAACCTCGAATGAATCTCTCCACTCACGGTGAACATTCTTGTTCAGCAAACGGGTAATTGCCGGCAAAGTCTGCTTACAGTCACCTATCACAGCAACATCCGTCTTGATGACCTTGTCAATTTCAGCCTTGTCTATATCCAGATGGATGATTTTAGCCTGCTTAGCATATTTAGAAGGAACACCCGTAATACGGTCGCTGAAACGCATACCAATAGCTATCAGCACATCACACTCCTGAGTCTTCATGTTGGTAGCATACGAACCGTGCATACCGAGCATACCCATATTCAACGGATGATTGCTTGGTAAAGCAGAAAGACCGAGCAGCGTACGACCTGCAGGAATATCAGCCTTCTCCAGGAATTCAATCAACTCATTGTGAGCACCGCCCAATTCCACGCCATGACCTACCAGTGCAAATGGACGCTTGGCATTATTGATCAATTCGGCAGCCTCCTCTACAGCCTTGGCATCTATGGCAGGATAAGGATTGTAAGAGGTAACCTTCTCACATTTTACAGGTTCCCACTCACAAGTAGCAATCTGGGCATTCTTGGTAAAGTCGAGAACGACAGGACCCGGACGACCACTGCGGGCAATATAGAAAGCACGGCTCACAGCCCAAGCTACATCCTCAGGACGACGAATCTGATAAGCCCATTTAGAGATAGGTTGGGTAACACCCACCAGGTCAACCTCCTGGAACGCATCCGTTCCCAAGGCGCCCACGCCTACCTGACCAGCAATAACCACGATAGGTGTAGAATCCATCATGGCATCAGCAATACCAGTCAAAGTATTTGTTGCTCCAGGACCACTGGTCACGAGTGTTACGCCCACTTCGCCACTGACTCGAGCATAGCCCTGTGCAGCATGAGCAGCAGCCTGCTCGTGACGTACCAAGATGTGATCAAACACCTTATTTTCTCCTCTCGTGTAACCATACAGTGAATCAAACACTGGCATGATGCTTCCCCCCGGATAACCGAAAATGGTCTTTACACCCTCAGCTTTCAGGGAGCGCATCAACGCTTCTGCTCCTGTTATTACTTCTTTTGCCATTATTATTATATTTATTTCAAAGGAATGGGAAAATTCCACGCTATATCCAAGCAGAATATCCCATTACCTTTCTACTAAAAAGTTCAAAAACTATATATTTTCATCTTAATCGATAATTCTTACACCGCCCTTGTCTGCAGAACTTACACTCTGAGCGTATGCACGCAAAGCCTTGCTTACCACACGGTTACGCTTCAAAGGCTGCTGAGGACGGGCTGCCAATTCTTCATCAGACAACTTCACGTTGATAGAACGGCTTGGAATATCAATGACAATGATATCACCATCCTTGATCTTACCGATATTACCACCTGCAGCTGCTTCTGGAGAAATATGACCGATACTCAAACCAGAAGTACCACCAGAGAAACGACCATCAGTAATCAGAGCACACTCCTTGCCCAAATGGCGACTCTTGATGTATGAAGTAGGATAAAGCATCTCCTGCATACCAGGACCACCCTTAGGACCCTCATGAGTGATAACCACACAGTCACCAGAGTTTACCTTTCCATCAAGAATCCCCTCACAAGCATCCTCCTGAGAATCGAAGCAAACAGCAGGACCCTCAAAGTGCCAAAGTACAGGATCCACACCCGCAGTCTTCACTACGCAACCATTCTGGGCGATATTACCGAAGAGAACAGCCAGACCACCATCCTTGGTGTAAGCATGTTCCAAGTCACGGATACATCCATTCTCGCGGTCAGTATCAAGACTCTCCCACTGCGCATCCTGACTACCCATTTGGGTAGAGAATTTTCTGCCAGGTGCAGAATGATAGATTCTATCTGCCTCTGGATCAAGCTCAGAACCAGTGATATCATATTTCTTCATCTGCTCATCGAGTGTCTTTCCATCAACACGCTTTACGCTACCATTGATCAAGCCACCCTTGTTCAACTCATTCAGGATACCCATGATACCACCCGCACGATTGCACTCCTGAACACTATATTTCTGAGTATTTGGAGACAACTTGCAGAGACAAGGAACCTTACGGCTCAACTGGTCGATATCCTCCATCTTGAAGTCAGTACCAGCTTCCTGAGCAACAGCCAAAAGATGAAGCACCGTATTGGTACTACCACCCATTGCGATATCGAGAGTCATTGCATTGAGGAAAGCATCACGTGTTGCAATATTACGTGGCAATACGCTCTCATCACCATCCTCATAATAAGCATAAGCATTCTTCACTACCTGACGAGCAGCATCCTTGAAGAGTTGGATACGATTCTTGTGGGTTGCCAAGATTGTACCATTTCCTGGGAGACTCAAACCAATAGCCTCAGTCAGTGAGTTCATAGAATTGGCAGTGAACATACCCGAACAGCTACCACAACCAGGACAAGCACATTGCTCAATCTGCTTCATTTCCTCATCAGAAACACTGGTATCAGCACCCTTAATCATAGCAGTAATCAAGTCAGCATTCTCACCCTTCCAACGACCAGCTTCCATAGGGCCACCAGAGCAGAATACAGTAGGAATGTTCAAGCGCATAGATGCCATGAGCATACCAGGAGTCACCTTATCACAATTAGAGATGCAGATCATGGCATCAGCCTTATGAGCATTGACCATATACTCTACAGAATCTGCGATAATGTCACGGCTTGGCAAAGAGTAAAGCATTCCGTCATGACCCATAGCAATACCATCATCTACAGCGATGGTATTAAATTCGGCTGCATAGCAACCCATTGCCTCTATTTCCTTCTTGACAATCTGACCGATTTCATGAAGATGAGTATGACCAGGCACAAACTGTGTAAAGCTATTCACAATAGCAATAATTGGTTTGCCAAACTGCTCATGTTTCATACCTGCAGCTACCCAAAGTGCACGGGCACCTGCCATTCTTCTGCCTTCAGTACAGACGCTACTTCTTAATGGATGTTTCATATTGTTTTTATATTTTCAATTTTGACTGCAAAGATACTGAGAATTTATGTAATAACCAACAAATTTCACATAAACTTTCATTTTATTGCGAATTTCGTAACATAAATCAACGATTTGCTTTCGATTTATCACAGAAACTACACATTTTCGTTAGAATTGAGCATTCAAATAAACTAAAAACACAAAAACTATAACCTAAATCTTCTATATTATTTCACTCCTCCTTGGATTGCACCTCACATCAGTTATTAACATACGATCACTGGAATAGAAAATAACATCCGATGGAGCAAAAAAAATCCTCAAGGCAAAAAACCTTGAGGATTTATATGTTTGATAGAAAAAATTCTAATCAATGCGTTTATTACTCAGCAGCGCTGTTGTCGTTGAAAGTAGAAACGCGGTTGAACTCAACCTGCTTGAAGAGCTTGTCTGTTGCGCCCATACCCTTAGTTGTCAAACGATTAGCAGCAATCTTGTACTTCTTAACCAATACATTCTTAACTGCCTCAGCACGCTTCTCTGAAAGCTTCTGGTTCAACTCCTTAGGACCCTCTGGAGAAGCATAACCCTTGATCTCAACGTTAGCCTCTGGGTGATTCTTCATATACTGAGCGATCAACTCGATGTTAGGCATCTGGCTCTTCTCTACGTTAGACTTGCCCTGCTGGAACAATACAGTAGGCTGCAAGTTTGTAGCTGTAGCTGGCTTTACATACTTAGGCTTCTTGTTGCACTCGTCAAGAGCGTTCTGAAGATCCTTGATCTGCTTGTCCTTAGCTGAGAGCTGAGAATCCTTGTTATTCAAATCGTTGCGGAGGTTGTTGATCTGGCTGTTCAAACCATCGATCTCAGACTGATCACGGAGCTGAGCGACTGTGAAGTTGTGAGAACCATTAGAGTTCTTGAACTTGTAGATGAAACCAGCGTTCAACTGGAAGCCAGACTTGTTGATGTCATAAGCAACACCCTCATAACCATCACCATTCAAAGCCCAGTTCATAGATGGCTCTACATAGAACTGCCATGCCTTGTCAGCACCGAAGTTAACTGCGAAATCGATACCAGCCTTAGAAGTCAAAGCATTCCAGTTATCTGTTGTACCGAAAGAGTGTGCCCAACCAAGACCATAAACAGGGATAACCTCGAATGTACGTGGCTGACCCTTGTAACCAGCAAACCAGTTGCTCAAGTTTACAGTACCAATCAAGCTTGTGTTCATATAACGAACTTTAGTCTTTGATGGATATGCGTTGTGATCGTTGAAGTAAACATTGCTCTCAGCAGCCAAACCGAATACTGGAGTAAACCAACGACCGATACGAAGACCAGCATTTGAGTTGAGGTTGTTCATCCAACTGTGATTTGTAGTCTTTGTCATTACACCGCCATTAACGCCGATGTAGAAGTTGTCGAAAGTCTTGCTTTCAGTAACAGTCTGAGCTGATACTGATACTGCCATAGCTGCGGCAGCAAACAATAAAACTAACTTTTTCATGTCTCTCTAAAATTTATTAAATAAAATTATTAAATATCACTATAATTCTTCATGCAAATACTGCACAAATACTTATTTCGAATGCAAAGTAATAAAAAAAAACTTTAACTACCAAATATTTTCCACTAAATTTTGCAATTCAACCTATAAAACACGCAAAAAAGCCAATATTCATTCCTTTTTCGGACAATCCTATCAGTTTTCTTGCATATTCTATATCGGTTTTATGAGATATATGCACACCTCATAAAAGGTATCCTTTCAGAAAAAAAGCTACAAGGCCCAGACATTCGATTGGCGAGGACCTATTTCGATTTCCTTTTGAGCTAAACCTGACAGTTTCAGCTTCAGTGTTCGCGGCAAAGCATTGACAATTTTCAGCCATACCTTTCCCGACTTACTGTCTTTCACGACACTGACGCCCACATAGCGTTTCAAGACCTCCGGCAACTGCAAATCAGAAGCGATATAAACGTCACCACTATGTACGGAGAACATCTTCTGCACCTGATAGCTTTCTGTCGCGCGTACCTTATTATTATTAAAGTACATCATATCCGGATTCCAGTTGGCATAACCATCCTTGCAAAGCAGAGGTGCATAAGAGGTCATTTCCACCACATCGCCATTACGTTCCACACTACAGAGATGAATACCTTCTGCCAAGGCACGGTCCACCTCATTATTTCCATTGGCTGCATATTCACCGAGATATACCTTAGGCATACTACGGTCATAATGGTCGTAATAGTCCTGATGATTGATAAACCAACCTGGTTTTTCGTAATAATGCTCATCTACCGCATCAATATACTGTCGGTTTTCCTTAGCAATCTTCCAGCCTTCCACATAATCTGAAGAAGGATAATGGAAAGGTCCTACCGTTCCCACCACCTCGATATCAGGATATTTCTGCTTCAATGCCTTGCATATCATCAGATAACGCTCCTTGAACGTCGTAGAAATCAGGTCTTCGTTTCCGATTCCAATCATCTTCAGATTGAAAGGAGCCGGATGTCCTGCATCAGCACGCATCTTGGCCCATGAAGAAGTGGCAGGATCTCCATTCGCCCACTCCACCAGGTCGAGTACATCCTGTACATACTGTGGCATCTGGTCCATTGGAATACCTCCCTGCTGTCCGCAGAGTCCTTGCGCATTAGGCTGTGAATTCTGACAAGGTACACCCGCTGCCAATACCGGCAATGGCTCTGCACCCATATCCTCGCACCATTGGAAATACTCATAGAAACCGAGTTGTCTGGTCTGATGATAATTCCAGATATTTCTGGCTGGTTTGCGATCCTTCAAGGGTCCTACCGTTTCCTTCCAATGATAGATATTGTCCAGACCCTGTCCATGCAACATACAACCGCCAGGGAAACGAACAAACTTCGGTTTGAGTTCTGCGATTTTCTCTGCCAGATCCTTGCGGAGTCCGTGACCTTTATAAGTATCACGAGGTTTCAGACTCACGAGATCAATACACACCTGAGTCTCTCCCTTTGGAATAAGGGCCAAGCGGATGCCTTTACCCTCTTCGAGATTTCCCTGATATTTATCAGTAATGACCAGTTGCGCCTTATATTCAGACCACTCATTGCCAACAACCTTCACCTTAGCCTGTGATATAACATCCCCCGCTTCATCAACCAGAGCTACCATGAGTTGCTTATTCTTTCCATTCAGGCAACGAGCATACAAACTCACGTCATAATAAGAAGCAGCATGCTTTCCTTCCTTCTTCGCATCACGAGCACCTCGCAGGATAGAAATGCCATCCCATCCTATATTATAAATAGGTGTAGCACCCAACACCGCATAGTGAGGATTATTTTTGCTCACTCCGTTTTCTACGGAAACAGAAGACAAGTCCACTCCCTGCCAAGCAGTCGTTGCATTCCACGAATGCTTTCTATCATCCTTGTTGTATTCAAAATCACCGTTTTGAAGAAGTTCGGCACACAATCCGCCATCAGCAGCCCGACTGATATCTTCAAAGAAAATACCAATCAACTTATCTGAGATACGCTTCGTTTGTTTTCCGTCAACCACCAACTTCGCCTCTATCCTGTCACTCTCATCCATCTGAGTAAGAACAGCCTTTTCACCATGCATGGCAACCTGTCTGTCATTATATTCCTTGACAAGCGCAGCCAGTTCCTGATTTGTTTTTGGAATCTGACGGTTATTTTCCCGATTCTCCTCATCCAAGGCCTTAAACCAAGCACGGATATAATTCAGGTGAACAGCAGGTATTTCAAACTCATCACCCTTCTGCATTTTACCATTGATCAGTACCGAATCTTTATCCCATAGGATTTCATCGGCAGAAGCTTCCAAGGAATCTTCCACAAAAGTACGGAAATCCTGAGAAGCCTGCACGTAGCGTTTTCCCTTTTCCGTCTTGATATAGATATCAAAATTACCATCTTCCATCTGGTAAGCAACAGGAGATTTCACTCCTTTCTCGGCTACAATGGGATAATCCTGCGGGCGCCATGTCACCAAATCTTCGGAATAAGCCACTGCAAACTGCGGAAATAATTCTCCCACACTCCACAAGGCACGCCAAGTTCCATCATTGGCCTGTACAACAGAGGGACTGTACATCTTCTTACCCGATCCCCAAGGACCATAATCAGAAGCACAAAGTTGTCCTACATCGATCCATTTTTCATTATCTGACAGATACGCCAAACGCAATCCCTGGGTAGGATCAGGAGAATACAGGAACACCTGACAGGTCGTATCCTTACCCATCACGGAATAGGCAGGAGTATTCTGCTCATCCCAGAAGGCAGGATTACCCTTAGGATTCAACTTGCCACTCGCCATCAACGAGGTAAAGGAAAGTATAGCTGTAGAAGCCAATAAAATTTTATGGTTCATCTTCATTGATTTATGTTTTTAATAAGAGATATATCTACAAAAAAGGGGCCGAGTGCATCACTGCGCCCTGCCCCCGACCAAATTAGAGAGTTATAAAAAATCAAGTATTTGTTAAGCTTACTTGTTTCGCTTACAAGTACAAGTTGTTTGATACTTGTATTTCTTTTTAGTATGGGGCTGCCTTGTCTGTAATAGCTATCAGACTCAGACCTCACCCCTACTTATAATATTCTTTTTTGCCAGCAGCGAGGGTATTCTTCATCAAAGAACAGATCGTCATCGGTCCTACACCACCAGGAACCGGTGTGATGAAAGAACATTTCTCTGCTACTTCATCAAACTTCACATCACCATTGAGACGGAAACCGCTTTTTTTAGTTGCATCAGGTACACGCGTTGTACCCACATCGATCACAACAGCACCCGGCTTCACCATATCAGCCGTTACGAAATCCGGTCTGCCGATAGCAGCGATGATAATATCAGCCTCACGACATTCCTCCTTCAGGTTCTTGGAATGAGAATGACAGACCGTTACCGTAGCATCACCATACTGCTTTTGCATCATCAGTTGAGCCATAGGCTTGCCAACGATATTGCTACGTCCGAGCACCACGCATTTCTTGCCACTGGTCTCGATATGATAATGCTGCAACAAGGTAAGAATACCCAATGGAGTGGCAGAAATGAAACAAGGAAGACCGATTGCCATTCTACCCACATTGACAGGATGGAAACCATCCACATCCTTGCGATAGTCTATCGCCATCGTCACCTTCTGCTCATCAATATGCTTAGGCAAAGGCAACTGTACGATGAATCCATCCACATCATCATCCTGATTGAGTCTGTCAACGCAAGCCAGAAGTTCCTCTTCTGTTACGTCATCTTCAAATCGGATCAGCGTAGATTTAAATCCACACTTTTCACAAGCCAAGACCTTGTTTTTCACATAGGTCTCACTACCTCCGTCGTGCCCCACGAGCACGGCCGCGAGATGAGGTTGCTTGCCACCTTGCGCTACTATCTGCTTCACCTCCTCGGCTATCTGTTCCTTGATGGCGGCTGCTGTCGCCTTTCCGTCGATTAGCTGCATTTGATTCAATATTAAATGTTAAGTATTTAATCACATTCCCGGCATCTTAGGCATACCTGGCATACCCTTCATGCGGCTCATCATCTGTGCCATCTTGTTGCCAGTCATCATCTGCATCATCTTGCGGGTCTGATCGAACTGCTTGATGAGCTTGTTCACATCCTGGATATTGGTACCAGAACCCTTGGCAATACGCTGACGGCGGCTGGTATTCAGAATACCAGGATTTGAGCGCTCCTTAGGAGTCATACTCTGGATGATAGCCTCAACCCCCTTGAAAGCATCCTCAGGGATATCAACATCGCGGATAGCCTTGCCGACTCCAGGAATCATACTGGCCAAATCCTTGATGTTACCCATCTTCTTGATTTGCTGAATCTGAGCATAGAAATCATTGAAGTCGAACTGGTTCTTGCGAATCTTCTTCTCCAACTTCTTAGCCTCCTCCAGATCAAACTGCTCCTGAGCACGTTCTACGAGTGAAACCACGTCACCCATACCGAGGATACGGTCTGCCATACGAGCTGGATGGAATACGTCGATGGCTTCCATTTTTTCACCAGTACCGATAAACTTGATAGGCTTGGTTACCACTGTACGGATACTGAGTGCAGCACCACCACGGGTATCACCATCAAGTTTGGTAAGTACAACGCCATTGAAATCCAAGCGATCATTAAACTCCTTCGCTGTATTGACAGCATCCTGACCAGTCATGGAGTCAACAACAAACAAGGTTTCATCCGGGTGCAAATGATTCTTCAGATTACTGATCTCATTCATCATCTGCTCATCGATGGCAAGACGGCCGGCAGTATCGACGATGACCACATCATTGCCATTGGTCTTAGCCTGCTGGATGGCATGATCAGCAATCACGCATACATCCTTGTTGTCAGGCTCAGCATATACAGGAACTCCCACTTGCTCACCTACCACCTTCAACTGGTCGATAGCAGCAGGACGATATACGTCGCACGCTACGAGCAATGGTTTCTTTCCCTTCTTGGTCTTCAGCATATTAGCGAGCTTACCACTGAAGGTAGTCTTACCAGAACCCTGCAAACCACTCATCAAGATAATAGCAGGATGGCCTTCGAGCTTCAAAGGAGCCTCTTCGCCTCCCATCAACTCAGCCAACTCATCGTGTACCAACTTCACCATCAACTGTCCTGGCTTCACGGCAGTAAGCACGTTCATACCCAGCGCCTTTTCCTTCACAGAGTTGGTGAACTCCTTGGCAACCTTAAAGTTCACATCGGCATCCAAAAGTGCACGACGTACATCCTTCATGGTTTCAGCCACGTTGATTTCAGTTATCTTACCTTCACCTTTCAATATTTTGAAAGAGCGCTCTAATCTATCACTTAAATTTTCAAACATGTTTAATTCTTCTTTATATTTTGGCTACAAAATTACAACTTTTTTCCGAATTTCCATGTATAATTTATCATAAAAAATACCAATTCAAGAACATCATGCCTTGTTTTTGGGGCAATCGAGTATATTATAGCCATTTTATCACCTCTATTTCAGGGATTCCCCATCATTTTCCTCCAATTCCGGGACACTTTCCTCTTCTTTTTTCATACCAGGAGGAGAAAGCTGTATCTGCTTGCCCGTAACCTGTTCATAGGCAGAAACTATCGGGTCTTTCTTGTCATATTCACCCAATATTTTCCGGGCATTCCGCAAATGTTTCTGGTCGCGACGACCACGACTGTCCAACATATTCCCCAAGTCAATACCGATACCAGTAGTTCCAGAGCCTATCATACTTGCAGCCTGCTGCACCTGGTCTTCCATATCCTTGACATGCTGCTGGCCTTTACCCCAGACTTCCACAGTTCCCAACTGCGTACTCTCAGGAATCAGAAAAACCGTATCAGGTAGTTCCTTCAGATAAACCGTTGTCTTCAAGAAGCCCGACTTAGAAACCGTAGCACTATCAAACTGATACTTCATAGACCAGTATCCCCGATAGTCCGTACGCGCCCAATGGTTATTGTTGGTATGGATAAGAGCCTCCTTGATAGGCACATGATCCTCCGCATTGGCAACTACACACGTCTTCTGCGCCATCACCTCCACGAACATCACGAATGCCATCAAGAACCATATAATCAATCTCTTCATAATCGTAACATTTAGTTATCACAAAAGTACATAATTACTTGAAAACGACCAAACATAAACACAGAAGTTTAAAAAGTTTAAGGAGAATTAAGGGAGAATACACAAACAAAAAAAAGAGCAAGGTCATCAAAACGCCTTGCTCTTATATACGATTCTATCAATCACAATATGATAGAGAATTCCTTATTCATTTTCAGCCCCAGTAGTACCACTCTTCTCAATACGCTTAGCCTCCTCAAGCAACTTGATGGCATCCACATACTGAGCAATACCCTGAGCCACTTCCTTGGCAGCCTTCATGGCTAAGACCACAGTCTGAGGACGGTGAACCACATCACCGCCGGCAAAGACACCACGACGGGTAGTCATACCAAACGGACGATCAACAACCTTAACATAGCCCTTCTCATCCACCTCAATACCAGCTGTAGTAGAAACGATACGGTTTGCAGGACGAGAGCCGATAGCCAGATAGATTCTATCAAATTTCTCTACCTTCTCCCCATCAGGCGTGTTCAGCACACAACTGCCCAAGCGTCCGTTCTTACCTTTCAGGAAAGCCTCAACAGTAGTTTTCCACTCAAACTTCACACCTTCTTTCACAGCATCCTCATATTCGCTCTGAATGGCAGGCATCTCCTCCTGAGTCTTACGATAAAGCACTGTCACATCAGCACCCAGACGAATAGCCGTACGGGCAGCATCCATGGCCACATTACCACCACCGATCACACCCACCTTCTCGCCATCACGCAAAGGCACCATATCTCGTGTCAGGGCACCCTCATTGTAAGCATTCACATTATGGAGGAAATAAGTACTCTGACTTACACCATGCAACTTGCTTCCAGGAGTAGAATCCATATTCTGAGGCACACTCGTACCCGTTCCCATAAAGATCGCATCATATCCTGCACGGAAAAGACTGTCGATAGTTACATTGTTCTCGCCTACCATACAATTGGTAATAAACTGAACGCCCAATGCCTCAATCTTGCTCACCTCATCGCGCACCACACTCTTTGGCAGACGATACTCAGGAATACCATACATCAAGACGCCACCCGGTTCAGCCTGACCTTCAAAGATGGTTACATTAAAGCCCTGACGAGCCAAATCACCGGCAACCGTCAAGCCAGCCGGACCCGAACCGATGACGGCCACACGACCACGAGTCTTCTGAGGAAGTTTCTCACGAGACAACTTCATCTTCGTATCGAAATCAGCAATAAACTGCTCCAGTTTACCAATCTGTACCGGTTTACCCTTCTTGCCCAAGACACAATGACCCTGGCATTGCTTCTCATGAGGGCAAACACGTCCGCAGATAGCAGGCAAGTTACTCTTTTCATTGATGATAGACATGGCAGCTCCCATATTACCCATCGACAACTCGTGTACGAAATCAGGAATGTCATTTTCTATCGGACATCCTTTACGGCACTGTGGGACCTTACAATGAAGACAACGCTTAGCCTCCTCGATTGCCTCACGGGTAGAAAAGCCCTCGTTTACAACCTGGAAAGCAGCTGCTGGCTCATTGGCAGCAGAAACAGGAGCATCCGTAGCCTTGTTATTCTGTTGTTCAATCTGTTCACTCATAATATTTTTCTTTTTTTTGATATTGAACTTCACTACTCTTCATTTAGATAGTTTGCGGGTGCAAAGTTACGAATCATCAATGCTCCTTGATTTCAATATCCTCTCTTACATGGTTACGAATCTTCGTCAGGAAGAGCTTCATGCGTTTGGCATCCTTGTGATCGATGATATCTATCAACTCTGCCAACTCTTCACGTATCTGAGAAACCTGTCCCGAAGTATAAGGATTGAAAAGGATTTCCTGCAAGAGATAATCATCCTCATTCAACACACCCTTGGCTATCTGCATGTGGCGCTTAAAGGTAGTACCAGGTGCATCTTGATGCTTCATCACAGCCGCAAAGGCAAAGGTGCTGACAAAAGGAATACTCAGCGAATATGCCACCGTCTGGTCGTGCTCATCAAAAGTATATTCATGCAGACTCAATCCCAACTTCTGATACAAGTCCTTAAAGAAGATCTTGCCCATGTAGTCGCCCTCCTTGATGATGACCGCATTCTCCTCTGAAAGTTGATTCAGATTGGCAAACGTAGGACCAAACATCGGGTGCGTACTGACATAGCGGAATCCGCTCTTCTCATAAAACTCCTGTAAACCCGTCTTCACGGAAGCTATATCACTGATGATACAATCCTTCGACAAATGAGGCAACACCTCTTCGAAAGCAGACAAAGTATATTTCACCGTCACCGCATTGATGACCAGTTCCGGACGAAACATCTCTACTTCCTCCATCTTGGTGAAACGATAACAGTTGTAGGTAAAACGAAGACGCTTAGCATCCTTCTCATACACTGCCACCTCATGATCGAAGCTGAGCAGGTCGATGAAAAAACTTCCCATCTTACCTGCTCCCATGATTAATATTCTCATTTTAATTCTTCACTCTTCGTTCTTCACTCTTCACTTAAATATTACTTCTGATTCAAAATTTCCAACTGCTGGCGAACACTTTCCTCATGGATATGCTCGAAGATCTGGGCAGCAAACTCAGGGCTCATACCACAAAGGGCAGCCTGTGCACCGCGCTTGTCCAGAATTTCATTGTAACGGTTGGTCTGTACGATGGTCATATTATGCTCCTTCTTGTAAGTACCAATCTCACGACAAACACGCATACGCTTAGCCAAGAGATCCATCAACTGGTTGTCCAGCTCATCAATCTGACCACGCAACTGATGCAGACCTTCAGTAGAATAATGCTCATCACGAACCACCAAGAGACTCAGGATGTAATCCAGAACCTCAGGAGTAACCTGCTGCTTAGCATCACTCCAAGCATCATCAGGCTGGCAGTGACTCTCCACGATCAAGCCATCAAAACCAAGGTCCATTGCCTGCTGACAAAGTGGAGCGATCAAATCACGACGACCACCGATATGGCTTGGGTCACAGATGATAGGCAACTGTGGAATGCGGCGATGCAACTCAATAGGAATCTGCCACATAGGAAGATTTCTATAAATCTTTTTATCAAAGCTGGAGAAACCACGATGGATAGCACCCAACTTCTTGATACCAGCCTGATTGATACGCTGGAGAGCACCAATCCACAGCTCCAAATCAGGGTTTACAGGGTTTTTCACCAATACCGGTACATCCACGCCTTTCAAACTGTCAGCAAGAGACTGCATCGCAAAAGGATTGGCAGAAGTACGTGCACCGATCCATAGAATATCGATACCATACTTCAATGCCAGCTCCACATGCTCAGGTGTAGCCACCTCAGTAGCAGTCAGCATACCGGTTTCCTCCTTCACCTGCTTCATCCAAGGCAAAGCTGCCTCACCATTTCCCTCAAAACCGCCTGGTTTGGTGCGAGGCTTCCATACACCAGCTCTGAACATATGGCAACCCTTGGCAGCCAACTGTCTTGCTGTTGTCATAACCTGCTCTTCTGTCTCTGCAGAACATGGACCTGCAATCACACAAGGGCGTTCCTGATCACTAGGAAAATTCAATGGTTCTAATTCTAATTCCATAGTCGTATATTTTAATTGTTTTTATTTCTTTCCAAACACACTCTTGATTCTTTCAAGTGCCTCCTTCATTTTCTCATCCTTAGCACACAGGCTGATACGGACATAGCGCTTTCCGTTGCTTCCAAAGATGAAACCAGGGGTGATAAACACACGGGCTTCATGGAGCACCTTCTCCGTCAAATCCTCTACATCAGCATATTTCTCCGGTATCTTTCCCCAAAGGAACATTCCCACCTGATTAGGATCGAAAGTACAATCCATCACCTTCATGATTTCCTCTGCGATATCACGGCGACGGCGATAGTTCACGATATTATACTCATGATGCCATTCATCGCTATTCGTATTGAAAGCCTCAGCAGCAGCCAACTGAATACCACGGAACGAACCGTTGTCGATATTACTCTTCACTTTCAGGATCCAGGAGATGAAAGTCTTGTTGCTGGAGATCATCGCCACACGCCATCCCGGCATATTATGGCTCTTGCTCATAGAGTTGAACTCAATACAGCAGTCCTTTGCACCAGGCACCTGCATGATGCTCATCGGATGCTCATTCAGCACAAGCGAATAAGGATTGTCATTCACCACCACGATATCATGCTTCTTGGCAAATTCCACCAATCTTTCGTAAGTTTCCATGCGGGCATTTCCACCCGTTGGCATATTTGGATAATTGGTCCACATGAGTTTCACTCTACTCAAATCCATCTTCTCCAAAGCCTCAAAATCCGGCTGCCACCCATTGTCCTCACGCAGATCATAATAAGTAATCTTGGTTCCAAGAATCTTGTTGATGGCAGTATAGGTTGGATAACCAGGATTAGGAATGAGTACCTCATCACCTGGATTGCAGAATGCAAGCGTTACGTGCAGAATACCCTCTTTGCTACCGATAAGCGGCTGAATTTCCGTAGCCCAGTCAAGATCCACATTGTACCATCGCTTATAGAAACCTGCCATCGCCTTACGCAACTCAGGTATGCCCACGGTAGGCTGATAACCATGTGCATCAGGGCGCTGTGCCACCTCACACAATTTATCAATGGTCTGCTTAGAAGGAGGCATATCCGGACTACCGATCGCAAGACTGATAATATCCATTCCTTCGGCATTCAACTTGGCAACTTCCTTCAGTTTTCTACTGAAGTAGTATTCTTGAATTTCCGTTACTCTATTCGCTGGCTGTATCATTTTATCTAATGTTTATTTTTAATGTTCAATGTTTCATGTTAAATTTCAAGAGCATACGAATTCTTCACTCTTTCTCCTCATATTCCCCTAACACCTTGATTTTCTTCACCAGAGGAGTAATTGCATCAATACTCTGGCGGTATCGGGTAAGGTTGTCGAAAGTCAAATCGACATAGAAGAGATACTCCCATTCGTGTCCGATATTAGGCAAAGACTGAATCTTCGTCAGATTGATATCATAGAAACTCAAGATGGTGAGCACTTTGGAGAGAGAACCCTTGTCGTGAGAGAGGCTGAACACGATGCTCGCCTTGTTGGCTTTCTCTATCGGACGAAGCAGTGCAGCCTTCTGCGGATTGCAAACCACGAGAAAACGGGTAAAATTGTGCGGATTATCGTGGATACCTTCCTGCAGCACCTTCATGCCATACATCTGAGCAGCATAAGAAGAGCAGATAGCCGCCCACCCTCTCACATGGTGTTTAGCAATATAAGCTGCCGAACCCGCCGTATCCTCAGCCTCCACCGCCTTCAAGTCGGGATGGTTGGCAAGAAACTTACCGCACTGCATCAAAGCTACTGGATGAGAGTGAACCTCTTGGAGCGTACTCCAATCATCCTCCGGAAGACAACAGATACTATGTTCGATGTGCAGCCTATGCTCACCCACCACAGTAGTACCACTCTGTCGTAGCAACTCATAATTGTGAAGCAAACTGCCAGCAATGGTATTTTCGATGGCAGTGATGCCGATGACAGTAGGATCACGCTTGATGTTCTCAAACACCTCTTCGAAGGTAGCACAACAAATCAACTCTATCTGCTCGCCCTCGAAATACTCATGCGCAGTAATGTCATGAAATGATCCTAACTCACCTTGTATTGCTATTCTCTTCATTGCCTCTTTTTCTTTTATTAGTTTGAATATCCTCAAGACTCATCCAGAAGAAGACTCTTACGAAAAACGGTCCTGCTCCATATAGAGCGGGACCGTTTCGATAGATTTCTTAATCTTATATCCTAAGTTGAAATTTACACGCAACTTCCCGCTTTACAATTGCTTGCAAAGTAAAAGTAAAAGCTAAAATAGTACGCATTAAACTTCATATTCTTTCTTGTTTTAATTGTTTGATATTATACGCTTGCAAAAGTAGTGTTTTTTTCTGATACCACCAAACAAATTGATAGTTTTTTCTACATTTTGCTTATATTTTTCGATAAATCCCCTACTTTCAACCGATTTTTATCATAAAAATACGTTTTTTATCTACAAAACTTGTATTTTATCTGCAATGTTCCTTACCTTCAGCTTTAAATTCCCCCGTCACAGCATCCGCCTCCTGAGGATTCATTTCCAGGTAACTCTGCATATCTTTCTCCGCATTCACCTTGTCACCCTTCGCCAGATAGATTGCACCACGCTCTTTGAAAGCGATGGCAGAGAATGGGTTCACGTCTATTACCTTATTATAATAGGAGATAGCATCATCCATCCTTCCTTGAGCCAGCAGAATACGAGCCTTCAGGAGAAGCACCTCCTCTACAGGCTCCTCCAACTGTTCAAGAAGCCAGGCAGCATCTTCCTCTGCACCCTTCACATCACCCAACTTCAAAAGTGTTTCGCCACGCAGCAATCTGGATTGTACCGCCTGCGCCAAACCCTCCTGCTGCTTTTCAGCCAAAAGAATACTCTTCGTCAGCATGGCAATGGTATTGATCACATCACCCTGTCCCAGGCAAGCCTTGGCATAAAGGAACAGCAGGTGAGCATCATCCTTGTCGATGAGCATCCCTTTCTCACAGGCATGTGACATCGCCCCATAATCCTCCATCATATAAGTCACCTCAGCCATACGAACAAAAATCTGCTTGTTATCCGGCTGAGCCTCCGACAATTTGCGAAGCTGATCATAAGCCTGCGCGAGTTCACCTTTCTGGATAAGAGCCAGAGAAAGATAATCACGCACCTCCAAAACCTCCTGGTCCTCTTTGGAAGCATCCCCCTCTTCATCTACGTGTTTAGCCTGCAAAGCATTGGTCAGACACTTGATGGCATAATCCATCTGTCCCTGATGCATCGCCCGCACACCATCATATTTCAGCACCTCGAAATCCTTGGCAGACTGATCTTCCTTATTATCTTCAGACGACTCACTTTTGCCGCCAAAAAAACGCTTAAAAAATCCCATAAAGTCTATGTTTAAGTCAATGATTATTTTAATAAAAAACACGTTTAAATTCCAATTCTACTGGAAAAACCCTTGCAAAAGTAATGTTTTTCCACGATTATTCCAAATTTTCACATCAATACTTTGTCGTTTTAAATAATATTCATACCTTTGCAGTCGAAAAAGAAAGAAGAAAATTAATTTTAATTTATATAATTTTTCAAAACAAAGAATAATACGACGACATGAAAAGTTTATTTTTGATGATTGCCACCTTGTTGGTTAGCGGATTCGCAAAGGCACAAACCAACGCACAGGTCCTGTATGATTTCGGTTCTGACCGTAAGTTTGTAACCCTCACCCTTGAAATGTTCAAGCAGGACAAATGGGGTAACACCTATTTCTTTGTAGACCACGACTTCAATTACGACAAGATGGACACCAACAGTCCAAACGTGGCACAGGGTGGAACCTATACTGAGATTTCACGTGCATTGAACTTCTGGCAGAACAGCCCAATGAAGAACTGGAACCTCCACGTAGAGTATAATGGTGGTATTACCAAGAACTACCCTATCAACAATGCATGGCTTTTCGGTGTAGAGTATTTCATGCACGACAAGAGTTTCAAGAACACATTGACACTCCAGGCACTCTATAAGACGATTCGCAAAAAAGACCAGAATGTCCCAATGCAGTTTACAGCAGTATGGGGTTGCAAGGACATCTTTGGCGTAAAAGGTTTGAACTTTAGCGGTTTTGCTGATTTCTGGTGGGAGAATCACGAAAGTATGCTTGACAAGCACGGAAACGTGAAAGAATTCCTCAAAGACAATGACGGCAATCTCATGGCCAAAACCACTGCTGAGCACACCGTCTTCACATCAGAGCCACAGCTTTGGTATAATGTAGGTCAGCATTTCGGTTGCAACAATCTCAGCGTAGGTGGCGAGGTAGAGATCAGCAATAATTTCGGTTCCAATGCCGGTTTCATGGTTCGACCATGCTTAGGCGCCAAGTGGGATTTCTAACACACAAAAGAAATTTTGATATAAAAAAAATATGAAGCCTGCCAGAGCAAATCTGGCAGGCTTCTTTGTTGAGCCCACTTTAAAAAGATACTGTAGCTATAGACAACGAAAATTAAGCATTTTTATTAACAAATATATATTTAAGTTCCATTTCCTCTAAAGAAGTGCAAGTACGAACTCTAACGATGCGCTTTATTAAGGTCTAATGATTCGCATCGTTAGGTGTTAATGAAGCGCATCATTAAGTGTTAATGAAGCGCATCATTAGGCCTTAATGAAGCGCATCGTTAGGTCATGTAGATTTTCTACCAGCTATATTACTGAAAATCAGCAAATTACACTCCACATCAAGACTGCGATCTCTTGCCGCCAACAGGAAGAACAGAAGTATAAAAGTTTGTTTCATCATTATATTGTATCATTAAACTATGCTATTGCAAAAGTACAAAAACTTTTACAATAAAATACTATTTTATACCTGAAAATCATTAGTGTCCAATAAAAATGCCTATGACGAACTGAACCGTCTGATAACGGCAAGCGGCAAGGCAAAGAGTGCATCGTCAAGAGCCACGGTGATCTGGCGGGCCCTAAATATAACGATTTTTTGGGGCCCTTTTTCAGTTTCTTCTAACTATTTCATGTGCCTTTCTGAATA
>UMHF01011912.1_pt1 | contig 21537 bp, 17 predicted proteins | sample 1965431 | NCBI WGS metagenome assembly UMHF01 (sample SAMEA4836088, study PRJEB28245) | human gut metagenome | biome: gut microbiome; material: fecal sample | place: Denmark | collected 2008
GTCGCCGGTGTTGTCATTGGGCACATGGGCCTTCAGGGTGTGGATGGGTTCCAGGATGACCGGGCCAGCCTCGGGCATGGCAGCCTTGTAAGCCAGTTTCGCGGCCATGATAAAGGCCATCTCGGAGCTGTCCACCGGGTGGTAGCTGCCGTCCAGCAGGGTGGCCTTCAGGCCCACCACCGGGTAACCGGCCAGCACACCCTTTTCGGCGGCCAGGCGCACGCCCTTTTCGACGGCGGGGAAGAAGTTCTTCGGCACGCTGCCGCCGAACACCTTCTCCTCGAACACGACCTGCTCGCTGTCGCACGGCTCAAAGTTGATGACAACATCGCCGAACTGGCCATGACCGCCGGTCTGCTTCTTATGACGGCCCTGCTTCTGGCAGGCCTTGCGGATGGACTCGCGGTAGGCGATGCGGGGAGCTTCCAGACCGATCTCCACGCCGAACTTGTTCTTCAGTTTGGCTTTGACCACGTCCAGATGCTGTTCGCCCAGACCGCCGATGACCTGCTGATGGGTCTCTGCGTTGTTCTGGTAGCTCAAGGTGGGGTCTTCTTCCATCAGGCGGGCCAGCGCGCTGCTGATCTTGCCCTCGTCACCCTTCTTGGCCACGGTGACGGCCATGAACAGGCTGGGCTGGGGGAACACGGGGGCAGGCAGCTTCACCACGCGGGAAGCGTCACACAGGGTGTCGCCGGTCCTGGCGCTCACCAGCTTGGCCACAGCGCCGATGTCGCCGGCAATGATGCCGTCGGAATCCACCTGCTTCTTGCCGATGACGGTGAGGGGCTTCGAGATCTTCTCCACGTCGCCGGTGCGGGCGTTGGTCAAAGGTTCACCGGCGGTCACTTTGCCGCTGATGACCCGCAGATAGCTCAGTTTGCCCACGAACGGATCTGCCACAGTCTTGAACACATAGGCGGCAGTAGGCTCGGATTCGGTGCAGTGCAGCTCCACCGGCTCACCGTCTGCATTCTCGGCCAGCGTGCTGGCTTCATGCTCCGGGCTGGGCAGCAGCTTGTGCATATTGAACAGCAGCATATCCAGTGCCTGCTGGTTCACGGCGCTGCCGCAGAACACGGGGGTGATCAGGCCGTCCTTGACGCCCTTGCGCATACCTTCCACAATCTCCTCGGTGGTGAAGGGCTCGCCGCCGAAGAACTTCTCCATCAGGTCATCATCGGTCTCAGCAATGGCTTCGCTCATGGCCTCGATCAGGCCCTGGAAGCGGTGGCCGATGTCGGGCAGATCCACCTGGATCTGCTTGCCGCCCTCGTACTTGAAGGCCTTCTGGCTGAACAGGTTGATGTACACGGGGGTGCCGTCATCCAGCTTGGCGGGCACGACACAGGGGCAGACGGTGGAGCCGAACTTGATCTTCATATCCTCCAGGATCTTGAAGTAGTTGGCGTTTTCCAGGTCGCACTTGGAGACGAAGACCATCGTGGCCTTGTTGTTCTTGCGGGCCAGCTGGAATGCCTTTTCGGCACCCACAGTGACGCCGCTGCGGCCGGACACCACCACCAGCACGCTCTCGGCTGCACGGATGCCCTCGTATTCGCCGGCCTCAAAGTCGAACAGGCCCGGGGCATCGATCAGGTTGTACTTGATGCCCTCGTACTCCACGGGCACAACGGACGCCGACAGGCTGGCTTTGCGCTTTGCTTCCTCGGGATCAAAGTCCGAAATCGTGGTGCCGTCTTCCACACGGCCCATACGCTCGGCAGCGCCCGAAAAATAGACCAGCGCCTCGGTGAGCGTGGTCTTGCCGCTGCCGGCATGACCGGCAATCAGGATATTGCGGATGTTGTTGCTTGCGTATTTCATATCGGTTTTTCCCTCATTTCCGCCGCACGGAGCATTCTCTCCGCTTTTGTGGCATATTTTACAAAGATAATACCACACTCAAAACGAATTTTAAATATTTCGTTTGAAAATTCTGCCGATTTCGCCGCCAAACTTCACGGCAGTGTTTTGTGCAATTTGCCCGAGACGGCGGAAAATTATTGTAAACACCACAGCGATACGCTATAATAAACCATGAAACTATCTGCACAAGGAGCATACCAAAATGAAACGGACGGACTACATCAACTGGGACGAATATTTTATGGGCATCGCCCTGCTGACGGCCATGCGCTCCAAGGACCCCAACAGTCAGGTGGGCGCGTGCATCGTCAGCCCGGAAAACAAGATCCTTTCGCTGGGCTACAACGGGATGCCCATGGGCTGCAGCGACGATGAGATGCCCTGGGACCGGGAGGGCGAGCCGCTGAAAACAAAATATATGTATGTCTGCCACGCGGAGCTGAACGCCATCCTGAACAGCGCCCACAACAATTTGAAGGGGGCGCGGGTGTATGTGACCTTGTTCCCCTGCAACGAGTGCACCAAGGCCATCATCCAGTCCGGCATCGCGGAGGTGGTGTACTACGGGGACAAGTACCACGACAGTGATTCCAGCATTGCAGCGCGGTTCATGTTCGAGCGTGCCGGCGTGAAGCTGACGCCCTATACCCCCAGCGGACGCAAGGCGGAACTTGACCTGTGACCGGCATCGTATTATAATAGAAGCACGATCCGAATAAATATGCGCAAAAATGTGAATAGAGAGGGAAATATACAATGAGCCTGAAAAACCGCAGCTTTCTGAAGCTTCTGGATTATACTCCTGCTGAGATCGAGCAGCTGCTGGACCTGGCCGCAGACCTCAAGGCCAAGAAAAAGGCCGGCATCCGCCACAACGATCAGCTGCAGGGCAAGAACATCGCCCTGATCTTTGAAAAAACCTCGACCCGCACCCGCTGCAGCTTTGAGGTCGCTGCCCACGATCTGGGCATGGAAGTGACCTATCTGGATCCGTCGGGCAGCCAGATCGGCAAGAAAGAATCCATTGCCGACACCGCCCGGGTACTGGGCCGGATGTTCGACGGCATCGAGTACCGCGGCTACGGCCAGCAAATCGTGGAGGACCTGGCGCACTATGCTGGCGTACCGGTGTGGAACGGCCTGACCAACGAGTTCCACCCCACCCAGATCCTGGCCGACTTCCTCACCATCCGGGAGCACTTCGGCAGGCTGAAGGGCATCCACTTCGTCTACTTCGGCGATGCCCGCTACAACATGGGCAACAGCTTGATGGTGGGCTGCGCCAAGATGGGCCTGCACTTCACCGCCTGCGCCCCCAAGAAATATCAGCCGGACCCGGAACTGGTGGCACAGTGCCAGGCCATCGCTGCCGAGACCGGTGCGACCATCGCCTTTGAGGAGGACCCCGCCAAGGCCGCACAGGGTGCCGACGTGCTGTACACCGATGTCTGGGTCTCCATGGGGGAGCCGGTGGAAGTCTGGGCGGAGCGCATCAACGACCTGGCTCCTTACCAGATCAACAAAGCTCTGATGGACATTGCCGGCCCGCAGGCGGTCTTCATGCACTGTCTGCCCGCCTACCACGACCACAAGACCACTGTGGGCAGGGAGATGGGCGAACGCTTTGGCCGCGATGCCATGGAGGTCACCGATGAGGTGTTCGAAGGCCCCCAGAGCATTGTCTTTGATGAAGCCGAGAACCGGATGCACACCATCAAGGCCGTTATGGCCGCGACGCTGGGCTATGTGAAAGAATGATCGTTTCACAGATCGACCGATAAACGTGAAAAGGCCCGGTGCGGGAACGTTCCGCACCGGGCCTTTTCTATGGAAAAAATAGGAGAAGATAGCGGGTTCAAGCCTCTTTCAGATGCAGTACACCGGCCTGCTCCAGACGCTTGCGCAGCAGGGCACCGATGATGCAGGAGACCACGATCTTGGCAAGATCCAGTGCAATGAAGGGATACACGCACACAGCCAGCGCGTAGCCCAGCTCACACTGCATCTGGAACACGAACCAGGCGGTGCCCAGCACATAGCAGGCGGCGTCGCCCAGCACAAGGCCGAGGGCAGAGATCACCGGGTGGCCATGGCTCTTTTCGATGAACAGGCCGCCGATGAACGCCAGCAGCAGGTAGCCCACCAGATAGCCGCCGGTGGGGCCGGCCAGCTTGGCCAGACCGGCACCGTAGCCGGAGAACACCGGGATGCCCACCAGGCCGATGACCAGATAAATGGCCACGCTCAGCACGGCAAATTTAGCGCCCAGCAGCCAGGCGGCCAGGCAGATGACGAGGTTGGCCAGCGAGATGGGAATGGCTCCGATGGGTACGGTCAGCGGGCCGAGCACACACAGCACAGCGGCCATAAGTGCCGTGACGGCCATTTGATAGGTGGTCAGTTTTTTGTTGTTCATGATGAAAAATTCCCCTCTGAAAATTTTTTTGCAAGGCATCTGCATCCGAGTATAACGCGGAAAATTGCTCCTGGTCAACGAAAATGTTTCAAGAGGGTTTACAATTGAGAGACGGGAAAGCGGATTGTAATGCAGGGAGAAGTGTGCTAAAATGCAAGCGGCTTTCTTTGCCAGCAAATCAAAGGAGGGACCGCACAATGGGTGGAGGACACGTTTCACGGCCGGATTTCGGGATGCCGCAGCCGGATCCGGCATACCCGCTGACCGAATTCTACCAGCTGCTGCAGCGCACGCTGGACAGGACCGGCAGTTTTGCACTGCCGGCGCTGTATGCCTGCCTGCAGGCTCCGGCCCGGCGCATCTACCGGGACGAGGCCCGGGAATGCCTGCGGCTGGCGGTTGCTCCGCAGGAGGGCTATACCCGTCTGCAGGCTCCGGCCCGTCTGCAGCTGCTGTACAGTTCGCTCCATGTACTGCCGGACGGTACGCCGACCGCCCTGCTGCTGACCGAAGCGTGCACCCGCACCGTAACGGCGGTGCAGCTTCTGCCGCCCGTTGTGTGGGAGGATCCGCTGCCTCCGCTGCCGGACGTTCCGGCGGCGCTGACGGTGCAGCTGACCATGCAGGATGTGCTGGACATCGACACCGACCCGGCGGCACTGGGGCGGCGTCTGGCAGAAGACCCTGCGGGAAAATGCTGGCGCAGCCACCCCCGCGCCGAGACCTTTCTGGCCGAACGGGTGGCACTGCTGCAGAGAGTCTACCGATGAAGAATGGGAGAGGGAGCGGACAGGCTCCCTCTTTTGTTTTACCCGGGTTCATGGTATACTAACGCTGGGAAGAAAAAGAAACTCGACACTGGTCGATTAAAAATATGCGTTTTCATGCCCAAAAATGGAAAAGGATCCCCGAGAGGAAAATTTTGGGGGTTGTTTCGGTTTTGTTGCAATAATCGGGACTGCTCAGCCGTATCTTGAGTGAAATGTCCCGTGGAGCACCTCTTCCACTGAGCCTTTCGCGAAGGCAGCAAAGGAGAATGAAATATGGGACAGTTGACCAAAAACGAAGTATTTGCGCTGGCGGTGCAGCGGTACAGCGATGCCGTTTACCGGACGGCAGTGCACAACTGCCGCAGCAGTGCGGACGCCGAGGACGTGGTGCAGGATGTCTATGAAAAACTCCTGCATTATACCGGAAGCTTTGAGAGTGAGGAGCACCTCAAGGCGTGGCTTCTGCGGGTGGCCATCAACCGCTGCCGGGACCTGACCCGGGCGGCGTACCAGAAGGACACCGAGCTGGATGAGAACCTGCCGGCACCGGACGAGCTGGAGGACGGGAGCGTGCTGGATGCGGTGCGTGCTCTGCCGGAAAACTACCGCAATGCGGTCTACCTGCATTACTACGAAGGCTACACGGCGGCGGAGATCGGCCGGATGATGCGGGTGCCCACCAATACGGTGCTGAGCTGGCTGCGACGTGCGCGGGCGCAACTACATACAATGCTGAAGGAGGGGATCGAAGATGAGGTGGTATGAGTACAAGATGGAGGCGGATGACCTCCGCGCCCCGGACGATCTGAAGGCAAAGCTGCTGGCAATGGCAGATGCTCTGCCCGAGGAAGAGAAGAACCGCCCCATGATGAAGGCACCGGAAGCCGCACAGGCGCCCCGGCCGGTGCAGGCATCCCCGAAGAAAAAGACGATCCGTTTCCCGTTCCGGCAGGTGGGCACGCTGGCAGCCTGTCTGGCGGTATGCGTGATCGGGTACGGTGCCCTTGCCACCGGCAAGGTGGATCTCGGGGCCAAAAGCAGCAGCCCGGCGGCTTATTCGTCGGCAGCTGCCGGACAGTCTGTCCTGCGTTCTGCGGCAGATACCGCAGACGCAGCCCCGGAACTGGCAGCCTACGGCACGGACAGCCTGAGCGCGGACAACGGCGTGGCGACCCTGTCGGCGGAGGATGCGTCTGCCGCCGAGGGAAGCCGCACCAGCACCGGCAGCAAGATCATCTACACCACCAACCTGACCCTGGAAAGCAAAAACTACGATGACGCCCGCGCGGCGCTGGACAGTGCCCTGTCGGATGCGGACGGTTATCTGGAATCCAGCAGTGAGTATACCAGCGACGATTCCAGCCGGAGTGTCAGCCTGACCCTGCGGGTGCCGCAGGACAACTACGATCGTTTTCTGGAAGCTGCCGCACAGGCCGGCAAGGTGACTTACAAGAGCCAGCAGGCCGATGATGTCACCACCCAGTATATGGATGTGGAGACCCGGCTGTCCAATCTGGAAGCCCAGCGCACCCGTCTGCAGGAGCTGCAGAGCCAGGCGGACAACCTGTCCGACCTGCTGGAGATCGAGTCCAGCCTGACCGATGTGCAGTATCAGATCGAGAGCTGGCAGAGTCAGCTGGACTGGTACAGCGATCAGGTGGAGGAGTGCACCGTCTACATTACCCTGAATGAGGTGCAGACCTATTCGCCCGCCAATGAGAGCTTCCTGTCCCGCCTGGGCAGCGCCTTTACTGAGGGCTGGTCGGCTTTTGTAAACGGCATCAAGCAGCTGGCGGTCAGCCTGATCTACGTCTGGCCGGTGGTGTTGGCTGCGGCTGCCGCAGTCGGCATCTTCTTCGGATGGAAGAAGCGCAGAAAATAAAAGAAACAAAGACCGGAAACAAAAAGAAATTTCCGATTTTTTGAAAAAAGGGTTGACATCCAGTCCGCCCTGTGGTATTATACTTGAGCAGTCAGCGAACGGCTGAAACGCAGAAAAGTAAATATCGCGGGGTGGAGCAGTCTGGTAGCTCGTCGGGCTCATAACCCGAAGGTCGTTGGTTCAAATCCGGCCCCCGCAACCATCAAGCATCTTGAGATTCTCAAGATGCTTTTTTGTTGTATGGCTCAATGCGGAAGCACGGCGGACGATCTTTCGTAAGACGCAAAAAAGCTCTCCCTTTCGGGAGAGCGGGCACGCCGGTGCCGGGAGAGGTCGGAGGGGTCGTTACACCCACGCACCGTTGAACACATACTTGTCCAGCCGGTCAAAGGCTTCCTGCACGCGGGAGAGCGGCAGAGCCAGATTCATGCGGATGGCACAGGGACCGTGGAACATCCGGCCATCCTGCCAGGCAACGCCCACGTTCCAGCCGGCTTTTTCCAGCTGGTCGATGGTTTTGCCGTGGGCTTTGCACCATTTTGTGCAGTCCAGGAAGAGCATATAGGTGCCCTGGGGCTTGCTTACCTCCACACCCGGGAAGTGCCGGGCAATGTAATCGCAGGCAAACTCCACGTTGCCGGTGAGCACCTGCCGCAGCTGATCCAGCCATTCATAGCCTTCGGGCTGGTAAGCTCCGATGAGGGCGTGCATGGACAGGACGTTCATCTCGTTGTAGTGAGGTTTGGCGCTCTTGGCCAGAACACGGTCCCGCAGCGCTTTATTATAGATAATGTGGTAGCTGCCCACCAGGCCCGCCAGGTTGAAGGTCTTACTGGGAGCATACAGCGCCACGGTGCGCTGGCGGGCATCTTCGCTCACCATCTGGGTGGGGATGTGTTTGTGCTCGGCCAGGATAAGGTCCGACCAGATCTCGTCCGAGATCACGATGCAGTCGTTGGCACGGTAGACTTCCATGGCCCGTTCCAGCTCCCAGCGCTCCCACACACGGCCGCAGGGGTTGTGGGGGCTGCAGAAAACGGCCACATGGATGTGATGCTCCTTCAGCTTCCGGTCCATATCGGCATAATCCATGCGCCAGACACCCTGTTCATCCTTCACCAGCGGACTGTGCACGATGCGGTAGCCGTTGTCCGTGATGCAGTGGGTGAAGCCGATGTAGGTGGGGCTGTGCAGCAGCACAGCATCGCCGGGGGCGGCAAAGCAGGTCAGAGCGGAGATCAGCCCGCCCAGCACACCGTTTTCATAGCCGATGCATTCCCTGGTCAGTCCGGTAACGCCATTGCGGACGGTGTGCCAGCGGATGATGGCATCGTAATAGGCATCTGTGGCGCTGAAGTAGCCGTAAGCCGGGTGCTGTGCCCGCGCAATGATGGCGGCAGGGATGGTGGGCACAGTGGGAAAATTCATGTCCGCTACCCACATGGGAATGGCGTCAAACCCTTCTTTGGGGGCATCCGGCGCAAAGCCGTTGCCCGCACCCAGTGCGTCAAGCGCAATGGCGTCCTTGCCGCGGCGGTCGAGGATGGAAGTAAAATCGTATTGCATGGAAAAACTCCTTTGTCTGATGCGGAAAATTCCGCAGATGGTCTGCTGCCATTGTAGCAAAGCACCGGAAAAAGGTCAATGCAGCAGAAAAAATGCTCTGCCGGGGTCGAGTCCGGGCCGCAGGCGGCAAAAAGCTCCGGCCCTGCCCGGAGAACCTGCGGGCGTCTCTGCGAGTGCAACAGAAATTTGTGATGATTTTGAGACGTTTTTGTTTACAGTGACCCTTCGGGCATGGTATAGTAAACAGGAAGGGCCGTGCATGGCAGCAGCTGCCGCCGGCGAGAGAAAACCACGATCCAAGAGGAGTACTTCATGAAAAAATTTGCGAAAAGAGCCATCAGTCTGCTGTGCGCGGTGGCGCTGGCGGTGGGCTGCGCTGGCTGCAGCGGCGCACAAAAAACAGCTGAGGTGACCCAGATCATGATCTGGACCTACTACAACGGCGACCAGCTGGAAAGTTTCAACCAGCTGGTGGAGACCTTCAACGACACGGTAGGCAAGGAAAAGAACATCCGGGTGGAGACGGAGAGCCAGGGCAGCGTCAATGATTTGGAAGCCAGTGTGATGGATTCTGCCGAGGGCAAGGTGGGGGCTGCCGCGCTGCCCAACATTTTTTCGGCCTACTCCGATACGGCCTATGCCGTCGACCAGATGGGGCTTCTGGTGGATCTGAGCCAGTACCTGACGGCGGACGAGCAGGCGCAGTTCATTGAAGGTTACCGCACCGAGGGCGACTTTGACGGCAGCGGCAGCATGAAGATCTTCCCGGTGGCAAAATCCACCGAGCTGCTCTTCCTCAACGACACGGACTGGCAGCCCTTTGCCGCGGCCACCGGTGCCTCTTATGAAGATCTTTCCACGGTGGAAAGTCTGGTGCAGACCGCGGAGATGTACTACAACTGGACGGACGCTCAGACCGAGGCCCCCGATGACGGCAGGGCGCTGTTTGGCCGCGACGCCATGGCGAACTATCTGATCGTGGGTGCCCGGCAGCTGGGCGATGAGATCTTTGCGGTGCAGGATGGCCGGATGACGGTGAATTTCCCGGAAGAGGTGGCGCGCAAACTGTGGGACAACTACTATGTGCCCTTTGTCAAGGGATGGTTCTCTGCCACAGGGCGTTTCCGCAGTGATGACATCAAGACCGGCAACATTCTGGGCTATGTTGGTTCCTGCTCCAGTGCGACCTTCTTCCCCAAGCAGGTGGCTACGGACGATACCCAGAGCCACGACATCGAGATGAAAGTGCTGCCCTGCCCGAAGTTTGCGGACGGCGAGGATGTGGCAGTGCAGCAAGGGGCCGGCATGGTGGTGACCACCGGGACGGATGCACAGGTGCAGGCCTCGGTGGAATTCCTCAAGTGGTTCGTCCAGCCGGAAAACAACATTGCCTTCTCGGTGGGGTCCGGCTATCTGCCGGTGACCCGTGACGCCAACAACATGGAGGCCATCCATGCCAGCGGGCTGGAGCTGACCGGCAATATGGAGCAGATCCTGACGGGAGCAGTCCAGACGGTAGAGAACAACAAACTTTATACGCCGCGTGCGTTCGAGGACGGCAACAGTGCCCGCAAGGTGCTGGAATACGGCCTGAGTGATCTGGCGGAGGCCGACCGGGAGACCGTGACGCAGCGCATGGACGCGGGGCAGTCCGCCGCCGAAGCGGAAGCGGAGTTCCTGACCGATGCATATTTCGAAGCCTGGTATCAGGATACCTGCCGGCAGCTGAAGGCCTACGAAGGCTGAGCAGACGGCACGGTCCGGAAGAAAGGAGGCGGCCATGGCGGGTGTTCCGATCCTAAAAATGTATCGTGACTGGAAGGACAAGCGGCCGGAGCGGCCGATCTTCCGCACGATCCTGGTTTCGATGCTGGCGGTTTTGCTGGTCGAGATCGTTCTGATGACGGCCAGCATCTGGATGACCGATGTGCCCGGGCAGCTGGATCAGAATGCAAAGGACATTCTGGAAATGCAGGTGCACAACCGTGCCTCCTACCTGAGCGACCTGCTGGTACAGGCGCAGGATCTGGCCGAATTGTCGGATACGATCAACCAGACGGCGCAGGCGCTGCTGGATCAGGGGGTCATCTCGCCGGACACGCTGGAGAACGGCACCACGGAGAGTGATCCGCTGCTGCAGGCCATTGCACCGGAATTGGTGGACACCCTGCGGAGCAAAGCCGTCACCGGGATCTTTGTGGTGCTGAACACCGATGACCTGCGCACCAAGGATGTCGGCAGTCCGCTGCCCGGCATCTATCTGCGGGATCTCGACCCGGACGCCCGCCCCTCGGAGCGCAATGCCGACCTGATGGTGGAGCGGGGCAGCGCCAGTGTGGTCAAGGCTCTTGGCATTACCACGGACAAGAGTTGGGAGCCGGTGATCAGTTATCAGGGCTTCAGCGGCAAAGGCTTTCTCAAAGCACCGTTTCAGGAGGCTTACGATGGACAGGCGGCGCTGAAGGCGGAGGATTATGGCCGCTGGACCACCAGCACCTATACCCTGGTCAACGATGACCGCACCGCCATCGCTTATTCCCGGCCGCTGATCCTGCCGGACGGCACCGTGTACGGTGTGGTGGGCGTGGAGATCTTAACGAGCTATCTGGAATCCAAGCTGCCTTACAGTGAGCTGCAGAGCGGCGAGACCGGTTCCTATTTCCTCGTATCCAGCCTGGACGATCCGGACGCAGAGGAACTCTCTCTGCGCAAGTCGGTCACGTCCAGCGGCGATGATGCCGCACGGGCAAACCCCAATGCAGTGCTGCGCTGCACTCGGAACAGCGGCGGCAGCTGGCTGCAGTTGAACCGGAAGAAATATTATGCGGCGCTGGAACCGCTGGTGCTGTACAGCCGCAACGCACCGTTCTGCGAGGAACACTGGATCCTGGTGGGCGCGGTGGAGAGCGGGACGCTGTTTGCCTTTTCCGGCACCGTGCAGCGGGTTCTGCTCATGGCCATCCTCATCACACTGATTCTGGGCATCGTCAGCAGTCTGGTCGTGTCCCGCACCCTGGCGCATCCCACGGAACAGCTGTACCGCGAGGTGATCGAGGCACAGCGCACCAGGACCTTCCCCCGGCTGTCCCACACCGGCATCCGGGAACTGGACCGTTTTGCAGAGGCCATCACCCAACTGAACAGCAGCCTGATCACCAGCTCCACCAAGTTCCTGCGCATCATGGATATGGCCAGCGTGGAACTGGGCGGCTATGAACTGCGGTACGACACCGGCAGCGTGTTTGTCACTGAAAATTTCTTTGCCCTGCTGGGGGAGCCGGAGGTGAATCCGGATACGCTGAGCGTCCGCCGGTTCGAGGAGATCCTGAACCGCATCCAGTGTGCGCACCCCTGCCGCCGCACGGCGGAGGGGGACAAACTGCTGACCATCCGGCAGGATGGCGTGACCTGCTACATCATGCTCCGTGTCACCAACGAGAACCATGTGCAGGTGGGTCTGGCCGAGGATGTGACCGCCACAACGCTGGAACGGATGCGCATCGAGCACGAGCGCGATTACGACATCCTCACCGGCCTGTACAACCGCCAGGCCTTCCACCGGGTGTGCGAGGAGCTGTTTGCGGAGCCGGAGCGTCTGGGCGTGGCTGCACTGCTGATGATGGATCTGGACAACCTCAAGCACATCAACGATACCTACGGCCATGACTGGGGCGATCAGTACATCCACCGCACTGGCCAGTGCATTGCGGCCAATACCCCCACCGGCACGGTGTGTGCCCGTCTGTCCGGCGATGAGTTCCTGCTGCTGTTCTATGGTTACCGCAGCAAGGAGCAGGTGCGGGAGAAGATCCAGGTGCTGGGGCGTGCCATGCAGCAGAGCGTGGCGGTGCTGCCCAGCGGCAGCGAACTGCGCATCAGCATTTCCGGCGGCATCGCCTGGTATCCGGAAGACGGCAGGGAACTGGAGATGCTGAAGCGCTACGCCGATTTTGCGATGTATCAGGTCAAGCATTCCACCAAGGGACGGGTGCAGGAATTCAGCATTGAGGTGTACGATCAGGAGGCCTATGCCGCCCGCACCCGCCGGGAATTCCAGCAGCTCATCAGCGAGGAACGGGTGCAGTATGTTCTGCAGCCCATCTTCTCGGCGCGCACCGGTGAAGTGCACGCCTACGAGGCCCTGATGCGTTCGGATCTGCCTACTCTGCGTTCGTCGGCCACCATCATGAAGCTGGCCCGGGAGCAGGGTGCGCTGTATGAGATCGAACGGCTCACCATGTTCAAGGCCTCGGAGCACTTCGTGGAGCTGCAGCAGAAGGGCCATGTGCGCCGGGATGCGCTGCTGTTCGTCAACTCTATGGCCAGTGTCTGCATGACCGCCGCGGATGAGCAGCGCTACGCGGAGCGGTATCCCAAATTGATGCAGCAGCTGGTGGTGGAGATCACCGAAGAAGAGGAGATCGACCATACGGCGCTGGAACAGAAGCGCCGGGTCAAAGGCTTCTCGGGCATCTTTGCGCTGGACGATTACGGCAGCGGCTACTCCAACGAGGGCAGTCTGCTGTCGCTGGAACCCCGCTACATCAAGGTGGATCTGGCCATCATCCGGGACATCGACACCGACCCGGACAAGCAGCAGATCGTGCGCAACATCGTGGCTTATGCCCATCCCCGCGGCATGAAGATCATCGCCGAGGGTGTGGAGACCGCCGCCGAGCTGCAGAGGGTGCTTGAGCTGGACGTGGATGCCCTGCAGGGCTACCTGCTGGCACGGCCCGGTTCCATTCCGGCGCCCATCGCACCGGAGGCCGCCGAGATCATCCGCAGTGTGAATGCGCGGAAAAAGGATTGAAGCAGGTTGGCCTGCTGCTCCCCCTTTTTGGTTTCGCCGTTTCCCCCGGCCGGGGAAAGGCGGTTCCGAAAGGGGGATTTTTTGACGGAATGCCGTTCGCCCCCGCTGACGCGGCAGCGTTTTCCGCGCAGAGGGAGGGGGATGGATACGGCAAAGAGATCGGCTTCTTTGAGAGGCGTTTGCCCCCCGATTTTTCAGCTTGGGACTGGCGCGGCGGCAGGGGATGCGGTATACTGGGGCTGTGATAAAAAAGCACGGGAGGTGCATTCAACGATATGGTACAGGTAGACTTAATCACGGGGTTTCTGGGAGCAGGCAAAACGACCTTTCTGCGCAGGTATGTCCGTTATCTGGTGGAGCGGGGACACAACGTCTGCATCCTGGAAAACGACTTCGGCGCAGTGAATGTGGACGCCATGCTGGTGCAGGATCTGCTGGGCGGCCGGTGTGACCTGGAGACCATCAGCGGCGGCTGCGACTGCGACACCCACCAGCGCCGGATGCGCACCAAACTCATCGCCATGGCCATGCGCGGCTTTGACCGGGTGGTGGTGGAGCCGAGCGGCATCTTTGATGTGGACGAATTCTTCGATGTCCTGCGGGATGACCCGCTGGACCGCTGGTATCAGCTGGGCAGCGTCATCGCCATCGTGGATGCTTTGCTGCCGGATCCGCTTTCGCCGCAGGCGGAGTATGTGCTGGCCAGCGAGACCGCCAATGCAGGCCGGGTGCTGTTCAGCCGCACCCAGCTGGCCGGAGAGACCCGGACCCGGGCGGCAGAGGAACATCTGACCCGGGCGCTGGACGCCTGCAAGTGCTCCCGGAGATTCGCACCAGGGGAGATCCTGACCAAAGACTGGGCAGAGCTGACCGATGCCGATCTGGCAGACATCGCGGCCTGCGGATACCGGCAGGCCAGCTGTGAAAAGCTGCACTTCGACGAGCACGAAGCGTTCGCTTCGCTGTGTTTTCTGGAACAGAAGCTCACGCTGGAACAGCTGCAGAGTGCGGCCGGGCGGCTGTTCGCGGACCCCGCCTGCGGCCGGGTGCTGCGGGTGAAAGGCTTTGCGCCTGCGGCGGACGGCTGGCTGGAACTGAACGCCACCGCCGCCGGGCAGACGCTCGCCCCCATCCCGCAGGGGCAGGATGTGCTCATCGTCATCGGAGAAGGACTGAACAAAGCGGCCATTGAGCAGCAGCTGCATCGCTGAGTTTTCCACAGCGGATGCGGGAAACGGTGAAAAAAGAAGGAGAACGACCATGAAGCAGACAACGCTGGAAAAGCCCACGGCACGCCGGGTTCTCGGCATGGTGGTGGGCATCGTCATCATCGGCCTTGGCATTGCCCTGTTCAAGCAGTCCCATCTGGGCAATGACTCCATCAGTGCCCTGAATATGCGGCTGGCAGAGCTGCTGGGCATCTCGCTGGGGGTGCAGAACCTCTGCACCAACGTTTTGTTTTTTGCGCTGCAGTTCTGGTTCGGGCGCAAGTACATCGGGCTGGGCACCTTTGTCAACGGCATTGGCATCGGCTTCATCGTGACGGCCTTCTATGATCCCATCGCGGCATTCTTCGGCCCGGCGGAAGCGCTGGGCCTGCCGGTGCAGCTGCTCTGGGTGGCACTGGCGGTGCCGGTCACCGCGCTGGGAGCGTCCCTGTATCAGACCGCGGACCTGGGCATTGCGCCCTACGATTACCTTTCACTGGGCCTGCGGGACTACACCCCGTTCCCGTACTTCGGCTGCCGGGTGTTCACCGACGCCCTGTGTGCACTGCTGTGCTGGCTGCTGGGCGGTCTGGTGGGGCTGGGCACCCTCATCTGTGCGTTCTGCCTGGGACCCTTCATCCAGTTCTTCAATGGAGCCGTTTCCGAGCGGGTGCTGCAGTACCAGCCGGGGAAAGAGTAAGAGAAGAAAAAGGCGTGCACCTCCAAACGGAAGTGCACGCCTTTTGCAGTGCGGAACGATCAGAACTTGAACAGCGGAGTGCCGGCCAGGACGTCGCCCTCTGCCAGCATCTGCAGTTCGCCCATGTCATCGCCGTTGGTGACGATGATGGCGGTTGCGGTGGGGTGGCCTGCGGCGCGGATGGCGTCCAGATCGACCTTCAGCAGCGGAGTGCCGGCCTTGACCTTGTCACCCTCCTTGACCAGAGCCTTGAAGCCCTTGCCCTGCATCTCCACGGTGTCCATGCCGACGTGGATCAGGATCTCGATGCCGTCATCGCTGGTCAGGCCAACTGCGTGCAGGGTGGAAGCCACCTGATTCACAGTGCCGTCGAACGGTGCATACACGGTCTTGCCGGTGGGCTCCACGCCGCAGCCGGGGCCGAGGATGCCCTGTGCAAAGGTCTCATCGGGGATGTCAGCCTGTGCCAGGACCTTGCCGCGGATGGGGGTCAGAACAGTCTTGCTCTGGCCGAAGAATTTGGCGGTCTCCTCCTGCTCGGCCTTGCCGCCGAACAGCTTGTCAAAAAATCCCATGGTATAATCCTTCCTTCATATCATGTTTTTCCCAAGAGACGGATGCGTGCCGCGATGCACGTTCTGCCTCCTGCAAACCCAGTATGGTATATACAAAAGATACCATACTGCGCCTGAAAATGCAACCGCAATCCTGCACAAACTGCGGGGTCAATTGCTGTCACATCAGCGCAGTCAGCTGCTCGATCTCCTCCATGCGGGTGGCCCAGCTGGTGGCGATGCGCACCACGGTGTGGGCGTCATCGAATTTCTCCCAGAAACCGAACTTTGCCTTGCCGTCCAGTGCGGCCAGCTGGGCATTTTCCAATACCACGAACACCTGATTCGTGGGGGAATCCATAAAGAACCGATAGCCCTTTGCAGCCAGGCCCTTTTTCAGGGCGTTGGCAGTCTCGATGGCGTTTTTGCTGATCTTGGTGTACAGGTCATCGGTGAACAGCACATCGAACTGGATGCCCAGCAGACGGCCTTTGGCCAGCAGGGCGCCCTGCTGCTTGACCATGGTCATAAAGTGGGCCGGGGCACCGTGGGGGAACACCACGGCCTCGCCGCACAGGGCACCTACCTTGGTGCCGCCGATGTAGAACACATCGGTGAGCCGGGCGATGTCCGCCAGGGTCACGTCGGTGCCCTCGGCCATCAGGCCATAGCCAAGCCGGGCGCCGTCCAGAAACAGCGGCATATGGAACTCCTGGCATACGGCGTGCAGAGCTTCCAGTTCGGCCTTGGTGTACAAGGTGCCGTACTCGGAGGGATGGGAGATGTACACCATGCCCGGGAACACCATGTGGTCGTGGTTGGCATCGGCGTAGAAGGTGGCGCACCAGTCACGGACGTCGGCGGCGTCCACCTTGCCTTCGTGTGCGGGCAGGCTGATGACCTTATGACCGGTGTACTCGATGGCACCGGCTTCATGGGCGGCTACATGGCCGGTGGCAGCGGCCAGCACACCCTGCCACCGCTGCAGCATGGACGCAATGACGATGGCGTTGGTCTGGGTGCCGCCGGAAATGAAGGTCACATCCGCGTCCGGGCAGGCGCAGGCCGCACGGATCTTCTCCTTGGCACGGGCGCAATAGGGGTCGGTGCCGTAGCCGGACACCTTTTCAAAGTTGGTCTCGGCCAGCTTTTGCAGAATGGCGGGATGGGCACCCTCGCAGTAGTCGTTTTCAAAGTACAGCATAAAAAATCCTCCTGAACGGAATGTGTCAAAAATCAGTACGTCCATTGTACGACAGGAGGAAAGGCTTGTCAAACAGAACGCCTCTTGTACTTGCGCGGAGACCCGGCTATAATGGGGGGCAGGACCCGGACACCCGTCCGGAACAGAAAAGGAGCGGCGGCAGGATGACAGGCTATTGCATGGTTCTTACAACGTTTGAAAGTGAAGCACAGGCAGACCCGGTGATTGGAGAGATCCTGAAGGAAAAGCTGGCGGCCTGCGTGCAGGTGATGCCCATCCGGAGCCACTATGTGTGGAAGGAACAGCTGTGCCATGATCCGGAGGTGCTGGTGCTGTGCAAGACCCGCACGGCCTTGTACGAAGCACTGAAGCAGAAACTGCTGGAACTGCACCCTTACGAGACGCCAGAAATTTTGAAAGTGGATGTGCCGGACGGTTCTGCGGGCTATTTGGCCTGGGTGGACGCCATGACGGCACAGGAATAAAGAATACAAAACGGGCGCTGTCCAGAATTGAACTGCACCCGTTTTGCTTTATGATGAAGGTGAGGATGACTCTTTTATGGCTTCAGAATAGCACCGGACGCTGCCGGAAGGCTATCATCTTTTTGCCGCTGTGTATCCGGATCCTGCCATTTTGCCCGATAGGCGCTGGGAGAACAGCCGAACCGCTGCCGGAACTGTGCGCCGAAATGGCTGCTGCTGCCCAGGCCGCAGTGCTGTGCGATCTCCGTGATGGGCAGGTCCGTTTCGATCAGCAGTTTGCTGGCCATCTGCAGCCGGAAGTTCTGCAGATATTCGCCGGGCGAGGTGTGCAGGCACTCCTGAAAACAGCGGTAGCAGGCCCGCTCGCTGCAATAAGCCGCCGCGGCGATGGCAGAGACGGACAGCTTTTCGGCGTAATGTGCATGGAGAAACAGCAGCATCTGCTTGACTTTTTCGCTGGAAGGATCCGTGCGGCCTGGTGCGGCAGGGGAGAGGGGCCTGTGCTGCTCCAGGATCAGCAGCCAGAGCTGGGCGAAAAGCGCCTGCAGCCGCAGTTCATATCCAAAGGCGGTCTCATCCAGCGCAAAGCTTTCTTCCAGCAAGGCCAGAAGGGGGGCCTGTGCAGGGTCCTCCGGGGAAAAGGCCAGCAGTTCCGGCCCGGCCGGCCCGACGAGCGGCGCCACATAGCGCTGCTCGATGGTGCCGCCGGGAATGCCGGCGATGAACGCCGGCTCAAACAGATGGATCTTCATGGCAGTGCCGGGTTCCAGAGACTGGGTGCGGTGCAGCACGTTGCTGTTGATGATGCCGCCGGACCCGGCCCGGAACAGCCGCTGACCGCCGGGGGTGTGATAGAGCAGGGCACCCTGCTCCACCCGGAACAGTTCCAGGCTTTTGTGCCAGTGCCAGATGCACCCTTGCGCCGGGTCGTCCGGCAGCAAGGCATAGCTGGTGATGTGGGGAAACTGCGCCGAGAAGCCGGGCAGACGCTCCTCCTGACTGCCGGGGTAAAGATCGATCTCGCTGGAAAGAACTCTGAGCATTCCGCACCCTCCGTTCAGAACAAAGATAGTCTGCATCCAGTATAATGCGGAGGGGAAAGCCCGTCAATGCGGTCAAGCTTTTACTGCATCTTTAGAAACGCTGTGGTATAATTTTAATCTGGGTAGGAATAGGATTCTGGGAGGGATGAACTGTGAAAAAGCCCGATTGGCCCAAGGATCTGGCGGTCATGGTGGTCACGCTCAGCGCGGCCTGCGCGGCGGTGGTGCTGTTCCAGCAGATCATGGGCCGCATCGATGGCGTGGCCATGCTGTTGTTCGTGCTGGCGGTGTTCGTGATCTCCATGTATACCGAAGGCTATGTATGGGGCGTGCTGGCGTCGCTCATCAGCGTGCTGGCCGTCAACTTTGCGTTTTTTACCCCGTATTTTGCATTCAACTTCACCCTGCCGGAGAACCTGTTCTCCGGTCTGGTAATGCTGGTGGTGTCTGGCATGACCAGCACCCTGACCACCCGCATCAAAAAGCAGGAGCAGCTGCACATGGAGAGCGAAAAGGAAAAGATGCGGGCCAACCTGCTGCGGGCGGTGTCCCATGACCTGCGCACCCCGCTCACCTCCATTTATGGGGCTTGCTCTACCGTGATGGAGAACTACGGCCAGCTGGGCAAGGAACAGACCCTCAAACTGTTGGGCGAGGCCTGTGAGGATGCCCAGTGGCTGAACCGTATGGTGGAAAATCTGCTGTCGGTGACCCGCATTGACAGCGAACAGGTGACCGTGAAAAAAACGCCCACCGTATTGGAAGAACTGGTGGACGCGGTGCTGGTCAAGTTCCAGAAGCGCTATCCGAATGTTCCGGTGCAGCTGGACCTGCCGGATGACTTCATCATGATCCCCATGGATTCCATGCTGATCCGGCAGGTGCTGATGAACCTGCTGGAAAATGCAGTGTTCCACGCCGAGGGCATGACGACCCTGACCCTGCGGGTGTTCACCCTGGGCAGCCGGGCGGTGTTCGAGGTGAAGGACAATGGCTGTGGCATCCCGAAAGAGCGCCTGCGGACGCTGTTTTCCGGTACCGGCGGTGCAGATCCCAACGCCCCGGCGGACAGCGGCAAGCACGGCATGGGCATCGGCCTGTCGGTGTGCGCGGCCATCATCAAGGCCCACGGCGGCGAGATCCAGGCCGATAGCCGGGTCGGCGAGGGCACCACCATCCGCTTCTGGCTGGAAAAAGAAGAAATTGAACTGGAGGATGCAGAAGATGAGCAATAACAAATTCAAGGTCCTGATCGTGGAGGACGAAGCCAACATCTGCAGCTTCATTGAGACGCTGCTGACCACCAACGGCTATCAGGCACTGGTGGCGCATACCTGTACCATGGGCCTGACCTTGTTTTCCTCGCATAATCCGGATCTGGTCATTCTGGATCTGGGACTGCCGGACCGGGACGGGCTGGAACTGATCCGTACCGTGCGGCAGAAGTACATGACCCCCATCATCGTGCTGTCGGCCCGCACCGATGAGATGGATAAGATCGAAGCGCTGGATCTGGGCGCCAACGATTACATCACCAAGCCCTTCGGCACCGGTGAGCTGCTGGCCCGGGTGCGAGTGGCCCTGCGGCTGTCCCGTCTGGGCACCGCTGCCGGTGCTGCACCCGGCGGGGAGTTCTGCGCCCAGGGCCTGCGCATCAATTATGACCGGCGCAAGGTGTTTGTGGATGGGCAGGAAGTCCGCCTGACCCAGACCGAATACAACATCGTGTCTTTCCTTTCCCAGCACGCGGGCCGGGTCATGACTTATGCGGCCATCGTGCGGGCCATCTGGGGCGATACCGATGTAGGCAGCACCAAAAAGCTGCAGGTCAACATGGCCAACATCCGGAAAAAACTGGGCAGCCGCCCCGGCAGCAACCCCTACATCCTCAACGAGCTGGGGGTGGGCTACCGCATGGTCGATGAGGAGCCGGAGGCCAAACAAAGCAGTCTGGAGGAATGAGCATGATCCTTGCGCTGATCCTGTTTGCCGTTACCTACCTGTTGATGCTGGCGCTGCCCCGGGAACGGCCCTGGGTGGCGCTGTGCAGCGCGGCAGTGTTCGTGGCGCTGGGACAACTTGGAGCGTGGCCGCTTGCCTTTCCGGATGCCCTGCGGGCCGTGGACTATAACGTCCTGCTGATGATGGCAGGCACCATGGGAACCGTGTCCCTCTTCATCGAGAGCAAAATGCCGGCCCGCTTGGCGGAGCAACTCATCACCCGGGTGCCCAACGTCAAATGGGCCGTATGTGTGCTGGCCCTGTTTGCAGGGGTCATCAGTGCCTTTGTGGACAATGTGGCCACCGTGCTCATGGTGGCACCGGTGGGGCTGGCCATTGCCCGGCGTCTGAAGATCTCGCCGGTGCCGGTGCTCATCGCCATTGCAGTGTCCTCCAACTTGCAGGGTGCGGCCACCCTGGTGGGCGACACCACCAGCATCCTGCTGGGCGGCTTCGCCGAGATGAACTTCTTTGATTTCTTCTGGATGCGGGGCCGCCCCGGTATTTTCTGGGGCGTGGAGCTGGGCGCACTGGCGTCCCTGCTGGTACTGCTCTGGCTGTTCCGCAGACAGGAGCAGCCGATTGCGGCAACGGTGGAAACAGAGGTCGAGGATGATGTGCCGACCGCTCTTATGCTGCTGACCGTGGGCCTGCTGATCGTCGCGTCCTTTCTGCCCCAGCCGGAAAACGAAGTCCTTCATACACTGTACGAACTGCGCAGCGGACTCATTTGTGTGAGTCTGGCGCTTTTCGGCGCGGTGCGCGCCTGTCTGCGGGAAGGCTCTGTGCATCCGCTGGGGCGGATGCTCCGGGAACTGGATCGGGAAACGCTCCTGCTGCTGTTCGGGCTGTTCATCGTCATCGAGGGCATCAAGGCGGCGGGCGTCATCGATGCAGCAGCGGAACTGTTCCATGCGGCGGCAGGCGAGGATGCTTTCCGGCTGTATACCCTGCTGGTGGTCGTGTCGGTGGTGCTGTCGGCTTTCATTGATAACATCCCCTATGTGGCCACCATGCTGCCGGTGG
>UMHF01063269.1_pt1 | contig 20472 bp, 19 predicted proteins | sample 1965431 | NCBI WGS metagenome assembly UMHF01 (sample SAMEA4836088, study PRJEB28245) | human gut metagenome | biome: gut microbiome; material: fecal sample | place: Denmark | collected 2008
TTATAAATAAAGTTAAATTATAGTGTTGCGGAATTAAGGGTTAAAAGTTAATAGATTGATAATTTAAAATAGAATAGTATGAAACGGATGAATATATGGATGCTCTCAGCGCTGTTGGCGCTGCCTGCATCAGCACAGAAGATTACAACCCAGCACGAGGTGGTAGACTGCGGACAGGTGGTGTTCAACAAGCCTGTAACTGCCGAATTCGTGCTCAAGAATGACGGGCTCAAGCCGTTGGTTATCAACAATGTATTGAAAAGCTGCGGCTGTACGGAGGTAGATTATCCGAAGACGAGCATTGCTGTCGGAGAAAGTTTCGTCATCAAGGCGGTATACGATGCCAAGCAGATGGGTACTTTCACCAAGCAGGTTTGCCTCTATACCAATGCGGATGAAGAGCCGTTCATCCTCTCTATGAGGGGAAAGGTAGTGGGCAGCGTAGTAGATTTCGCTGGTTCTTACGATGAGATGCTGGGTGTCATCAAGAGTGATGCCCAGGAGGTGGAGTTTGATGACGTGAACCGTGGCGACCGTCCGGTTCAGCGCATCCATATCTTCAATCCTACCGACGAATTACTGGAGCCGGTAGTGATGCATCTGCCACCCTATCTTCATGCTTTCGTATCGCCTTCCAAGGTAGCTCCGCGTCATTCTGCCGAAATCAGTTTCGTGCTGGATTCCAAGAAACTGCGCGACCTGGGCTTGAACCAGACATCGGTTTATCTCGGTGAGCGTCCTGGCGATAAGATTGCGCCTGAGAAGGAAATCGTGGTATCAGCCGTTCTTCTTCCTGGTTTCGAGAACATGACTCCAGCCAAGAAGGTACTGGCTCCGAAGATAGAGATGTCTGCCACCGATCTCAATCTGGGTAGTTTCAATGGAAAGAAGAAGCTGAAGGGTGAGATTCTGATTACCAACAAGGGTAAGTCGGAACTGGATATCCGCAGCATGCAGATGTTTACGATGGGCTTGCAGGTGAACCTGAAGAAGAGTAAGATTCAGCCAGGAGAGACCGTAAAGATGAAGGTGACGGCTGTGGCTGCCGACTTGAAGAAATCGCGTGTCAGACACCCTCGTATCCTCATGATTACGAATGATCCTGACCATGCTAAGGTGGTGGTGAAGATTAATGTACAATGAATTAAAAACGAATATCGTGCAGATAGAAATAGATAACGGCAGTGGGTTCTGCTTTGGCGTAACCACTGCCATCAAGAAAGCTGAAGAGGAGTTGGCTAAGGGCGGTAAACTTTACTGCCTGGGCGATATTGTGCATAACGGTATGGAGGTGGAGCGCCTGCATGAAGCGGGACTCATCACGATAGACCATGAGCAGATGGAGAAACTGCAGGGCGTAAAGGTTTTGCTCCGTGCTCATGGTGAACCGCCTGAAACTTATGCCCTTGCCGAGCGAAACAACATTGAAATCATCGATGCTACCTGTCCTGTGGTGCTCCAGTTGCAGCGCCGCATCAAGAAGCAGTATGTCAACAATCCGGAGGCACAGATCGTGATTTTCGGCAAGAACGGGCATGCTGAGGTGCTCGGACTGGTGGGGCAGACGGAGAGTCATGCCATCGTGGTAGAGAAGTTTGAGGATGTGAAGCAGCTGAAGGAAACCGGTCTGTTGGATTTCTCTAAAGATATCTATCTTTACTCCCAGACTACCAAGAGTCTCGATGAGTTCCACCGCATCATCGAATACTGCCAGGAGCATATTGTTGAGGGCGCTGTCTTCAAAAGTTTCGATACCATCTGCCGTCAGGTGGCTAACCGCATGCCTAACATCGCTGCCTTTGCCAGCAAGCATGATGTCATCCTCTTTGTGAGTGGCAGAAAGAGTTCGAACGGTAAGGTGCTTTTCAAGGAATGCAAGAGCGTGAATGCCAACAGCTACCAGATAGAAAGTGCCGACGAGATAGATATGAACTGGTTCAAGGATGTGGAAACGGTAGGTATCTGTGGTGCTACCAGTACGCCGAAGTGGCTGATGGAAGAGTGCAAGGATAAGATTATCAAGGAAAGCTCTGCTCTCTTATAGTAAGAGTTAAAGTATTGATTATCAGTTATTTGATATACTTGATACGGTGTTTCGCCGTATCAAGGGTAGAGGGAAGTTTTATCGTTGATTGAAAAACTTAACATGCTGGTTATTAATTAGTTACCCCCCTTGCTACCGCGTTTTGCGGTAGCAAGGGGGCTTTATCTTTTATAAACTGTCTGAAAATAAAACAGGTGATAAATCTTCTCCCGAAGACCTATCACCTTCAAAAAACAGTAATTAACTCAAAATTTATAATCTATATCATTACTACCTTGTTAATATGATTGCAAAGATACTAAATTGAAGTTTTTTTTCCAAATCTTTTTCATCGAATAAAATAAATTTATCGGTAAAAGTAGTATATTTAACGTATTTTTGCATAAATAACCCGGCAGTCTCTTTTCTGTAGCTTATTCTGCTATTGCCTTTTGATATTGTTCCATCAGCCATGCCTTCTGTTCAGGAATGGTCATGTTGCTGTTGTCGAGCGTGATGGCATCATCAGCCTTCCTGAGTGGGGAAGTCTCGCGGTGGGTATCGATATAGTCGCGCTCCTCTACATTCTTCAGAATCGCATCGAAGTCGGCTGGCATCCCTTTCTCCTTCAGTTCATCGAAACGGCGCTGTGCTCTCACCTGTGAGCTGGCTGTAACGAAAATCTTCAGTTCGGCATTTGGGAACACGGTGGTACCTATATCTCGACCATCCATCACGATGCCCTTGTCTTCGCCCATCTTCTGCTGCTGCTCTACCAGTGCCTCTCTGACGAAAGGAACGGCGGCAATCGGACTAACGTGGCTGGAAACCTCTAACGAACGGATTTCCTTTTCTACCAGTTCGCCGTTCAGATAGCAGTCTGGGCGACCGGTTGTTTCATTAAACTTGAATGAGATGCTGATGTTCTTCATCTCCTTCTGCAGTTCTTCAGTCTTTACGGCTCCATCTGCTTCGAAGAGCTGATGACGCAGCGCATAGAGAGTTACCGAGCGGTACATGGCGCCCGTATCTACATAAACATAACCTATTTCCTTGGCAAGATCCTTTGCCATCGTACTCTTACCGCAAGAAGAGTATCCGTCTATTGCTATTGTTATTTTCTTCATAATTTCGAACTAACTTTAATGTATAATAATGTAGAATTTATAATCTGTAACTTACGTTCAGCATGAGACTGCTGCTACTGACGTGATATTTGCCGTAGGCAACGTTCAGATGGAAGCGCTCCAGGTTGATACCGCCACCCACAGAGAAACCGGCTCCATGACTGCTTTCCTCATCTTCTGAGGTGCTGATTTTCATCTCGTTGGCTCTCCGGAAGTTGTAGCCGGCACCTATCCACAGACTTTCCGAAAGCAGAATGTCGGCACCTACTACGGCATGATCACGAAGACTGCTGTCCCAATGGTTCAGGTTGACCAGTGTGGCTGATACCCTGAACGGTGCGTTGGCGAAGCGTTTCGTCACACCCAACTGCAGGTCGATTGGCATCTTCTCGTATTCATTGTCGTAGGCTTTCAGCTGTCCACCCAGGTTCTTTGCCACGCAAGAAGCCGACCATTCCGTTTCCGGGTCGTAATAGTTGATGCCCAGATCCACTCCCACAGCGATAGAATTGTAATCGCCAATATACGAAGTGATGAATTTGGCGGCAATACCACCCGCGAATTTCTCACCGAGCATATAAGAGAAGTAACCCGCAATGGCAATGTCCTTTGCAGAGAACTCACCCATCTGGATGTTGTTCTCATCCGTCTCTTTCATCTTGCCGTAGTCAACAAGCTGAGCCGAAACAGCCCACGAAGCCTTGTCGTTGACAATACGGTTGAAACTAGCCGAGGCAGTGTTCACCCCCGACATATAGTTCATATAATTGAGATTGACCGTCTTGTCGTTTACTGATGACAGGAGAGCCGGATTATGGAATATGAGTGCCTCATCATCTTCTATCAAGGTGATGTTGTCGCCACCCAGAGCAGCTGCGTGAGCACTCACCGGCAAGCGAAGGAAATTATACCCCGTTTGGCTCTCTTGAGCATCAATAATTGTCGCAAAAAGCGTCAATATTGCGGAAATTACATATTTTTTCATTTAAATTTTCTAATTCTTTGGCAAAGATACTGCTTTTTTCAATAATAAGAAGTAATTTTGCAATGTTTTCGTAGGAAATAACGATTTTAAACGGTTTTTATTGTGGAAATTAAGAAATCAAATAGCGCACAACTGGAAGATAAGCGGGTTACATTTTTCCTGCTGGGTTTGCTGCTGGCTTTTACTTTCATCTTCGTAGGACTCCAATATCAGAGAGGCCCGCAGGGAGATGATGACTTGTCGGAATCGATGGAAGATCTTTCACAGGATCTGGAAATGTCGGCTCGTCCCGACCTGAAAGATATGGTGAGTGCAGAGGCTGCTTCGGCTCCTGCTTCTAAGTCAATTACTCAGGATGTGAAGGCTGCCGAGCAACAGACTCAGAAGGCACCGCAGAAAATCAGTTCTACAACCAGCGAACTGGTTATCGGCGACGGCTCGGGTGTAGTGGATGGAGCAGAGGTGAAGGAAGCGGTTCCTGAAACTCCCATTGAGAATCCGGGAGCTGAGGCTCCTATCAAACTGACCGTCGTGCAGAAAATACCGCAGTTTCCTGGTGGCTGGTCTGCCTTCATGCAGTGGCTTACCAAGAACCTGAAGTACCCTGTAGCTGCCCAGAAGAGTAGGATTCAGGGTACCGTAGTGGTATCCTTTATCGTAAACAAGGATGGAAGTGTTGCCAATATCAAGGTAAGCACTTCGGTAGATCCATTGCTCGACAACGAGGCTTTGAGGGTGATGAAGATGATGCCGAAGTGGAAACCGGGCATCGATAAAGGCAAGGTCTGTCGCACGATGATTGCTATCCCGGTAGTGTTCCAGCTATAAATTATAAATTGTTCATTGTAAATTATACATTATAAATTATACATTATTATGAAGACAGCAGATGAAATTTTAAGCATGGTAAATGAGTTTCTGGCTAATTTGCCTTACGAAAGAAAGCCAAAGTCTCTTTATGAGCCTATCAGATACGTACTTTCTATGGGTGGCAAGCGTATTCGTCCTACGCTCATGCTTCTGGGCTACAATCTTTTCAAGGACAATCCTGAGAAGATTCTGATGAATGCCGTTGCCCTGGAAACTTATCATAACTATACTTTGCTGCATGATGACCTGATGGACAATGCTGATTTGCGTCGCGGTCATGAAACGGTTCATAAGAAATGGGATGCCAACACGGCAATCCTTTCGGGCGACAGCATGCTCGTTCTGGCTTATGAGCGTATGGCTCAATGTGATGAAAAGCATCTTGCCAAGGTGTTGAAACTCTTTACGACCACTGCCCTGGAAATTGGTGAAGGTCAGCAGTTTGATATGGAGTTTGAAAACCGCAACGATGTGAAGGAGGAGGAATATATCGAGATGATCCGCCTCAAGACCAGCGTTCTCCTGGCTTGTGCCCTGAAGATGGGTGCTATCCTTGCCGATGCTTCTGATGAGGATGCAGAGAACCTGTATAAGTTTGGCGAGCAGATAGGATTGGCGTTCCAGTTGCAGGATGATTACCTCGATGTTTACGGCGATACCAAGGTGTTCGGTAAGGAGATTGGTGGCGATATCACATCCAACAAGAAGACTTACATGCTCATCAATGCCTTCAACCATGCCAACGACGCTCAGCGTGCAGAACTGCAGAAGTGGGTGGATGCCGAGGAGTTCGACCGCAAGGAGAAGGTGGCTGCCGTTACCCGTCTATACAACGAGATTGGTATCGACAAAATGGCGCAGGATAAGATTGCTTATTATTTCGAGCAGAGCAAGAAGTATCTGGATGCCGTGAATGTGCCTGCTGAGCGTAAGGAGGAATTGGCAAAGTATGCTCAGAAAATGATGAAGCGCCAGTACTAGTTGATAGTTAATAGTTTATAGTTGACAGTTGATAGGGCAATGTTCAAAGTAATAGATACACATACGCATTTCGATGCGGAGGAGTTTGATGAGGATAGGGCGGAGGCTTTCGCCCGTGCCAAGGAGGCGGGGGTAGGCAAGGTGTTCTTGCCTGCCATCGATGTGAAGACCACACACGCGGTCCTGGCATTGGCTAAGGAATATCCAGGCTATGCTTATCCGATGATTGGTCTGCATCCTGAAGAGGTGAAGGCTGACTGGAAGGAACAGCTGGCTGAACTCCGGAAGATACTGGAGGAACATCGCATGATAGGCAATGCCAATCCTGCAGACGAATCGGGTAATGCCAATCCTGCGGGTGGTTCTCCTCAGTTTTCAGACTTGATTGCTATCGGAGAGGTAGGACTTGATTATTACTGGAGCCGTGAGTTCGAAAACGAGCAGCTCGAGGCTTTCGAGGAACAGGTAAAATGGTCGGTAGAAACCCAGCTCCCGCTGATGATTCATTGCCGCAAGGCGCAGAACGAGATGGTACATCTGCTCAGAAAGTATGAGAAAGAACTGCCGGGTGGCGTCTTCCATTGCTTTACGGGCAATCAGAAGGAGGCCGAAGAACTGCTCTCCTTCGATAAGTTTGTATTGGGTGTCGGTGGCGTATCTACTTTCAAGAGCAGCCATCTCAGAGAAGATTTACCGGCTGTAGTTCCTCTGGATCGCATCGTTCTGGAGACCGACAGTCCGTATATGGCGCCTGTTCCTTATCGCGGCAAGCGTAATGAGAGCGCTTTTGTAGTAGAAGTGATGAAGACGCTCGCCAAGGCTTATGGCATAAGCGAAGAGGAGTTTGCCCGACAGACCAACCTCAATGCAGAGCGGGTTTTTCCGCTATCCGTATCGCAAGTATAGGACGCAAGCGTTCAAAACTCCTTAAATAAACATAAAAAAACAATGAAAGTTATGGTATTTCGGAGGAAAAGCAATAATTTTGCACTTCGAAATTGTTGCAGCAGCATGTTGCGGCGATTAAGAAGAGTTCTTCGGAATATGGAAAGGTGCTCGAGTGGCTGAAGAGGCACGCCTGGAAAGCGTGTAACCGGCAAAACCGGTTCGGGGGTTCGAATCCCCCTCTTTCCGCTTTTATATATATAATAAGGTATATGAAGAAAAATACAGCTATTGCACGTTTTGCAATATTGGTTTTCACATGGATGTGTTCTCTGCCTATGATGGCTCAAGAAGAGAGCATGGGATTTCATCAAGCTCTTAAGACAAAGTTTATAGAGGGTAATGCGGGATTTATGTCTCTCGTTGCCATCGCCCTCATCGTGGGTATGGCTTTCTGTATCGAGCGCATCATCTATCTGAGTCTCTCTGAAATCAACGCCAAGAAGTTGATGCAGGATATCGACCAGAAGGTGTCGGCGGGAGATGTGGAAGGGGCTAAGACGCTCTGCCGGAATACCCGCGGACCGGTGGCTTCTATCTGCTACCAGGGCTTGATGCATATCAGCGAGAGTCTTGATGACATCGAGCGCTCGGTAAGCGGATATGGTACCGTTCAGGCGGCTAATCTGGAGAAGGGCTGCTCCTGGATCAAACTCTTTATCGCTATGGCGCCATCGCTCGGATTCCTCGGAACCGTGATCGGTATGGTCATGTCGTTCGACCAGATTCAGCAGGCGGGCGATATCAGTCCTACTATCGTTGCTTCGGGTATGAAAGTGGCGCTCATCACTACCATCTTCGGTATCATCGTAGCCCTCATCCTTCAGGTTTTCTATAACTACATCCTTTCTAAGGTGGAGCACCTGACAAGCCAGATGGAGGAGTCGGCGGTTACTTTAATGGATATTATTGCCAAGAATAAATAAACGAAGAGAGAAATGGTTAAATTTCAATTTTCAAAGCAGAAGACGAAGTCGGCCGAAAAGATATCGCAGCAGGTGTTCTATATCATGATAGGATTGGCGGTGCTGGTTTTCGGTCTGTTCTTTTTGGTAGGCTACGATTTGCCTTTCGAAGAGAACCCCGACTTTAATGCGCCTCTCTTTACCGATGTGCTCATCCAGCTGATGTGGCTCTTCCTGATAGGAGGTGTGGGACTGGCTGTCTTTTCGATGATCAGAGATTATCGCAGCAGCAAGTCGGAGGCTGTAGTGAATGGCATTCCCGTGCGTCGCATCTTCCGCATCACATGGATCGGAACTTTGGCAGTTTTGCTGCTTACCTTCTTTTTGGGCGGTTCTGCTCCGATGCTCATCAATGGCGAGAATTATGCCGACTGGCTCTGGCTCAAGCTTTCAGATATGTTTGTCATCACATCGCTCCTGATGCTGGTGGCAGGAATCGGTGCCGTCTGTTTCGGTGCCACACGTTATATTCGGAAGAAAAACTAAAGAGAGCTCTCTGGGCACTCTATTCTATAAATAAGGATTAAATATGCTGATTAGAAGGAAGCAACACGAAACCCCGGGACTGAATACCACATCTACAGCCGACATCTCGTTCATGCTGTTGATATTCTTCCTTGTCACCACATCAATGGATGTGGATAAGGGACTGTTGCGCCAACTCCCTTCACCTGAACCGCAGAAGAAGGAACAGCAGCAGTCGGTGGTAGACAAGGCTAACCTCATGGCGCTGCGCCTGACGGCTGGCGATACGCTTTTGGTCAACGGTAAGCCGATGCAGGTGAGCCAGCTCAAGGAAGAAACTATCCGCTTTGTACACCGCCTGGGCAAGAAACATCTCATCTCTATCGAGAGTGACCGTGATGCCGACTATAATCTCTATTTCCAGATGCAGAATCAGCTGATGGAGGCATACAGCCAGCTACGCAACGAAACAGCCCAGAAGAAATATCACAGGGATTATGCCCTCTTGAACAATGACCAGAAAGAACAGGTGCGCAACATCTGTCCGCAGCGCATCACAGAGTCGTATGCCAATGCGATGACTCATGCCGACCAGCGTGTTGATGCCAATGCTGAAGAAAAGCAAGGGGAAGAAAATTCGGCAGAAACAGCTACTGAACAGCAGAAAGGAGGTAAACAATGATGAATTTTCATAAGAAATCGCATGAAGTGCCAGGGTTGAATACATCTTCTCTGCCAGACCTCATTTTCTCCGTACTGTTCTTCTTTATGATTGTTACCCACATGCGCCAGGTTACCTTGAAGGTAGACTGCCGTTTGCCACAAGGTAAGGAACTCACCCGCCTGACCAAGAAATCGGCGGTGAGCCATATTTATATAGGTAAGCCAACCAAAGAGATGCAGGCAAAGTATGGTACCGGTACCCAGATTCAGTTGAATGACAAGTTTGCTTCGGCTCCCGAAGTGATGGATTACATTTCGGCAGAAAAGAAGCGTATGTCGCCGGAAGACCAGAAGCTGATGACCGTATCAATCAAAGCAGATCAAGAGACAAAGATGGGTGTGATAACCGACGTAAAGCAGGCTTTGCGCCAGGCAAAAGCACTAAAAATCAGTTATTCTGCCACAGAAAATGGAAAATAATATTAATTTATCATGTTTTTCTCTTAAAAAATTGCTTTTATTAATTTTTTGTATTATCTTTGCACGCAAATTATTAGTATTATGGCAAAACAAATTTTAGATTCATTAGATAGGCAGATTCTGAAGCTGATTTCTCAGGATGCCCGTATTCCATTTTTGGAAGTGGCACGCGCTTGCAATGTGAGCGGTGCTGCCATTCATCAGCGTGTTGCTAAACTTACAAATCTTGGTATCATCAAGGGTTCACAATTCATTATTGACCCAGAAAAGATAGGTTACGAAACTTGTGCTTATATGGGACTCTATCTGAAGGAGCCTGAGAAGTTTGACCAGGTTGTAGAGGAGTTGAAGAAAATTCCTGAGGTTGTGGAGTGTCACTATACTACAGGCGGTTTTGATATGTTTATCAAGATTTACGCGCTGAACAACCACCATCTCCTGGAAATCATCCACGACAAGTTGCAGCCACTGGGATTGTCTCGCAGCGAGACCATCATCTCTTTCAATGCATCTATCAACCGTCAGCTTTCTATGCAGGATCTCAAGAGTTTCAACGATGATGAAGAGGAAACTGATGAGGAGGCTGCAGCAGAGAAATAAGATATAAAAAGAAAAAAAGCAGTAGCTCCCTGCGGGATTACTGCTTTCTATAAAGGGTGAGGAATGTGAACGGTAAGCCGTTTTCATTCCTCATTTCTTTTTCTGTCACTTCCCATTCTGCCGGATTGATTTCCGGAAAGAAGGTATCGGCATGTTCAGGTTCCTTTTCAACGATTGTGAGATAAAGCTTGTCTGCAAAAGGCAAAGCCTGTTCATATATGCTGGCTCCTCCGATGATGAAACATTCATCTTCTTCTGTTGTTTCTTTGCTTCCAACCGTTTTTTTGTTTCCAACAGATTCTTTCCTTGCTGCCAGTGCTTCTTCCAGAGAGCTGTATACTTCGCACCCTGTTATCTGCTCTCTTGTCTTCGAGATAACAATATTGCGGCGGTTGGGCAAGGCTCCGTTCGGCAGCGACTCAAATGTCTTCCTGCCCATGATGATCGTATGTCCGGTTGTGAGCATACGAAATCGGGTCATGTCCGATGGGATGGCGTAGAGCAACCGGTTCTTATACCCGATAGCTCTATGCACTTTGGATATACAGGCGATGATGCTGAGCATTTTTTATTTTAATGTTGAATGTTGAGTGTTGAATGTTGAATTATTCATTCTTGCTGTAAACTATTAACTATAAACAGCTCTCCCGTCCCATGGCTGCTCTTGATCTTCCACTCCTGCGGATAGAGGTTGTTGGCACGGTTGCCAATGTTCTTTTCCCAGCCTATCGGAACCTGTCTGTAGGTTACCAGTACATAACCTTTAGGCGTATCGGCAGGCAGATTCACAGCCTCCTTGCGAAGGTAGCGGATGGCATCATCGTAGGATAACTCCACCTGTGGGAAGTGATCTTTGTTGATCATCGTAGAGAGAGCGAGAGCCTGGTCGGGGATAAGTCCCTTTCCCTTGTCTGTTCCCAGTTTCACACCTGCATGCAGCACCTTCAGGTTCTTTTCTGCCTGGTCGTAGATGTCTTTCCATCTGCCCGGAATGGCGTAAACCGTCTCGTTGCTCTCTGCAGGCATCCATTCCGTATCAGCCTTCAGCCAGCCGTCCGGAATCTCCGGTCCCTTTCCTTTAGCCACCTTCTTGTCTTTCTTCTTATCCTTTCTGTTCTCCTTGGCTGGTGAGCCGGCTTCCCATTCGCCCTCTTTCTTCAGAATCGCCATAAACAGACCTTCGCCTCGCGAAACGCCAGGAATGAACCGGTAAACAGGGAAGTCGCTGCCCGTGAGGTTGCGGGTGATGTTCCATGCATCTTCTACACCCTCCAGTGCCATCACTTCAGCGCCAAGTTCTTCGCATATCCACTCCACGTTCTCCTCATCTTCGTGCGCATTGAAGGTGCAGGTAGAGTAAATCAGGATACCGCCTGGCTTCAGACAGTTCCAGATATCCGATACGATTTCGCGCTGCAGCTGCCAGCAGTTGTTCACATTCTGGGTACTCCATTCGCCGATAGCCCCTTCATCTTTGCGGAACATTCCTTCGCCGGAGCAGGGAACATCGGTAAGAATCACATCAAACTGCAATTTCGATTTCTTGTAATCGCGGGGATAGTTGTTGGTAACAACCATATCCGGATGACCGAACTTCTGTACGTTTTCGGCAAGAATCTGCGAGCGGGTGCGCATCGGTTCGTTGCTGAAGAGCAGACTCCCTTCCGGCAAGGCAGCTCTTACGGCAGTCGACTTTCCGCCAGGGGCAGCACAGAGATCCAGCATCATCACCGGTTCTTTTACGTACTGTCGGATAGCCATACCAACAAACATGGATGAGGCTTCCTGTACATAATATAAGCCAGCATGCAGCAGCGGATCGAAGGTGAATCCGGGACGGGTAGAGAGATAACGTCCGGTTTCCGGACACCAGGGAATCGGTTCGCCATCAGCATCCTTGCATTTAAAAGGATTGATGCGGATACTGGTTGGTGCCTCTTCTTCAAGGATAGCATGCTCCAGACGCTGATACAGCTTTTCGCCCATCAGCGCCTGCGTATATGTTCTGAAATCTTCAGGTAATGTCTTCATTCTGTTTCTTTTTCTTTAATTTGTTTGCAAAAATAAGAAATTTTTCGTTTCTTTGCAACTAAATCGCGAAGAGATGCGTCTAAGAAGCAGAAATTTTTCAAATAACAAGGTAAAACAATAAAAAATAATGATATGAAGAAAGCAATATTGGCATTAGCGCTCGTTATGAGCATCGGAGCCACCCAAGTGTCTTTGGCGTCTTCTGCTCCAAAACATCGTTATCATCCAACTACCCAACAGGTAGATTCAAAGGCTGCTCCTGCATCTGCCGCACAGCCATCTGCTTCGAAGGATAAAGACGACGAGGCGTTGGAGGCTTATTCTGATACAACCAGTACAGATTCGGCCAACTATGATGATTATGATGAGAATGATAATAAGTCTGTTCATTCTAGATACAGTTTAGACAACTATGATGATCCGTTCGATTTCATCGGTTCGGTATTTGGTGGCGGAGCGCTGGCTGTTATGATCATTTTCTGTATCATCTTCGGTCTGCTGTTTGTCTTTGCTCCGCTGATCATCGTATTTCTGGTTATCAGATATCTGATTCGCCGCCACAACGACCGGATGAAACTGGCGGAGATGGCGATGGAGAAGGGCATCAATGTTCCGGAAAGCGACCGGCCGATAGACAAGCAGAGCGATGAGTATCTGGTAAAGCGTGGATTGAGAAATGCCTTCCTGGGAGCCGGCTTATGCGCCATGTTTGCCTGGTGGGATGCTGATTTCCTGGCTGGCATCGGAGCCCTGGTCTTCTTCTATGGCATCGGTCAGACCATTATCGGCTCGCTTCCTGCCATCAAGGACTGGTGGAAGAACCGTCATGGCGACCAGGGCACGGGCTATAATGGTACTCCGGTCTAGCAGCCGGCATTCAATATATCATGGTTTCTCAATAGGAGGGGAAGTCACAAGGAAAAGAACAACAATTATTAGTTAATATATATAAGGTGGAAAAGTTATCCGATATCTCTCTCGTCACGAAGGTGGTGATGCTTCATGACCGCAAGTCGTTCGACCTGCTGGTCAGGAAGTATCAGTCACCCATTCGTGGGTTCTTCCTGCGGCAGACGCTGGGGGATGCGCAGCTGAGTGACGACTTGGCTCAGGATACCTTTGTCAAGGCATATACCCATCTGTCCGGTTTCAGGGGTACAGCCTCTTTCTCCACCTGGCTCTACCGCATCGCCTATAATGTATGGTATGATTATACCCGCAGTCATAAGGAGACGCAGGACATCGATACGCCTGCCGTTTCCAGTAAGAATGCACAGGGCGCCCATGCCGGATTAAAGATGGATTTGCTCAAGGCATTACAGATATTGAATGAAAATGAACGTACATGCATCACGCTGCAGCTGATGGATGGACTCTCTATAGATAAGATTGCAGAGGTGACGGGAATGGCGCAAGGCACCATCAAGTCGCATCTCTCTCGAGGAAAACAGAAACTTGCAAGTTACTTAAAAAAGAATGGTTATGACCGATAAGATAAATGATAAGAAGTTGGAGAGCATGAAAGGGGAACCATTGAACCCTCAGGATGAAGAACTCTTGCAGATGTTCTTTTCCGATTGCCAGATGTCTGAGATTCCTGATGACGGATTCTCCGACAGGGTGATGCAGGCATTGCCGGCTTTACCCGAAACTGATACTGCGATGTCGCTGGTTAAGCGCCAGCGCCTGGAACATTTATGGACGGCAGCCTGTGTGGCAGCAGGCATCATCATAGCAGTAGTCTGTCAGGGATGGGAGCAGATTCAGGGGTGGCTTTTCTCTATGAAGATAGATTTCCTCCTCTCCGGCTCGCGTGCCCTTACGCATGTGGCAGATTCCATCGCCCACTCTCAGAATCTCCTGATGGTGCTGGCTGGCATCGTTGTCCTCATCATGGTTTGGGGATATAATGAACTGGCTGATGCACGTCAGTAGGCTTCTTCCCTGATATCAATTGTATGAATGATCAACTCTTTCTATTAGCAGAATAGTTTTTAGTGCTAATAGAAAGAGTTTTTTATTACTATAAATATCATCTTTATGCCTTTGAAATCTCCGTTCAAAGCTTTTGAATGTCCGTTCAGTGTCTTTGAACGGACATTCAATGACTTTGAACGGACATTCAATGTCTTTGAACGAAGATTTAATATTGCTGAATATAGAAAAACAAATAGGTGCTGCTACTTTTTCAGTAGAGCACCTATGCTTATGATATCGGTTTCTAAAATAATTTATAGGTAGTGCGGAGCACTTTGAACTCGGTTCGGCGGTTCAGCTGGTTGCAGATTTCCTGATGCTCCTTGCTCTGCTTCAGGATAAACTCTTCGCTGAGCACATCGCCTTCCTTGAGCCAAGGATACTTCTCGGTAAGTTTCTTGCGCACATTCTTCGGCTTCTCCTTGCCGTAGCCCACAGGGGTGAGGCGCTCTTTCTCTATGCCGTGTTTTATCAGATAGTCTACTACCGATTGGGCGCGGCGCTGAGACAGATGCTTGTTATATTCGCTGTTTCCCTTGTAGTCGCAATGGGCGCTGAGTTCGATGGTAACGTGCGGGTTCTCTTTCAGCAGCGTTACCAGCTGGTCGAGGGCTGTTGTACTGGCTTCGGTAAGGGTTGCCTTGTCGAAATCGTAGAAGATGTTGTCGATGAGTACAGGGGCTGTGATGGAAGCCAGTGGGAACTGGAGCACGTATTCCTTACTCTCTTTAGCCGAATCACCCCGAAGTTCTTCCTTGTGGTTGAGGTAGCCTTTGCAGGATGCCATCACCAGGTAGTCGACATGTGGATTGATAGGGAGGACAAACGAACCGTCGCCCTTGACGGATAGTTTCCTGTTCGTTCCGTCGTTGCCTACGATTCTCACCTCGGCGGCAGGCAGTTCATAACCGTCTTTCTCGTAAACCCATCCCTTCATCGTGGTAACAATCTCCGGATTCTCGAAGGAGTAGATATGGTCATAGCCTCTTCCGTCTTTTCTGTTAGAGCAGAAGAAACCCTGGTTGTGGAGACCCTCGAAAGTCATTCCGAAGTCATCGGCTTCTGTATTCAGCGGATAGCCGGGGTGGGTGAGTTCATATTTCCGGGTGATGGAATTCACTTTGGCGATATAGATGTCGAGTCCGCCCATTCCCACATGACCGTTGCTGCTGAAGTAGAAGTCGCCGTTAGGACGGAAGGTAGGGAACATCTCATCGCCTGGGGTGTTGATAGGTTCGCCCAGGTTCTCTACGCCGCCCAGTCCGGCAGGAGTGATGCGCACTCGCCAGATGTCGAGACCGCCCTTTCCGCCCGGCATGTCTGATACGAAATAGAGCCATTCGCCATCAGGAGAGATGGCTGGATGGGCAAAACAACTGAGCGTATCTTTGCTGATTTCCAGATTCGTAGGCTTGCTCCAGGCTGCATCTGAGCGGTTGGAGGTTACTATCTGGGCTAAGCGGGGCGAAGTGGGATCGGTGGCACACTGGGTGAGGTACATCTGCTTGCCGTCTGGGGTAAAGCAGCATGCGCCCTCTTCGTAGTCGGTATTGAGACCGGTTCCGATGGCTTCCGGCTTGCTCCATTTGCCTTTGTCGTTCTTTTCAGAGAAGAAGATGTCGGCAGATTTCGTTCCCGTCACTCCGTTCAGGTCGCTGCCTTGGGCTTCGTTGCGGGTTGAGGTGAAATAGAGCTGGCTGTAGTCATCGCTGAGGAACATCGGCGAATAGTCGTCTCTTCGGGAGTTGAAAACATCCATCCGCTTTACCTTGTACCGGCTTCCTTCCTTCTTCCAGACAGGGGCTTTTCGTGCCGATTCGAGTCCGTTCTTTACCAGCACATTGTCGGGCATGGAATCGAGCAGGAATTCGAATTCCTTGGCTGCCTGTCTGTAACTTCCGTTCTTCAGGAGAAGCCGGGCGTAAGCCAGGCGGTCGTTGAGGTCTGCCTGCTTGTATCGGATGGCATTGCTGTAGGCAGCCAGTGCCTTCGGCGTACTGTTGATTTTATCATAGCAGCGTGCCATCTTCAGAGCCACCTTGCCCCGGGCAGCCCGCTCTTTGGTAGGTGTCTTGGTGTACACCTTTTTATATTGGGTTGCCGCATCGTAGTATTCGCCTAAAGAAAGATGCTTGTCTGCTTTCTTCAGGTTCTGTTCAATGCCGCAACTTATCAGAAAGAGGCAGCTGATTGCTGTTATGATTTGATAAAATCTTATTTGTTTCATATTGATTTACATCTGCGAGAATGGCTGACGATATTGGCAGCCTGCCTTCCAGTTGCTGCAGCCATAGGCGGTCTTGCCCTTGATGATGACGCCCTTGCCGCAAAGCGGACATGGCTTGCCAACCATTGGGTCGGCAGCTGGAGCCGGCTGAGCAGGAGCATTCTGAGAATCTGTATTCTGTGCAGCAGCCTTATTGGCTTTCTTGGCTGGTGCTTTCTTGGCAGCCGGCTTCTTGGCAGCCGGTTTCTTCTTGAGGTCTTCCTCTGTCATGATGGTCACTCTCCGGTTGCTGTTGTCTGACAATACATCGATGACTATCTTGTTGATCTGTTCTTTCAGTCCGTTGATGAAGTCGGCAGGATCGTAGGTCTTGTGCTCGATGTCGCGGAGCTTCTTCTCCCAGATACCGGTCAGTTCGCAACTCTTCAGCAGTTCCTCATGGATGGTGTCAATGAGTTCGATGCCTGTCGGGGTTGCCATCAGATTCTTGCGCTGGCGACGGATGTAGTGGCGCTTGAAGAGGGTCTCGATGATGCCGGCACGGGAGGAAGGTCGGCCGATTCCGTTCTCCTTCAATGCAGCACGCAGTTCTTCGTCTTCTACGAATTTACCGGCTGTCTCCATCGCACGCAGCAGGGTTGCCTCGGTATAATACTTAGGTGGCGTGGTCCATTTCTCCGTCAGGGTAGGCTGATGTTCTCCCGATTCGCCTTTTGTGAAGGATGGGAGGGTTCTTTCTTCTACCATTTCCTTCTTGCCGCCGTTTCCTGAGTCTGCATTTCCGTTGGTGTTATCTGAAGCATCATCGTCATCAGCATTCTTTACATCCTTGGCATAGACTACTCGCCAGCCTGGTTCGAGAATCTCCTTACCGCTCACCTTGAACTCTATCTTCTCCGGTTTCGGTCCGTCTTCGTTGATGACTTCGCCCAAAACGGTGGTGGTAGAGAATTTACAGTCCGGATAGAATACGCTGATAAAGCGCTTGGCGATGAGATCATACACGTTTGCCTCCATATCGGTGAGTCCGGTTGGCGGAACACCGGTTGGGATGATGGCGTGGTGGTCGGTTACCTTACTGTTGTCGAAAACCTTCTTGCTCTTCGGCAATTTCTTGCTGATTGTTGCGAGCTGCTGGATGAGCGGGAGGTATTTCTGCTGACTCATGATCTTTGCCTGACTCACTCCGTTCAGAATCTGTGGACATTTCGGATAGATATCGTCGGTCAGGAACTGGGTATCTACACGAGGATAAGTGGTGTACTTCTTTTCGTAGAGACTCTGGATGAGTTTCAGCGTAATATCGGCAGAGTAAGCAAACTTTTTGTTGCAATCCACCTGCAGCGAGGTGAGGTCGTAGAGATGAGGCGGTGCCTCGTTTCCCTTCTTCTTGCTTACATCGGTAACGGTGAAGGGCTTGCCAGCGATGGTGCTGAAAGCCTTCTCGCCTTCCTCCTTGCTGGTAAACTTGCCGCTGGTGGCGGTAAACTGGGTGTCGCGGTAGATGGTGGCGAGGACCCAGTAAGGTTCGGAAACGAAGTTGTCGATTTCCTTCTGGCGGTTTACGATGAGGGCAAGGGTAGGGGTCTGCACCCGGCCGATGCTGAGCACCTGTCGGTTCTGACCGTATTTCAATGTGTAAAGTCGGGTGGCGTTCATACCGAGAATCCAGTCGCCGATGGCACGGGAAAGTCCGGCAAGATAGAGTGACTGATATTCCCCTTGGTCTTTCAGTTCCTGGAAGCCCTGCTTGATGGCTTCATCGGTCATGGATGAAATCCACAGTCTTTTGACGGGGCATTTCGCCTGTGCCTTCTGCATCACCCATCTCTGGATAAGCTCTCCTTCCTGTCCGGCGTCACCGCAGTTGATGATGCTGTCGGCAGCCTGCATCAGTTTCTCGATGGTAGCAAACTGCTTCTTGATGCCTTCATCGTTGATGAGCTTGATACCGAATCGTTGTGGAATCATCGGCAACGCCGCAAGGCTCCAATGTTTCCACATCGGAGTATAATCATCCGGTTCCTTCAGCTCACAAAGGTGGCCGAAGGTCCATGTTACTTGGTAACCATTACCTTCCATATAACCGTCGCGTGCCGTGGTAGCCCCGATGATTCGGGCGATATCCTTAGCCACACTCGGTTTCTCTGCTATACAAACTATCATGTTTTATTCTTATTTCTGTTTGCAAAGGTACAATAAAATAATGAGAAAGCCATCATTTCGGCTTCTTTTTCTCATGGCAGGGAATAAATTATTCCACAAAAAAGGTCGCCCTGAAAGAGCAAAAGCTTCTTGTATTCAAAGCTTTTGCCCTTACAGGGCGACCTTACTGATTGTTATCTAACCCAGGGCGCTGCCCTGGGAGGGCACTGAAAAAGTCCCCATTTTTAAGGACTAAAACGGAAAAAGGTTACGATTTATAACTTCTCTTTCCATAAATCGTCTTAATAAGGCTGTATTTGACAGAAAAAGAAGGATAAAACTACGATTTATCCGTCATTAACTTTCAATCTGAAAGTGGATTTTACTTTTTCAGTGCCCTCCCTGGGCTAGGAGCTTATGCCCTTTCAGGGCGTGTGGGTAAATCCTTGCGTGCGATTACTCGTACTCCTGCCAGCTCTTGATCTGAAGCTGATCCTGGCTCAATGTGCAGAATGCCTCGATGAAGGCGGAAGCCAGACGGGCATTGGTGATCAGAGGAATGTTGTGGTCGATGGCGCCACGACGGATTCTGTAACCATTGGTCAACTCACGCTTGGTGTGATTCTTAGGGATGTTGACGATGAGGTCGAACTTGTGGTCGGCAATCATCTGCATCACGTTAGGAAGATCCTTGTGGTCCTCATCAGGCCATCCTACGGCTGTAGCCTTCACGTTGTTCTCGTTCAGGAACTTCGCTGTACCGGCTGTAGCATAGATGGTGTAACCGTTCTTCACCAGCGCCTGGGCAGCATCGAGCAGAGAAGCCTTCTCCTTAGCACCACCGCTTGAAAGCATGATGCCCTTGTCCTTAGAAGGAATCTTGTAGCCGGTAGCAATCAATGAGTTGAGCAATGCCTCCTCGAAAGTATCACCCATACAGCCTACCTCACCGGTAGAACTCATATCCACACCCAAAACTGGGTCGGCGTTCTGCAAGCGGGCGAATGAGAACTGGGATGCCTTCACACCCATGCGGTCGATATCGAAAGCAGACTTATCCGGTTTCTGATATGGAGCATCGAGCATGATGCGGGTAGCCGTTTCGATGAAGTTGCGCTTCAACACCTTGCTCACGAATGGGAATGAACGGGATGCACGGAGATTACACTCGATCACCTTCACATCGCGACCCTTAGCCAGGTACTGGATATTGAAAGGACCAGAGATGTTGAGCTCCTTGGCGATGGCACGTGAAATCTTCTTGATCTGACGGGCTGTAGCGAAGGAAATCTGCTGGGCAGGGAAGGTCATGGTGGCATCACCAGAGTGAACACCTGCATACTCTACGTGCTCTGAAATACCATACTCTACAATCTCACCGTTCTGAGCCACACCGTCGAACTCAATCTCGTTGGTCTCTGTCATAAACTGGGAGATAACTACTGGGTACTCCTTAGAAACCTCAGAAGCTGCCTCCAGGAAGCGACGCAACTCATCATCATTGTGGCAAACGTTCATGGCTGCACCGGAAAGAACGTAAGATGGACGAACGAGAACTGGATAGCCTACCTCGTCGATGAACTTCTGAACATCCTCCATAGAGGTGAGGGCGCTCCACTTAGGCTGGTCGATACCCAACTTATCGAGCATGGCAGAGAACTTACCTCGGTTCTCGGCACGGTCGATGTTTACTGGAGATGTACCCAGAATTGGCACAGACTGGCGATGAAGCTTCATAGCCAGATTGTTTGGAATCTGACCACCTACAGAAACAATCACACCGCGTGGTGACTCCAGGTCGATGACATCGAGTACACGCTCGAATGAAAGCTCATCGAAGTAGAGACGGTCGCACATATCGTAGTCGGTAGATACGGTCTCCGGGTTGTAGTTGATCATGATTGACTTGTAACCCAACTTGCGTGCTGTATTGATGGCGTTTACTGAACACCAGTCGAACTCTACAGAAGAACCGATGCGGTAAGCAC
>UMHF01020895.1_pt1 | contig 20329 bp, 10 predicted proteins | sample 1965431 | NCBI WGS metagenome assembly UMHF01 (sample SAMEA4836088, study PRJEB28245) | human gut metagenome | biome: gut microbiome; material: fecal sample | place: Denmark | collected 2008
GTTCGTATATTTAAAAAGTGTAGGAGGACAGACCAGTATGCGATTAGGAATGGGCCGAAAAAAGATTAGAATTGGAGATATCCTTGTAGCAGCAGGAGCAATTACAGAGGAGCAGTTACAGGAGGCACTGGCATATCAGAAAGAGAACGGCGGGAAGCTCGGAAATGTTCTCGTAGATCTGGGAATGATCAGTAACGAGATCCTTATTACTCTTCTAACACAGCAGTTAGGTATTGATTACATAGAATTGAAAGGTGCCAAGATCGAAGATAAAGTTATTCATATGGTACCTGAGAATATGGTTGCAAAATATAAGGTTATTCCTATCGAGATCGATCCGGAAAACCCGAATATATTAAAACTTGCTATGTCTGATCCGATGGATATCAATGCGATTGATGATATCGGACTTGTAACAAATATGCAGGTAGAGCCGATGCTCGCAACGGAGGAACAGATCAATGATGCGATCGGCAAGTATTATGGAAGCTCAAAAGCGATGGAAGCGGCTGAGATGTATCGTCAGGAACAGGCGGATGCACTTGGTGGCGGAGATGAAGAAGAAACAAACGAAGATATTGATAATTCACCTATCGTTCTTCTGGTTAAGCAGATCATTGAGGGCGGTGTAAGACAGAGAGCATCCGATATCCATATCGAAGCACTGGAGAACAGCGTTCGTGTCAGATACAGAATTGATGGTGCGTTGAAGCAGGTAATGTCATATGACCTCAGTATTCTGGCAGGTATTACAGCCCGTATCAAGATCATAGGCGGAATGGATATCGCAGAGAAGAGAAAACCACAGGATGGTCGTATTACCATTTTCGTAGACAGACGAGAGTTCGATGTCCGTGTATCTATCCTTCCGACAGTATACGGTGAGAAGACGGTTATGCGACTTACTTCTAAAGACGGACTGACCAAGCCGAAGAGCGGTCTTGGACTTGATGAGGATGAGATCAAAGTATTTGATGGAATCCTGAGTAACCCACACGGAATCATCCTTGTTACAGGGCCTACCGGTTCCGGTAAATCAACTACACTGTACACATCATTAAGTGAGTTGAACAAAGAAGATGTTAATATTATCACGGTAGAAGACCCTGTCGAGGCAAATATCAACGGTATCAACCAGGTACAGGTAAATAATAAAGCAGATATGACATTCGCGGCAGCGCTTAGATCTATTCTTCGTCAGGATCCGGATATCATAATGATCGGAGAAATTCGAGATGGTGAGACTGCCCAGATCGCGGTTCAGGCGGCTATCACCGGACATTTGGTGGTATCAACACTCCATACAAACTCGGCAGCATCTACGATCACTCGTCTGGAAGATATGGGGATCGAGCCTTACGTTGTAGGTGATGCGGTTGTAGGTGTTATCGCACAGCGACTGGTAAGACGTCTGTGCCCAACCTGTAAACAGCCACGACTTATAGAAGATGATGAGAGACAGGTGCTTGGCGTACCGGCTGATGAAGAAGACGTAATCATCTATGAGCCTGCAGGATGCCCGCTTTGTAATGATACCGGCTATGCAGGACGAATCGGTGTGTATGAAATGATGCCGGTTTCAAAGGCATTACAGGCAGTTATCTCGACCGGAGCGACGGCAGATAAGATTGAGAAGCAGGCATTATCAGAAGGAATGCTCACACTGAAGATGGGCGCAGCAAAGCATGTATTAAACGGTATCACATCACTTTCGGAGATGAAGAAGATCGTTTATACAACCGGTGACGAATACTAAATGATATAAAGACATTAAAATATTAAAACATTAAAACATGCAAAGATATAAAAACATTCATATTGGAGTCTTCATTTGAAAATGGGATGTTTTTAACAAAAAAATAATCCGAACAGATTTTTAACAGAGAAGAACTTACATACATAACTCTGTAAAAATAAATTGAAATTATGAAATGCAACAAGGAAAGGAAGGAAACAATATGCTGGATATGAAGGAACTCCTGGCATTCTCAGTTGAGGCGAAGGCATCTGATGTACATATTGCAGTCGGAATACCACCAAAGCTCAGAATCAATGGACGATTGACAGAAGTTGAAGTTCCTCCGCTTACACCTGCTGATGCGGCAGAAGCGATCGGAGCAACCATGAAAGAAAGACATGTAGCGATCTTAAAGGACAGAGGGGAGGTCGATTTCTCGTTTGATTCACCGGAGACCGGACGTTTCCGTGTAAACGTATATATGGATCGTGGTAATATGGCGGCGGCTTACAGACGAGTTGAGACACAGATCCCAAGACCTGATCAGCTTGGTATTCCGAGAGAGGTTGTTGATCTCTATAAGAGAAAGAGAGGGCTTGTACTTGTAACGGGACCTACCGGTTCGGGAAAATCAACAACACTTGCTTCTATTATAAATAAAGCAAATGAAAACCTGACAGATCATATCATCACACTGGAGGATCCTATTGAGTATATCCATCATCACAACAAGGCAATCGTAAATCAGCGAGAGGTTGGTATGGATACACTCAGCTATGCGAATGCACTTCGTGCAGCCCTCCGTGAAGATCCTGATATCATTCTGGTAGGAGAGATGCGAGATCTTGAGACTATTTCAACAGCGATCACTGCAGCCGAGACAGGACATTTGGTTTTCTCGACTCTGCATACGATCGGCGCGGCAAGTACGATCGACCGTATCATTGATATCTTCCCTACAAACCAGCAGCAGCAGGTACGTGTACAGCTTGCGATGGTCCTTGAAGGCGTTATATCACAGTCACTTCTGCCTACGGCAAATGGTCAGGGACGAGTAGCAGCCTTTGAAGTTATGCTTGCTTCTCCTGCTATACGGAGTCTGATCCGTGAAGCAAAGACGCATCAGATCCAGTCAACGATTCAGACAAGCAGACAGCTTGGAATGATTACGATGGATGATGCACTGTACGATCTGTTCTCTGCGGGAACTATAACCAGAGAGATGGCAATGACATATGCACAGGATCAGCAGTACCTCAGAAAGAAGATTAACGGACAGTAAAATGTATAACAGTTTTGTGCAAATCTCACAAAAAAACTGGCGGACATAAGAAAATATTGATTATGGTAGCAAATTATAGTATTATATAATCTATATGAATGAGATTTTATGCGCTTAAAGACGCATAAAGGGTGTGGTCAGATATGATCACGGAAGAAATATGACAGGGTCGGAGGAGAAACAATGGCAGTATTTAACTACAAGGTTGTTGACAAAGATGGTAAGAATAAAAAAGGTACCATCGAGGCCCCAAACAGAGATGGAGCGGAGAAAAAGCTGAAGTCGGATGGCTATTCGATCATGAGCCTGACAGAGCAGAACAATCCATTTTCAGGGGGTTTAATTAAGAAGAAAGTAAAATCACGAGACCTGGGTGTCTTTTGTAAACAGTTCTCAGCTGTTATAAAAGCGGGTGTTACGATCATTTCCGCATTGGAACTGATGGGCGACCAGATCGAGAATCCAACACTGAAGCGTGCGGTTATGGATGCGAAGACATATGTTGAAAAAGGTGGTACTCTTGCAGATGCCCTTCGAGTAAACTCAGATGTATTCCCTCCGATCATGATCAACATGGTAGCTGCCGGTGAGTTGTCCGGTAACTTAGAGGTGTGTCTGGATCGTCTGGTAGAACACTTTGAGAAGGATAATGCATTATCCAGTAAGATCAAGGGCGCGATGGTTTATCCTATCGTAGTATTTATCGTAATGATCATCGTGGTAATCGTAGTTATGATCGCGGTTATCCCGAACTTCACCAGTATGTTTGAAGACATGGGGACAAAGCTTCCTCTTGCAACGAGAATGATGGTTGCGGCAAGTAACTTCATTATTCATAAATGGTACATATTGATCATTGTTGTAGCAGCGATCGTATTCGGCTGTAAGGCATTCAAGAAGAGTTCGGTTGGTGAACAATTCTTCTCGAATATCGCGATCAAGGCTCCGGTATTCGGAAATCTTACGATCAAATCAGCCTGCTCCAGATTCGCAAGAACTATGAGCACTTTGATGGCATCCGGTATCTCTATGATCGATGCCGTAGAACAGGTAGCGAAGATGATGGATAATAAGATCATACGTGATGGCCTGATGGATGCAAAGACACAGGTTGCAAAGGGTATCCCGCTTTCAAAACCATTAAAGGATATGGAGGTTCTTCCGCCGATGTTATCAGCGATGACAAAGATCGGTGAAGAGACCGGTGATATCGAGGAGATGCTCAGTAAGGTTGCCGACTACTACGACGAAGAGGTGGAAGCAGCTACTAATAAATTAACGGCAGCAATGGAACCGTTGATCATGGTTGTACTTGCCTGTATCGTAGGTATGATTGTAGCAGCTGTATATGGTCCTATCATGAGCATGTACGATGCGATGGATCAGTATTAATACAATACATAATACATAATTTACTTACACAGTTTTACATTGATTGATTCCGGTAGAACGAGGATGCCGGTATTGATATAGTGTCATATGACACATCAACAACATAAAATAATTTAAGAAAGAAAAAAGGAGAGAATAATTATGAAGAAGAACAACAAAGGTTTCTCATTAGTAGAATTAATTATCGTTATTGCTATCATGGCAATCCTTGCAGGCGCACTTGCACCAGCACTTATCAAGTACATTAACAAGTCAAGAGCATCAACAGATATTTCAAATGCTGACACTATTCGTTCTGCATGTCAGACCGCAATGTCAAATGAAGAGGCTATGGCTTCACTTGGAAGTACTGCAAAAACAGCTACTGTAACTTCATGGAAAGCATCAGGAAGTTTTGGACAGGAACTTAGCGAGATTCTTGGTAGCGCATCATTAAAGGGTAAATATTACGACAAGAATTCTGAATTCAAAGTTTTAATTGATGTAGCAAACAATAAAGTTGAAGTTTATTCAGGCGGAAATACAAATAAATTACTTTCCCCACAGAACTAGGCTTTAACTGAAAACAAATATTTTATTTTAATAGTATTGAAAGGCAACAAAATTAAGCTGTTTGAAATTCCTCGTATGACATATTATAGCTAGTTGTTGCCTTTCGATAACATGAGTAAGATGTTTGTGGATTTATAGACATCACTATATCATAATGCAATGCAGAAAAGATATATGATGTCTTGGAAGCAGTCAGTAGTTTAGTGAGTGATTAAACTAATGACGGCAACCGGCTTGCATATAAGCTGGAAAACAAGTGAATGGTCGCATATGGAGGGTCAAACATAGAGACCATTTTGAGGGTGACAGGTTGTTCACCTTATAGCCTGTAAGATACAGGCGTATTCTATTTTTATTTATATGGGGTGAACAGCATGTAAGCTGGTACTCAGGCAATTAAGGGAGAATTCCCGACAAAACTACTGATTAGCGAGGGAGGCTATTTAAAATGGCGAGTAATAAAAAAGTCTTAACAATCGACATTACAAATGAAAGTATTACTATCACAGAAGTAACCGCTTCTGAGAAGAAGACTTCAACCGTACATAATGCCATCATCTTTGAGACTCCGGAAGACTCATACGAAGATGGTTTTATCAGAGACAAAGAAAGAATTGCAGAAGCAATCAGATCACAGCTTGCTGCAAACGGAATCACTAACAAGGACGCGATTTTCGTCCTTACCTCTACAAAGATCGTTAACAGAGAGGTCCTTGTGCCTTTCGTTAAGGAGAACAAAATCAAAGGAATTATTAATGCGAACTCATCAGAGTATTTCCCTGTTAATATAGAGGATTACACCGTATCCCATTCTGTATTAGAGACAGTCACTGATGAAGAAAATAACAAACAGTTAAGAGTCCTTGCTGTAGCAGCACCGACCAGTATGGTTCGTTCCTACTATGAAGTGGCAGCACTTGCGGGACTGAAAGTAGTGGCGCTCGATTACATTGGAAATGCCATGTTACAGCTGATCAAGACACAGACCAGTGAGAACATGACAACGATGGTAATCCAGTTAGGTAGTGAATCTACCGTATTAAATATTGTAAAAGGAGATATCCTTTTACTCCAGAGAACTGTACCATATGGTACCAATGTTGTAGTAAATGAAGTAATGGATGCAAAGGGCGTAGATGCAACGACAGCTATGACCTTACTTCAGAATGAACGTCTGATCACAGTTGATTTCGATGATAATGCGATTACCGGTTCATTCCGTTACCTGATCAATAACATTGGACGTGTGATGGATTTCTTTGCATCAAAAAATCCGGATAAGCCGATTGATGATGTATTCCTGACAGGCGATGGAGCACTGATCAAAGGAATCGATGGTTTATTCAAGGTACAGCTTAATGTATCAACCAGAGTTATGGATAGTTTATTCAATATCAAGTTTGACCCGAAGATTGATTTGAAGATTTATAATCCTGTATACCTTATGGTTCCTATCGGTGCGGCTTTTGCACCTATGGGATTTGTAATATCAGAAGGGGCAACAGCATCTAAGAAAGAAGGAGCTGTTGATTCTACGCCTTTTGTAGTTGCATTTCTGATTCTGGCAGTGCTCGTTGCCGGTGGTGTGACTGCGGCTTCATTTATCATGAAGAATAAGGCACAGAGTGAGCTGGATGATGTAAACCGAAAGATTGAATCAATTAAAGATATTGAAACCATTGTACAGGACTATGAGGATGCAGAGAGCATCTATGTGGATGCTATGAGCATGTACAGCTACACTAAGAATCTGAATGAGAATGTAGTAACCTTTATCAATGCTTTAGAAGAGAAGATGCCAAAGGGAACAGAAGTAACAGCGTTCAATTCAGATGCGAGCGGTGTATCCATATCCGGTACTGCAGAAAAGTATGACGATGTTGCGGGTCTTGCGATCAGCTTAAAAGAAATTGACTGTATCGATAATTCATTCATCGGAAGCATTACAGAGAATGTAGATGAGGAATCAGGCAAGACTACATATGATTTCACTGTAACCTGTATCTATGTGGATGCGAATGCATCAACAGAAGATACTACAGAGACAGATGCAACATTAGCTCAGTAAGGAGGGTACGAACATGGATGCAATGACAAAAGGACAAAGAAATTTATTATTATTTTTATTGGGTGTTGTAATATTATTCGTGCCGATTCGTTATGTGGCTATGAATAATTTTGAAGACCGGAAGAGTATCATATCCGAAAAGGACAAACAGCAGGTTTACTATAATGATCTGAAGTCAAAGGATGTAAATCGTGACCAGTATATTAAAGATACAGAGAACTATAAGAAAGAGTATCAGGCAATCCTTGATGAATTCCCATCAGAGCTCTATCAGGAGAATACAATTATGTATTTACAGGGTATCAAGGATGAATATAAGTTTGACTTCCCTTCTGTAACGATGGGAGAAGAACAGTTATTCTACACACTCGGAACCGGTGCGGTAGGTGATGCTACACTCGGAGATGGAGCAGCAGCAACCGATACGACTGCGGCTGACACAACCGTAGCTGATAGTGCTGCAGCTTCAGGAGATAATTATAACTGCTATTCAGCGAACTTCCCTGTTACCTATTCAGGTTCATACAAGGATCTTAAGGATGTCATTGATTATATTCAGAGTGGAGACTTCCGTATGACTGTTGATTCTATCAGTATCGCTTTTGATGAGGAGACAGGAAAATATATAGGTGATATGTCGTTCACATCATACGCAGTAAACGGTGGAGACAGAACCACAGATCAGGTAGATGTTAATGTTCAGAACGGAAAGGATAATATCTTCGGTAACCCGACAAAGAAGTCAACAGCTACAACAACTACATCAAGCGATAATGCTCAGTAGGTAGTTATAAACCTGAAACCCGTAAACAGTTTTTAAACGGAGTGAGAAGTAGAAAATGACAAAGAAAAACAATAAAGGCTTTAGTTTGATAGAAGTAATCATTGCTGTAGCCGTATTTGCCATATTGATCGTTCCTCTTACCTCCCAGTTGATTTCCGCTGTTAATATCAATAAGAAATCAACCAAGAAACAGTATGCCATTGATAAAGCAGAACAGATCATGGAAAGCTTTAAAACTGCAGATATGAGTAGTAGTGCCATCAGTATACCTGATGGCAATTCTACAGGTAGCTATAATTTCACCTGCACAACTACAACTCCGAAAACAACGGATAATAAGATTGCCGGAGTGAAGAAGGTGAATTATACGGAGAAGACATACACATGTAATGACATATCTATAGGAGGAAATTACGCGAAGTATGGCTGTACAGTCACGGTCAGTGATCTTGCACAGCAGGTTGCTGCGATGGGGTATATCTGGGATCCGGCAACAGAAGATGCAAAAGTTGATGAAAATGGTGATTATGTTAAGATCACATCTTCAGTAGGTACTGTTCGTACACTGGATAATAAACAGGCAGCGATCATTGCCGGGGCAACTTACACAGGTGATACCGGAACCGCAGATGGAAATAATCTGGATAATCAGGCAAGTGCATATTTTAAGGATCAGAAGACAGAACTGTTAAAGAGTCATACAGTGCAGTATAATCAGATGCTTTCCAGTGATGGTGATGAATTCTGGAAGAATGATGAGTTCTCAAAGACAACGACGATTAAAGTGTCAAAGACTGCAAATAACAAATATCGTGTGCAGTGTATCGTAAAGTATGTAGATAAGACAACAATCGGCGTTATTAAGTCTGAATATGAGAACAATACAAATAACGTATATAAACCAGCCAGTGCAAATGGAGAAGGTGTAGTATATCAGAATGATTATGATAAACTGCCACCAATCTATCTGTTATATGTTCCTGCAACCAGTAATGGTATCTATGTAAATCGTGATTATGTGAATATAGATACAAATGCATTAGATGCGGATGAAAAGGCAAAGATTTATATTTTCCAGACTGTAGCAGATATTGATGATAAGTATGCAGAAATTATCAATGAAGCTTTGCAGGGCGGTGATAGCAGCAAGACACTTGATGATCTGATTTATGTAAATAATCAGCATAAGGTATCTCCATCATCTGTAAAGGTGCGTGTGAATTTTGCAGATTCAACCGGAACACTTAAGAAACCGGCAGATGAAGCAAAGATTAATACATTAGCCGGAAAGACTAAAGTATATGCGAACTTTACAGTAGATAAACCAAATTCAACTGTAAGTGTTATGGGAACAAAGGATGATACGGCGGACGATGTCTATATGTACGATCTGACTGTTCTTATGGAAGAAAAAGACAGTAATGATAAGACGACTGACAAGACGACTATATCAGGAACAAGGGGGAATTAGAAGATGCTTAAAAAATTAAAGAGCAGACTGAAGCACATGAGTAATCGTGGTTCCAGTTTTGTCCTTGTAATTGTATCTGCAACGTTTTTGAGTATTCTGGTATCCGCCCTGTTAATGGGTATGTTATTAGCATACAAACTCAGATATTACAAGATTAATTCATTGAATAACTTCTACAGTGTAGAGAAGGCAATGGATGAGATTTATGCAGGAATTGGTGCAACGACAAATGAACACTTATATTCCGCATATACAACGACTGCAGAGTTAGTTGTATATTATAAAGATGGAAAGTATACGAATCTTTCTGAGGCAGAGGCAAATAATCTGTTCAAAAAGTTTTTTATGCAGGGAATTATGGATGATGATAATCTGAATAAAATCCCTACATTAGTAGCTACATTGCAGGGTTATATTACAGATCCGAATGTTACACTTGATTGTGATAATCTTCGAATTGTATATACAGATAATGCGGGAAAACACAGTTATATCAAATATGTTAAGAATTCCCTAACGGGAGATATTTCCGGACAGACAAATACGGAACCGGGATTTAATTCAGGAACTGTAGAGACGATTGCATTTAAGAACGTAGGTGTTAAGAGAACAATTACATTGACTGCTGCAACAGATAGGGAGACGATGGCTCCAGGAACGTATGAGCAGTCAATTATGACGGATTTGGTACTTAAAAAACCAGAATATAATGTTTCGTTTGATATGACAGGTATAAACAGCAATAGTTTGTATAGTTATGCATTTCTGGCAGATATGGGACTGCAAGTATCCGGAACAACTACGAATTATAACGATGCAAGTGCAACAGTTGTAAATGTTAAAGGAAATGTATACACAGCATCTGATTATTATAATAAAGATTATAATGCTGTGACTGCAACAAAAGTTACAAACAAATATAATGATAGTGTTGTAAGAAACTGGGGCGCTACAGATGAAAGCGCTAATTCTGGTATTTTTGTTGACAAAGCATCATTGACAATGAATTCAGATGTTATTGTAAATTCTGGTGCATTGACAGCATATAATGGTGCAGATATTACTCTTTCAGGTAGAAGTTCGAACCTTTCAGAGCTCTGGACCGATAATATTATCATTGATGGAGATAAAGGCGGTTCTATTACAGCGGCAGCAAACGCTTATGTATATGATGATACAGAGTTAAATGCAGAAGAATCTAATTTGACATTCTTTAAGGGTACATACTTTGGATATAGCTATTCTACAGATGATATTCGGAGCATTAAGCTTCTCGGGAATGCGGGCAAACTCCCTACAAATTACAGTTTAAAATCTCATTTTAGTGATAGTGCGATTATTGTAAATGGTAAGAAGTCCACATTGGATCTGAAGAGCTTACAATCTCTTTATATTGCGGGTAAATCATATATTGAGTTCTCAAAAGTGGCAGCTTCTTCTATCACAGATGCTAATGAGAGAAAAGAACTCGGTCTTGTTGATGCAGATGGAAATGAAAAGAATCTGGACTATGCATTTACAACATTGAAGGATTATTCAACTGGTCAGTCGCTTGATGTGAAATCCAATCAGTTGATTTTCCTGACACAGTGGGAGCCGGTTGCAGGCAGCGAGACAGTAGATTCAAATGGTTATACACATGTTAAGCTGAAGTTCCCAAATAGTTTTAACAATGATGTTAAATTAAAGGAATTATACAAAGAGTTTACTGAAAAACTGAGTAATAATGAATTGGTAGTTAATGCGATCAAACAGACGGTGTCTGGTCATGATTATTATTATCTTTATATTAAAGCGGGAGATAATAAGCAGAGTAATGTAGAAGAAGCAGAAGCTTTTGTAAAGAAGTATTATGATCTTCTGGCAGAGAATCTGGAAGAAACAAATAAGAAGATATATAACGTATCTAATTATGACAGCTTCGATGTGACATTGTTACTTCCTGTTGGTGCAGATGGCAAGGTAGATTCTTCTAAGGTTGGTTCAGGCGCGGCAGTAACGGCACAGAATAAGAATGACGGATCTTTATATATTCAGGCATCAACAAAGAGTACGATGAGTGTTGAAACGGCTTTAAAAGCAGCAGCTACATCTAAGACATTCACCATGTTGCTTGGAAATGGAGACACGACAGCAAATAATCTTGCTTATGAAAACCTTAAAACAAGTGCAGGACAGTTAACTGGATCAGATTCTGAAACAGAGGCACATAAGGTGAGTAATTTCCTTAATTACATGTATATCAACATGAAAGATCATCTGTCTGTATTAAACAATAAGGTGTTGGATGCTGAAGGTAAGGAGACCGATGAAGAGCAATCTGCATGGGCATTAGTAAAATATACAGATTATACAGAGACCAGTAATGGAAAGCAGTCTCAGAAGTACAGATACGAGCATGCACAATTCAAAAATGTAGGTGCTAATAAAGGTGATTATACAAGAACTCAGTTAGCATCAGGCGAGTATCAGTACACATATGTTGGCAAGGATGCAGATGGAAAGTATAAGGGAGATTATGTAAGAAGTGATTCGTACTCTTATAATTACAGTCTGACACCATTAAATAACTATGTTGACTTTACAAAGATTTTTGGAACGCATACACTGCCTGACGGCACTAACCATACAGCGCATAAGAATATCAGTAAAACGATTTCGTCTGATGATGGATCAGCAGATTCGATTCTTGTTATCAATGATGGAGATGTAACGCTTGATACAGCTACTGGTAATTCTTTACAGGGAGTTGTTATCTGTGGCGGTGATGTGAAGTTCAGCAATAAAGTAAAATCTTTCCGTGGATTGATCATTGCAGGCGGTAAGGTGATCTGTAACAGCAGTATCAGCCTTTCAGCAGATGTATCATATACGGCGAGTGTACTGAAGAAGTGCGCAGACAGCACAGATACAGATGTAAGCGTAGTTACAAGAGAAATCTTAAAGAACTATGTAAAAGAAGAAAAAGACAGTAGTGCAGAGGTGAAGAGTTCTACTTTATCTGACATCTCTTATAGTGATATTCTTGAATTCCAGAACTGGAAGAAGAATGTAGATTAGGAGGGGTGAAGATGAAGAAAAGAAACAATGCTGGATATTCTCTGGTAGAACTGATTATTGTTCTTGGAATAATAGCGGTGTTATCCGGACTGGCAGCTGTTACGATATCAGCGATATCAACTGCCCGGGCTACCTCGGCTAAAGAGTCATTCAATGAGGAATTGTCTACATTAGTAAAATTGACAAAATCTCAAAATAAAAAAGCTGCTATGTTGATTGAAAAGGTTGACGATAAATATCAGATTACATACGGAACCTTTACGGGTGATGTTACGCGTAAAGCGAATGGAGACCCTTCAGATGATTTTAAAGACAGAGCTAACTTTACTGCAGACACATCAATAGATACTATAACGCTGGATCGCGTAAAGATTATGTACGCGGCAAAATCTTCAGATACCGCAAAAGAGGTTACTGAAGTAAATGGCACAGCGGGTTTTATGATCGTTATGTTTAATAAAGCAGATGGTTCGGTTTGGTCGGGAGATGGTATTTATACTTTCAATAAGGAGCGGTCGAATGCATCAGTAGGTAAAGTAACATTAAACAAAACGACTGGTAGTCATTATACAGGATCATAAGGAGGGATGAATAGTGAAAAAAACAGAGAATAAGGGTTTCACTTTCATTGAACTGGTACTTTACATAGGTATCTTAAGTGTATTTATGGTAGCAGTTACAACCCTGATTGGATCAGTGGTTGCTTCCAATCGGAAGATGACATCCAGAAAGAAGATACAGACACAGGCTGAAGAAGCCTATGATACTATGTCTGATATGCTGATGGCAGCAACAGATGTTAAGATTTATGCAAAAGCAAAGCGAGTAGGTGAAACATCATCGAAAGAAGGCGTATATCTGGTTCCTGATGCGTCGGATTTAAGACAGGATGATGGTTCTTATAAAGAAGGAGGCGGAAACAAAACAGTGCAGGTAGCCCCTTCTTCAAATCCTGCAAGCGGATCGAATAAAAGACCTTGCTACAACATCGGTGAGTTGGATAAAGATGTAGCACTCAGTACGGTATCGACAACGGTAGGTTCAAAGACGGCGGATAAGCTTTATATTAAGCTTAATTATGCATCCGGTCTGGATTCAACAACAGGTGATAGCGAGATAACAAGTTGTACTCTATTATATGATAAGACAAACAAGAAGTTATATGCTTACAGAATGAAGGCGTCTAATTCCGGAGGCGGATCATTTATTGATTCAAGTAATGATGAGGCCTGTCTGCTTGCAAAGAATGTTGAGCAGTTTGATGTGAAGGTGAATCCGGATGAGGATAGTTTTGCAATCACCATGAAACTTCAGGATGCACAGACAGCAGCATCTTATACAGTGGATGGAGTTGTCAGCCTTAGAAATTCAAATGTGTTAAAAGCGCATTCAAACTAAAAGGAGGAAAGAATAGTGTTTAAGAATAAAAAAGTTGTTTTATCTTCCGTAGCAATCATCTTTACACTGATTGTTAGTGCGGTATTCGTCAATTTCACATTAGCTAATTCTGGAACTCCTGTAAATGAAAATAACGCAGAACTGAGTGCTGCAACAGGACTTGTAGGCTATTCGAATATTGACCTTGCGGTTATCAATTCGAACAGCGCCAGTTTAAAGGCAACAGGTGATGACAAATATCGTATTGTTCAGATCCTTCCAAAGTCTAAATCAAATGACGATATTGCGAAAGCAGATACAGATATGACTGCTAAAGTTACTGCATCAAACTATAAAGGTAATATCAAAAATGAGTCTGATTATACAAATACAACACCATTATGGAAGTATGTGTATGATGGTGAGTATTTCAGATATGCGGTATTTGATGGTTATAAGACGATTGCATCCCAGAAGATGGCAGCCGGAGCAGTGACATTAACAACGGTTACTGTTGACAATCTGAACAGTATGGATACAAATGCAAAAGCAATTTTATCTGCAGCGGATTTCATATATATCGTTGCACCGGATGAGAATGCATATGCATCAAAAGACAAAGATATAAGCGAAGCATTATATAATTGGCTTGTAAGCTATACAATGGATGACCGCCATCCGATCGTTCTTGATAAATATACACTTTGTGTAAAAGATGCAAGTTCGATAAAGGGAAATAATGATACATATCGTATGGGAACATTAGCATTCAAGTTGATTACAAAGAATCTGACAGCCCGTATAGATAATGTATTAGCAGTAGAGCCGGGATATTTCAATGTGCTTTATAAAGAAGCAAGTGATAATGATGTACCGGATCCAACCCAAAAGACAACAAAGACAATTTCAGATTTCATCCTTACAGCGGAACGTTCTGCGACAGAGGGTGGAAATGACTATATCAACAAAAACAGATATTATAAATGGTATGAAGATAATTCATTGACAGACTTCCTGAATTTCCAGACGAATCACAGTGATTCTGCATATATTAAGGTATCAAGTTCTATTGGTGGTATTACGGCTTCCAGAACAAAATGGGATTTTGATAATGCAGAAGTACTTGTTATTTCAAATGGTGAGTCATCGAGGATGTTTGATGAATTAGCAGCAAACAATGATTCCACACATATGGATGCAAGTGCCTATACTTTCAATAAGAAGACTAATACCTGGGAAGCAGAAGAAACAGCAGAGAACAGTGTATTCACAGGAGCCGCTTATGCAAGCCGTGGATACAGATATGTGCCAAGTGGTGCGAATATCTATGTTCTTCAGAGCCGTGATATCAAGAATGCTTTGACCTCAGGTGAAGGTGCTGTCTATTCAACGACCGATCTTTCAAATACCGGTTTTCAGGATGTTGCAACTAAGGAATTATCCGGAGAGGTTCGTTCATCTGTAGATCTTACCGGATCAAATGTATATCTTACTGTTACAATAGACGGAAAGACTTATCTGGTTGGTAAGAATGAGACAGAGAAGTATTCAGTTATGCTTTCATCTTTAGAAGGTGGAAACGGTTCTTTTGACAGTGCGACAAATACTTATGTGTACAATTATAATTTCTCATATCTGAATGCCGGTTCTGAATTCCAGTATGGAGTGATCATTGAGCCTGCCGGAACAGCAATTGATGAGCTTGTTGCAGCTGCAGGAAGTGGAACAGGAACCGGAACTGGAACCGGAACTGGAACAGATGATACTATAGTGACGGGTGCTTATGAAGTTGGCAGCAATGGATGTAATTTCATTGTTACAAAGAATGGTGAGCAGAAATCAGCAGATTATGATTATACAAACGTTGCAGATACATATGCAGAGTTTACAAAGAAGACAACAGAATCAGATCCTGCTTATGATGCAAATTATTCATCAAACTTATCTTATGAATATACTGTTTTGGATTATTCAGAAGATTCTACAGAAGGTAGAGATAAGGCATTTAATTATGTCAATAAGTTATATCTAGATCACAAAGCGGAAGCACTTACCAAGAATTCTACAAAACAGGTGATTGACTTTACACAGTTTGATTTTATCTTTATCGAGTCGGGTGCTTATAAAGATGAGATTGGAAAAGATGCATATAAATCATTATGCGACGCTGTTGAAGGTGGTGTATATGTAATTGCCAGTGATAAAGCCGGAGATGGTGTTGGCTCTGGAGATGGTGATGATGACAATAATGGCGGAAATAAGACCATTATCAGTCCGTCAGCAAAAGCAATTGCAGATATCATTAATGCAGGTCAGTATCGTGATGGCTCTGATAATAAGTTCAAGGTTCTTGAAATTCAACCGGATTATCCGATTGATCGCGAGTTAGCAGAAACCAAGAATAAAAATTCTTCCTATTCAAAACATATGGATGGTTCAGAGATAAAGGGTGATTATTATACTGTTCCGTCAGATGTGATTGAGGGTAAGGCCAAAGAAGAACTTCAGAAGAATGTTGAGTATTATGACTTTGATCTGACAAAGGCCAAACTTGCATATGCAATAGATGGATTAAACTATGGTGATATCGAACTTACTCAGGTTTCTACGGAAGCATTGATCGGTATGAAAGATGATATCGCAACAAGTTATGATCTGGTTTATATCGGTGGTGATTATACAGCACTTGATAGAAGCGTTGAGGAAGTTTATTCTGCACATAGTGGTAATCTGAATGGTGATGCGATCAAAGCATTAGGTTATGGTTTACCGACATTCATTATGTACACACATACAGGTATGTTAGAGTATATTACAGATAATTATATGCCGGCAGATCTGGTAGGTAAGGCAGTATACATGCCTGAAAACGGTAATGATCTTACAAAGACAAAGTATGATGAACTTGTAGAATATATAGATGCCGGAAAACCGGTTATCTTCGGTGATGAACTGACATCTGTATATGAGAAGATGCAGGGTTACAATGTTAAGAACGGCGTGAATGCATTGACTCAGGTTCAGCTTCTTTCAGGTTACTGGTTTAAAGATGATGGAACGATCGAAAAGGGAAATTATTACCTGGATCCATCTTCCAGAGTGTATAAGCTTGTGAAGTATGCATATGATAAAAAAGCAGCTTCTACAAGTGTGAAAAATGTATTATGGGGATATGATCATGATGATACGCAGATGATAGATAATCAGAATGGAACGTATGGTCAGACCTTATATACGGCGAAAGAGATCGGTACAGGCGGATCTTACAAGATTCATCTGACTACGGATGTAGAGAATGAGAGCTGGTTCCAGAATGACGATCCTTCAGTGATTAAGTCTTATGCAGTCGTACCATCTGATACGATGAAGACCTCACTGAACAGTCTGATCAAGAGTTCAGCAAGCAGAGTGAGAGTAGTATTTACAAATAAACCTGCTACCTATAAGGAAGGAATTACGAGTTCTTATCTGAGAACGACCAGTCTTCCATTTGAGTTCGAGGTCAGAAGCAGTAAGTCGGATGCCACATATACATATAAGTTATATTGTGATAAAGATCGTAACATGACATTTGATTCAAGTGATTATCATACAGAGGGAACTCTTACAAAAGGAGCTGCTTCTGCAGGAATGACATCATATACTGCATCAACCACATTGGAATTGGATGAAGACTTTTTCGGATCAGCCAGCTGGTATCTGGAGATCTATGAGGGAACTGAGCTTATAGCAACCAGTTCAGGGCTTAGTAAGGTTGTGAATGAGACAGCTGATAAGAACAATATCAATGTCCTTCAGATCCAGACAATGTATGATGGCCAGACAACAGACTTCCATAATTTTAAGGATACTTTATACTTTGATATTCAGTCTCAGTGGGCACATAAGATCATGTATTACAATGGCCTTACATCAGAACCGAAACTGGGATCAGAAGTAGCATTATCACAGTACAAATCACTTGGACGTCATGAGAACCGTTTTGGAATTGTACAGTATGACCTGAGTGCCGGAGATGATAACTGGTATTCAAACCTTGCAGATACGATTACGGATGATTATAATATCAATCTTGATATGGCGGTTATCAATAAGAATAAAGCAAGTTTTACAACAGCAGATAATGCAAGCGGAACTTATAACTGCCTGGAGCAGTGGGTTGCAGATGCAGAGACACTGTCCAAAGCAGGCGGTAAAGTTGATGGAATGACTCGGCAGGATTATGCAGATGGCTTGCAGGAGAAATGGACTGCATATCAGAATGCAAAGGCTGCTGTTGAAACTCCAAAGGAAAATATTGATAAGTATCTGGAGGGTGCAATCGACCAGTTTGGAAATGATGCAACTAAGATAGATACAGCAAAGTATGGTAAATACAGACAGGGTTCACAGTCTCTGCTTGGTGCATTGAACAGATGGGTACCGGAAAGTGAGATTGTGCAGCTGTTTAACTACTGTATAAAGACCGGAGATTATTCTATGATCTTCATGAAATATTATGGAGACAAGGGAACTAATTTCAATGAGTTTGGAACATATGGAACATTATTTACGGCATATCGTGATGCAAAGGATGCAGAGCTGAATGCAAAGGATGAGTATTATAAATACTTAAGAAGATCTTATGGTAAGGACTTCCTTAAGAAGATGTATTCTATCCTGGTACTTGGTCCTTCTGCAGCATTCTCACCATATGGAGACAGCACAAGTGCTTATGTTGATATGAATGCAACGACATGTCAGTACATTAAGGATTATGTAAAAGCCGGAGGAGATTTGTTCTTCTTCCATGATACAATGTCACCATATTCAAAGAAGGCGGGTGGTGCTTATACACTTACTACAAACTTGCTTGATATGGTTGGACTGAACCGATTCCATGTGGATCTTACAAACCAGAAGAGTTCATATGCTCAGACAAATGATGGCTATGAGTATAAGTCATATAAGGATAAGTCAGATACATATTATCTGACACCATACGGATTCAATACAACAGCCGGAATATCAGGAAAGCTGAATCAGACATCGGGAATCTATGACAGCACGATTAAGACATTAAAGAATTATAATTCAAATTATAATGTAACACAGATTCCGAGTGATAAGTCTAGCTGGAATATAAGTGCATTATCAATGTCATATCTGTATTTTGCAGTGAATAAGAGTATACATGCAGAGAATAATACACCATATATTTATTCAAAGATGGATGTAAACGGTGCACTTCGTACCACAACCAATGATGGTAACAGAGATGAGTCTGCATTTGCGCAGACAGCAAAGGCTTCCAGATTAAATGAAGGTCTGGTTACCCTGTATCCGTTTGCGATAGGTTCATCCCTGAATATATCGGGTACACATCAGCAGGCATATTCACTGGATCTTGAGGCTACGAAGACAACAGTCTGGTATACACTTGCAGGATGTAATAACAATGGTAATGCAAAGACAATGTCATCTTATTATGCTGCATCACCTTATGATGGAATGGAGAGTTACTTCATTTATACAACAGCGTATGGTAACGGAGCTATCACATATTGTGGAGCCGGTCATACATCTGTAACAGGTAATGGAACAAAGAATAATGATGAGAGAAAATTGTTCATCAATGTTATTATTAACAGTGCTTTAGCATCAGTGCCTAAGCCGGATGTAACATTGTTCCAGCCGGATACAAACTTTGTGAATGAGCTTGGTAAGGATGAGTCAGCAGGCAATAATATTTATCTGATTGAAATAGCAGATAAGACAACATCGCCAAACTTTGATGCAAAAATTGATATTCCGGACGGTATCACCGTAGATCGGATCAATGTGTATTATGATCTGGATCTGAATGATCAGGATCCTAAGAAGTTAAGTCCGGTATATTCTGCTACAAAGGATAAACTGGTTTGGAGCTGGAAACGTTCGGATATCGAAAAACAGTTTGTAAAGTTTACAGATGCAGAGTTGAAAGACAGAACGGATGAAAAAATCTGGAAGTGGAAAGCGTATGATGCTATTAAATCTCATCTGACAGAAGCAGAGAAAAACGAGTTATCACAGCATGGTTACATTGCATTGACAGAAGAAGAGAAGCAGGCAAAGATGACTTGGTTAGCTACTTTTGATGGATTTGTACAGTTTGATGATGCGACAGAAAAGATTAAGGTTAGAGATCAGTATTCAAATAATAAGCTGAAACCTTCAGAAGAGTGTTTTGCACCGTATGGTGGTAATTATACTTATATTGTTGTTGAAGTTTATTATGGCGGTGAAGCTACACCAGTACAGAAGATCATCAAGATTAAAGCTGCTGATCCACTCTTCAACCTGACACAGAACAATACAAACAGTATTGTAACTGTAGATGGTATTGAAGCAGAAAAATATACATTAGCTTAATATGAGCTATTAAAAACACATATTATAATTCCAGAGGCGGGCAGCAATGCCCGCCTTTTTGCTTGTAAGACCTGAAAGAAAATGCTACTATAACAACTAGATGATTACGAAATGCTGCCATATGAAAAAACCTATGGGAATTTTACGATCATTATATGAAATTAACAGAACAGCAGGAGAAGAGACAATATGATGATAGATGGAAAAACAAG
>UMHF01056648.1_pt1 | contig 20251 bp, 16 predicted proteins | sample 1965431 | NCBI WGS metagenome assembly UMHF01 (sample SAMEA4836088, study PRJEB28245) | human gut metagenome | biome: gut microbiome; material: fecal sample | place: Denmark | collected 2008
AGAGCGGACTGGACAAGTCGGGCAAGGCTCCCATCATGGGACGTATCACCGTGAACCGCACGATGGCGCAGTTCAGTTGCAAGCTGTCATGCCCTCCCGAACTGTGGAATCCCCGTGAAAGCCGTCTGAACGGCAAGAGCAAGGAGGCGGTGGAAACCAATGCCAAGATTGAAAAACTGTTGCTTGCCGTCAATTCGGCATTTGATGCTTTGCTGGAACGTAAGCAGGAGTTTGATGCTATGGCGGTCAAGGATATGTTTCAAGGCAGTATGGACACACAGATGACCTTGTTCAAACTCTTTGACAGGCATATCGAGGAAATCAGGGCGCGTGTGGGAATAGACGTGTCCCACCGTACACTCCCGAACTATCTTTATACCCGTAGCCGTCTTGCTGATTTCGTCAAAAGCAAGTTCAAGGTGTCCGACCTTGCCTTCTGCCAGCTCAACGAACTGTTCATACGGGAATTTCAGGAGTATATCGTCATTGAAAGAGGATTGGGAGTCCAGACGGTACGCCACTATCTGGCTATCCTGAAAAAGATTTGCCGTATCGCATTCAAGGAAGGATACTCGGACAAGTTGTATTTTGAACATTACAAGTTGCCCAAACAGAAAGAGACACCGCCGAGAGCGTTGTGCAGGGAAGATTTTGAGAAGATACGGGACATCGAGCTTACCGGATGCCGCCCGGAACATTCCATAGTCAGGGACTTGTTCCTTTTCGCCTGTTATGCCGGAACCTCTTATGTGGATGTGGTCGCCATCACTTCCGACAACCTCTCAAAGGATGATAACGGGGCTTTATGGCTGAAATACCGCAGGGGCAAGAACGGGCAGTTAAGCCGGGTTAAACTGTTGCCTGAGGCAATAGCCCTCATAGAGAAATACCGTGACGATACGCGAGCCACCCTGTTCCCCGTCATTCCTTATCAAGCCCTGAAATGGTGTCTGACAAGCATCAAGATGAAAGTCGGAATCAAAGGGCGGTTATCCTACCATATGGGACGGCACTCGTTCTCGACCCTGATGACACTCGAAAACGGTGTTCCTATAGAGACAGTCAGCAAGATGCTGGGACACGCAGATATAAGGACTACCCAAGTATATGCCCGTGTGACCCCGAAGAAACTCTTTGAGGATATGGACAAATACATCGAGGCGACAAAGGATCTGAAACTCATACTCTAATACCATTGAACAAAACAATTATGCGAAGTACATTTTCAATACTATATTACATTAACCGCAGCAAGGTCAAAGCTGACGGAACCACCGCCATCATGTGCCGTATCACGGTTGACGGCAAGAGCAGCGTGTTTTCAACAGGCTATTATTGCATCCCCGAAGATTGGAAAGCCAAGACAGGAGAGGTGAAAAATATAAGGACAAACAACCTTCTTGGAGAATTGCGTACCAAGATAGAAACATTCTATGCCACTCTGCTGAAGGAAACCGGAATGGTTACAGCGGAGATACTGAAGAATGAAATCACCCGTGTAGCAGACATACCGGTCACACTGCTTAAAACCGGAGAGGAAGAACAGGAAAGGCTCAGAATACGCTCCGAAGTGATAAACTCCACTTCTTCCTATCGCCAGTCCAGATCCTCACAGGCATACCTTCACGAATACCTCCTGTCATTGAACAGGCGTGACATCGCTTTCGAGGATATCACCGAAGATTTCGGCTGGGACTATAAACTATACCTGAAAGCCAAAGGTTGCGGAGCCGGACATATCAACCACTGCCTTACATGGCTGAACAGGCTTATCTATATTGCCGTTGACAGAGAAGTTATCCGTTTCAATCCGCTTTCGGATGTACCTTATGAAAAGAAGCCAGACTACAAGCTAAGACACATAAGCAGAGCCGAACTGCAACGGATTATGGAACAGCCCATGCCGGACAGGTTGCAGGAACTTACACGAAGGGCGTTCATCTTTTCCTGTTTCACCGGGTTATCGTATGTCGATGTGAAAAGGCTTTATCCCTCACATATCGGAATGACAGCGGACGGAAGACGTTTCATCCGTATCAACAGGAAAAAGACAGACGTAGAGTCCTTTATACCACTCCACCCAGTGGCAGAGCAAATTTTATCACTGTATAATACTACTGATGATAACAGTCCGATATTCCCTTTGCCTAAACGTGATATGCTGTGGTACTGCATCCACGAAATTGGCATTGTGGCAGGCGTCAAAGAAAACCTCAGCTACCATGCGAGCCGCCATTCGTTCGGAACTTTGACGTTATCAGCAGGTGTGCCGATAGAGAGTATCAGCAAGATGATGGGGCATACGAATATCCGAACGACACAAGGCTATGCCAGAGTTACTGACGATAAAATCTCGGAAGATATGGACAAACTGATGGAACGAAGAAAGATAATATCGGCTGGCGAAAAGAAAAAATCATAAATAATCATCATAAGATAAGGGAATTATGAACAGAGGAATAATAACAATCAGTGAAACAGGCGCAATTACAATCCCAACCGCTCCCGTGTGGATGACCAAGTTTGAGATAGCCGACCTGTTCGGGGTATTCTCGTGCGACATCCGTAAGGCGATACGGGCAATCTACAAAAACAAGGAGTTAAGCGAGGCTGATACGATGAAATACATCAAGCAGCTTGACGGCATCAGCTATGATGTGTATGACCTTGAAATGATTATAGCCATCGCTTTCAAAATATGTAGCAAAGAGACCCTTTTGTTCAGGCGGTTCGTAATAAATGAAATCTGCGCCACCAAGAAAGGGAATCCGGTCACATTGTTTGTTTCCTATGGCAAGGGCAGCAACCTATGGTATAATTGAGGTTCATCCCGTCAGCCACCCGTTCCCGATGCTCGGATGCAAAGGTAGCGTGTGGCTCTGACGGCATTGGCAAGGTCGGGCGGCAGAGCCGTTTCGGGCAGAATCTTCCTCAAACGGGATTGAGCGTATTCCGCCCGAAAACCTTGCCACTGCCAGCCACACGCTTGAAAGGCATCCGGCAACGGAAACAAGCGACTGACGGGAAATCAGAAGAAATAGAGGAACGGCTTACAGACGAAGCTAAACATTGATGCTTCATCCGTAAGCCGTTCCTTTTTATTGTACCATTGCTGCCGCAAACATAAGGCAGACGGCAAACTGCGCTCCTTCAAGAAAATCAGGTTGCCTTCAGTCGGTAGGCAGATTGGTAGCCGTCAGCCAGCATCCTTTCGATGTCGGATTCATGGTAGAGGATTTTACCTCCAAACTGGATGTAGGCAATACGCCCCTCGTTGCGATAGTCCTGAAGTGTCCGACGACTTACTTTCAACCGTGCCGACACCTCCTTGTCGGTGAAGAAATGCTCCCCGTTCAGTGTCGGGCGGTAGTTGGCGGTCAGATGCTCTACGTTGTCAAGCAGACGGTCAAGGCTGCCCATGAAGTGGATTATCCACTCGTTTTCTTTGTTAATCAGTTCGTTCATATTACTTTGGATTTAGTGGAATTATTGTTATCACTTTACTTAGTTATCAGATTGTTTTTCCTCTGAACTTCGCTTCTTTTCGCCTGTCCTCCACGATGGAGACGATACGCCGCACGTCTTCGGGACGGTAATAGGTCTTGTGGTTGATTTGGCTGTATGCCAAAGTTCCGTTGTCCCGAAGCGTCTGCAAGGTTCGTGGGCTGATGTTGAGCATCCTGCACACGTCCTGATTGTCCATCCACTCACTCATTTTCTTTTCGCCGTGACGATGGCAGATGGCATCCATACGGCTGACGAAGCGGTCGAACTTGGCGACTAGTTCCTCGAAGGTCTTTCTTTCGATTGATACGATTTCCATATTGTCTTTCTTTTAGTTGTTACTGTTTCTTCTGCCGCAAAGGAATATATAATCTGGTTTCCTGCAATGGATTTTTCGGAAGTGGCAGCGTGTTGCGTCAATAGGTAGCCCTTGTCCGGGATACCGTCTTTCCTTTAGCCGTTATCATTCCTTCTTCCGCAAAGAAATACATAATCCGTCATCCGGCAATGGTTTCAATCAAGTCTGGCAGCAAGTGGCATAGGGTGGTAGAGGTTGGTACAGGCATAGCTCACAGATTGCCCAATCCGTTCAGCCCTTAATTCCCATATTTAATAAGGAAGCCACAACCAAAATAAGGGCTTAATTCAAAATCGTCCGTAATTGAGCATTTCCCCTTTCGGACATATACATCCGGCAAAACGGTGAAGTCTGCACCGCTTTGTCAACCGCCATAAAGCAAAACCATACAAAATTGCCTAAGAGAATCCAAGTGCTTGACTGACTGTATTAAAGCACCTTACTTTGCTCCCGATAATCGGTCGAGGTGCTTACCAAGACCACAGTTAATAACTTAATCAATTTGTTTTTTTACAATGAAGAGAGAACCAAGCATTACAGAGCAGCAGGCTCGTGAAATCGTGGAAAAGATGGGGCGTAGGGAATCCCACAATTCCAAGTTTATGGATGACTTCTACAGGCGTATCGGTCTGGAGCCGAATGAACCGGAACAGCCCGGCAAAACTGTCACGGAAGAACCGGAAACCGCTATGGCGGATGAACCGTCAAGTGAGGCGGTCGGGGAAACAGCAATGCCGCAGAAGCGTGTCAGCAGCAAGCAGCGCAAGCTGTCACTGGAAGAATACCGCACCACTTATCTCCAAGTCCCCAAGATTGTAAACCGCAAGCCCGTGTTCGTCAGTGAAACGGTGCGAGACGAACTTGACAGGGTTGTCCGCTTCCTTGGAGGAAAGGGCATGAGCGCATCGGGGCTAATTGAAAACCTCGTCCGTCTGCACCTTGACACCTATCGGAACGACATCGAGCAGTGGCGCAAGCTCTGACGGAATTACAGAAAGTCGGTCAGGCTGATGAATACACTTCATCGGCTTAACCGATACCTAAGATGAGTGACTACACCCGGATACAAATCCGACAGGCGGAGGATTTTTGTGTCCTCAAAGACACAGCAAGATATATTTTCAGTTACCCGAATAATTCTAAGTAACTGAAAATGCCTTCACCGCCGTGGGCAGAATTATCCTCCGCAGTCGGATAATTTCGGGATTCATTAATCAAAGATTAAACAATGGACAAGCCATAAAATTGAAAGAATAAGAAGAATGAAAAAGAAGAGCAAGTACGGGAGAATGTTCGTGCAAGCGAGTGCAGAGCCAAACTCGTTTGAGCTATGCCGAGCGCAGCCGAAGATGCGTGGACGAAATCCCAAGTTGAACCCGAAGACGCACTGCGTGATGGTGCGCTTCGACGATGTGGAATGGAACAGGTTCCTGACGATGTACGAGGAATCTAACGTGTACGCGAAAGCCGTCTTTCTAAAGGCGCACTTCTTCGGGCAGAAGTTCAAGGTGCTGAAGGTGGACAAGACGATGCTGGACTACTACACCAAGCTGTCGGACTTCCACGCCCAGTTCCGCTGCATAGGCACGAACTACAATCAGGTCGTCAAGGAGCTGCGCATCCACTTTTCGGAGAAGAAGGCGATGGCGTTGCTATACAAGTTAGAGAAGTGCACCATCGACCTCGTGAAGCTGAGCCGGGAGATTGTGGAACTTTCAAGGGAAATGGAGAAGTGTTACCAATCCAAATCGGATTAATATGGCATCTGTCAAGGTCAAATTTCGCCCATCCACCATAGGCGGCAAGGAGGGCACAATCTACTATCAGGTGATTCACAACCGTGTGGTCAGACAGATATATACCGACTATAAACTTTTCGCTTCGGAATGGGACTGCCATTCCGAAGCGGTCTTCCTGCACCGTGTTCATAATGAGCAAGAGCGGAACAATCATTTGCTTTCGATAAGCTCACGTATCAGATGGGATAAGGACAGGTTGAACAAGATTATACACACGCTGTCCCAATCTAGTACGTTTGTGACGGATGATATAGTTATGCGCTTTCAGGACAACAGGCAGGAGCAATCGTTCAATGCCTACATCAGCCAGCAGATAGCAAGATTGAAACGCTTGGGAAAGATACGCACATCGGAAACCTATACAGCGGCACTGCGAAGTTTCAACGGTTTTATGAATGACAATGAGGTCTTGTTTGACCAACTTAACGCCGACCTGATAGCGGAATACGAGGCTTATCTGAGGGGCAGAGGGAACTCGCCAAATACCGTATCGTTCTATATGCGCATTTTGAAAGCGGTCTATAACCGTGCGGTGGAAGATGGTCTGACAGGGCAACGGCATCCGTTCAAGTCTGTCTATACGGGAGTGGAGAAAACTATGAAGCGAGCCATATCGCTCACCGACCTTAAACGCATCAAAGGGCTGGACTTGTCGTTGAAGCCCAATCTTGATTTTGCCCGTGATATGTTCCTGTTCTGTTTCTACACAAGGGGGATGTCGTTCATTGACATGGCTTATCTGAGGAAGAAGGACTTGCAGAACGGCATCCTTTCCTACCGCAGACGAAAGACGGGTCAACAGTTGTTCATCAAATGGGAAAGGTGTATGCAGGAGATTGTTGACAAATACCCGGTAAATGAAACGGAATACCTTTTGCCTATTATTACACAACGGGATGTGGATTGTCGGAAACAATACACCAACGAGCTTCATCGGGTGAACCATTTGCTGAAGAAAATCGGGAAGCAGTTGGACTTGCCGATACCCTTGACGATGTATGTCGGACGGCACTCATGGGCAAGTGTCGCCAAAAGCCGCAATGTACCTATCTCCGTCATCAGCGAAGGTATGGGGCACGACTCGGAGAACACCACGCAGATTTATCTTGCATCGCTAGACACATCAGTGGTAGACAGAGCCAATAAGAAGATACTGGATTTGCTGTGAAGCCGTAAATGTTTTGCGAATCTGTCCAACGCTTGCCAAGAGACGGATATAACGATGCAAAGTTACGCAAAATAATGATTTTTAAGCTATAAAACACTGAAAATCTAACCTATTGCCATGCTTTTGTTTTGCGAGGAATATCGGATGTTTTACGAATTTATCTGTGGAAATGGATAACACAACTCAATATCAATGAAATAAGGTAACTCATCCGTCTCTTGGCAAGAGACGGTAGTATAAATGGATATTTTAGACAATGATTAAACTTATAAAACATAATCCATATCGTACTTTAGGGGTGCTATCGAACACTCCTTTAAGGGAACGCATCGCCAACCAAAATAAGCTCAATGCTTTTGCTAAGATTGGTAAGTCGGTTATATTCCTTTATGATTTTGATGGAATTATAGAGGAAGTACCTCTAAGAACCCCAGAAAACATCGCAGCAGCTATCACTGCAATTAACCTTGACAGCAATCAACTGAAACACTCTTTGTTTTGGTTTATAAATGCGTCTCCAATAGATGGAATAGCATTGAAATACTTACAGTCCAAAGATATTATCAAGGCTAAAGAGTTATTCCAAAAGAGAGAGTCATTCTCGTCTTTAATCAATCTCGGAGTACTTGCGTTTATTGAGGGTAATTTTGCAGAAGGTTATGTAAATATTTCAAAGGTGATTCATAATGAATCTTATAGAACTGATTTGCTTGAAACACTTGGTCTGCAGAATATCACCTTGTCGGAAAATGAGATAGCGGAAATGTTCATTGCCGACCTGCTCACGGAGATACCGGCGACAAAATTGTTATCTGCTGTAAACAATCCTTTGGACAAAGCGATTATCAGTGAAAAAGCGGTTAATGAACCAATCGCAGAGATTAATGTGGCAATATCTGCCGCCAAGTCAGTAAATTCTAAAGATGCCAATGCGAATCTCACCGCAGGAACAGTATTGATGAATTCAACAAAGACAGCACTCAAACAAGTGAGAGATATTGTCGGTGCCACCAGCACTAAATATCAGATGGTAGCAGACAATCTTGCCAAACAAATACTCCAATGTGGTATCAACTACTACAATAATGCCTCCGATGATGATGTAGAAAGTCCTCGAAAAGCAATGCCCCTTCAGGCGTATGCCTTACAAATCGCAATCGGCAAGCTCACCAAGGATAGATGCCAAGAGAACTATGACATCCTGAAAAAAGCTGTTGATAATATGCCTCCGGCAGAAGTTGCCATAGAAACCCGTAAAGTCAAAGAGGAACTCCGTCGTTTTTGCCAGCAACCTGATAAAATTTCATATTCAATTACGTTACTCAATAACACCCAGCCACTGCTTCAGACAATAAAAACTAAAATAGGTGTTGCCAATTCGTTCTACTTGTCGCTTTCAACTCAGGTTGTAGGAAATGCTTTACATAATCTCATCGAAGAGGTAAACACAGCACAAAATTATTTTAGCGCAGTAGTAAAGGTTATAAAGGAAAGTGGAATAGACCCGAAACTATTAAATTATTTAGATGATGAGCATTCACCAACGAAAATTATAGATAGTAAGGTGAAACCTGTTCTACGTGAAGCATGGAAAGCAACTACAATTATGGATGGATTTGACATGGAAACTGATTTCCGCACAAAGCGATACAATCCCAACAGGAATTCTCTCAAGGACTTGTGTGATACACTACACATTCCTACGGTTTCATCAAGTTACAGACCGTCATCACGTCCTTCCAAAACCATACATAAAACGGCAGGAACTTCTACTGCGCCTACAGTTCCAACTCCTGAAAAGGAATGGTATGAAAATGGTTGTTTGGTTGCCATTATCGCTTGGATTGTTATTGGGCTTATAGCTGGAGCAATTTGTGAAGCTAATGATGGCGATTTTTCGGCAGGTTTTTGTATTTCTGGAGTTATTGTTTTATTCTTCTCTCGCTTATTTTCAGATTAAAATTATGAAATTTAAAACTTATATTCTGCTTTTTGCCTTTTGTGCTTTAAATTATATTTGCGCAAACGCTAACGATTCGCTTCGTCATTGCTATCAGCAATTGGACATTGCGAAGTCAGGTATTCAAACTCTCAAAACGGAGAATCGTGAGCTTAAAGCTAAAATCAGGACTTTGAATAAAACAATTGATACTCAAAAGACTGAAACAGACTCTCTCAAAGGTGAATTGACCGCAGCAAAAAATGACATCACAGCTCTTGCTGATAGTCTAAATGTCAACATCTCAAACACTCGTTCTGAACTTCAAGCAAGTTCAAACACTCTCAATCAAACGATTCATAAAAAATCACAAATAGGTCTATGGATTATCATTGTGATTGCACTGATTTTCATTATACTGGCATTCATATTTGGAAAAGCAATAGCGAAACGTAAAAACGAGGTGGAGAGTTTATCTGCCAAGGCTGACAAACTCAACGAGGAAATAGTCAACAGATTGTCTACTGAGATGAATGACATACAAGCAATCTCTAAACAAATTGGGACACTTGTATCTGCACCGGGAGTTAATACCGAAAGTGAACAGAAGCTGATCACCACTCTTGCTGACCGTATCACTTTTATGGAGATGACACTATACAAAATGGACAGCTCTGTAAGAGGACATAAACAGCTTTCCAAGTCAATCAAGCAAATGAAAGACAATCTGCTTGCCAATGGATATGAGCTTGTAGATATGCTTGGTAAAGACTATCATGAGGGTATGAAGGTTACAGCGAATTTTGTTGAAGATGAGGAACTACCAGAAGGCAAGCAAATAATCACGGGCATAATCAAGCCTCAAATCAATTACAAAGGCAAGATGATTCAATCAGCTCAAATCACAGTAAGTCAAAACATTTAAAAATATATTCAACATGGCTCAATCTAAAATGAAATTCGGAATTGACCTTGGTACAACCAATTCCGCAATTTGTAAAATGGAGAGTGGCGAGCCTGTCATTAAAAAGACAGACACGTTGAAAGACACTTTGCCATCGTGCGTATCTTTTACAAAAAAGAAAATTGCAAAAGTTGGAGACAGTGCCTACAACGACCTCCGACAAGACAAATCACGTGCTACGAAAAAATGGTCTAATGACCGCGAAAACGTATTCATTGAGTTTAAACGAAATATGGGTACGGACAAATCGTATGAAAGTTCTAATATGGGAGAATCTTTTTCTCCAGAGCAACTTTCTGCCGAAGTTTTGAAGGCTCTCAAATCGTTTATCGGTGATGACAATATTACGTCTGCCGTTATCACAATCCCTGCCAAATTCAAAGCAGACCAAATCGCAGCTACTAAACGTGCTGCTCAAAAGGCTGGCATTGAGCATTGCGAACTTCTCCAAGAGCCAATTGCCGCATCTATGGCGTATGGTCTGAGCGCATCCAACAAAAATGGTCAATGGCTTGTGTTCGATTTTGGAGGCGGCACATTTGATGTTGCTCTTATCAAGGTAGAGGATGGTATCATGCAAGTTAAGGACACCGAAGGAGACAATTATCTCGGCGGCAAAAACCTTGACTATGCAATCGTTGACAGCATTATCATTCCTTACCTAAAAGAGAATTACTCTATCACAAACATCATGGAGAATGAAACCACAAGAAACATTCTTCGTGATGCCATGAAGTTCTATGCTGAACAAGCGAAAAATCAACTTTCATTCAAACCACAAGCAGACATAACCTCTCAACTTGATGAGTTTGGCGAAGATGATGAGGGTGAGGAAATCGAACTCGACATGGTTATCACTCAAGAGCAGCTTGCATCTGTACTCACACTCGTGTTTCAAAAAGCAATCGACATAACCAAGCAGCTTCTTAAACGTAACGGTTTGTCCGGTAGAGACCTTGACAAACTGATTCTTGTAGGTGGACCAACTTATTCTCCAGTTCTTCGTGAGATGTTACGCAAACAAGTCACGCCCAATGTTGATACCGACATTGACCCCATGACAGCTGTTGCAAAAGGAGCGGCACTGTTTGCTTCGGGTATAGACAGCGATGTCAAGGAAGAATTAGCTATAGGTACTGTTGCGCTTACACTTTCTTATGAAGCAAATTCAGTTCAACCAATTGAATTTGTAACCATACAACTTTCAAAAGAAGAATGCACAGGTTCTATTCCTTCCAGACTGTTTGTGGAACTTGTACGCAACGATAATGGTTGGTCAAGCGGAAAAGTCGAAATCAATGAGATTGGTGATGTCATTGAGTGCCAACTCATGGAAGGTAAAAACAATGCGTTTACCGTCAACGCTTATGATGAAAAAGGAACAACTGTTCCTTGCTTTCCTAAAGAGATAAATATTATGCAGGGCATTGTTGTCGGCAATGCTGTTCTGCCGTACAATATCTCAATCGAGGCTCACGATAGCGGTCTCGAAAAAAATGTAGTGAAGTCGGTAAAAGGTCTTGAAAAGAATCAGCAGCTTCCTGCTGTCGGTACACTCAATGGACTTAAAACACGTAACCAATTGCGTCCCGGCATGGCAGAGGACACTTTGGTGATACCCATCTATCAAAGTGAACACAACGCAGACGGTACATCTGCTATTCATAATGACCATGTCTTTGATGTGGTCATAACTGGCGATGAGATTGGACAAGTAATCCCTGTCGGAAGTGATGTTGACATCACTATCAAGGTGGATCGTTCGCAAATGTTGAAACTTGAAGCATTCTTTCCCATCAGTGGAGATACCGTGGAAAAAGATGTAAAAATCGAAACTCGTTCGGTTATTACATCTCACGAACTGGAAAGGCTCAAAGACTCTGCGAACTTAAAACTCCGTGCCCTTAAATCTTCTTCAGCAATTAAGGATTCAGAGACAGTAGAAGCTGAAAAACTAATCAATGAGGTTAACGACCGTTTCGACGGTGAAAAAAGCTCCGAAGATGGCAGGATGCATCTTCAAGCTGACATTCGCCGTGCTTTCCTGAAAATGGAGGAAGTCGAGCAGGGGCATGAATGGGATTCCATTGAAGCTGAAATCAGGGAGGAATTTGACCGCCTTGAAAAAGCAAATAATGAGCTTGGTAATAAATATGACCAACAAGTAACTGCTGTTCGCTCGCAGGTTGATACTGTTATCCGTTCAAAGGATGTTCGCCAAGGACGAATTGTTCTTGATGATATCAATAGCTTGTTTGTCGCAGTGACACTCATCTATCAGTTAATGGGTTTCATTGACTTCCACCTTCGCAACTTTAATACCATACAATGGAAAGATGCGACCAGAGCACGTCAACTTCTACAACAAGGCAAGGAAATTGCCAATACCAATCCGTCCGAAAGTTCACTTCATCCCATCGTACGTTCGGTCATCGATTTGATGATTGAACCACCAACGAGTGGTCCCGGAGTTAGTTTCTAAAGTGTATGGAAAAGATATGGAAAGCGGAGCAACTTGAAAAAATAGCCGCTAATACATCAATATTTAAGCACATTCCCACAGAAATCGGGAATGTGCTATACTGCGATACCAATCAGCCTGAAACCGTAAAGTTAGGTGACAAGGAAGCTAAAAAAACAAAGGTTATTGCTATTTCAATTTGTAGCATAATCCTGTTATTGTATTGGTTCTTCCTTTATGAACACTACATATGGGGAGCTATAATTACTGTGATAGCTCTGTTGGTTACTATTGGAGTTTGTGATACCACTTTTTCGGGTACAGATTACTTTGTAGGTAATAAAGGATTTGCTACAGTATCGTTTGTAGATTCAAGAGACAACATTACATCTTCCAATGTTTATCTTTTCAAGGACATGGAATATCTCTTTACTGGTGAAACCATCGTAAAAACGAATTATACCTATAGTAATACTCAATATTACTTTTCAATATTCGGTAAAGAAGATAAGGAGACCCATCAATTCAACAGAATATTTTTTGCCGAGGGTTCTTATGATGATAAACATCCGAAAGACCCAATGAATCCTAATGGTGCAAATGAAGAATACAGTATGATGAAAATGGTAGAAAAGGTATGGACAACACACTTCGTACTTGAACATTCCCAAGATGAGAAAGTCAATTTCGGTATTCTCAATGAAGAAACGTTATACTCTGATGCATTATCTATTTCTCGTAATGAAATAGATGTGTATGGGACAACATACAATCCCTCAAATACCAAAAGTATATCTACATCTAATGGAAACTTGGTCATTGAACATATTAATCATTCAAAGAAATTTTTCGGCTTTGTTGAAAAAGGGAATATTAATAGTATCCCATTATCCTCATTGGGCAATCGTCAAGCATTTCTAATTTTCTTTGAAAGACTTTATCGAGGTTGACATGTTTACACTTGCGAAGAGACAACAATTAGGTAACTACATAATCACTTTTCAAGTCAAAGAAGGTGATTATGCAGAAACCTATCGCGTGAAAGACGCTGATGGGAAAAATCGCTTTCTCAAACTCATCAACTGTTCCAAACTCCACCGTACCCAATTTGATGCAGATGGCAACATATTGGAAGTACAGATTGCGAAATCATTAAATCATCCTAATGTCATCAAATACCACGATAACGGTGAAGTCGTTTTAGATGGTCGCAAATTTGCTTATATCGTATTTGATTATATTAGTGGAGAGACGGCTTCACAGTACGTTGCTCGTGAAGGATGTCTGAGTGTCTATGATGCAAAGACTATCGTAATAGGCATTCTTAATGGCATTAAATTCCTTCATGCTCTACAAGAGCCTGTTATTCACAACGAATTGACCATTCAAAACGTCATGTTAGATATGTCGAAAGGTACTAACGTACCTCGCATTATTGACTTCGGCTATGCTCGTTACCTTTCACAAGGTTCTTCTGCCTTTAATAAAAGAGGTTTGAATCCATTCTATTCAGCTCCAGAGGCCTTGAACGGAGTGTTTTCAGTTAAGTCTGACATTTTTTCGGTGGGTGCCATCCTTTATAATTTAATCTTTGGCATTCCACCATACTTTGTTGACTTGAGTGAGTGTAAAGATGATTTAACTGCTCAACGAGTAAAAATAGAGGCTCAACAAGAGTTGCCGTTGCACATCCCTGATGAAAACAAGTTTGAACTTGACGAACAAGTTACGAATATAATGCGGAAAGCTCTTGCGACTGATATTGAAGAACGATTTGAGTCTGTAGATGAGTTCATTCGGGCTTTAAATGGCGAAATAAAAGTCGTTCGTATAGACAATCAAAAGAAAATCAAAAGTGGGGAGCCTTCAACAAAAAAAGTTCCACATTCAGTGCCAAAAGGAAAAGGTTTTTCTGCCATTGCTGGAATGGATGAACTTAAAGAACAATTACGAGTTGAGGTAATTGATACTCTTAACTCTCCTGAAGAGTATGCTCGCTATGGTTTGACGATACCTAACGGTATGCTACTCTATGGACCTCCTGGATGTGGAAAGACCTTCTTTGCAAAGCATTTTGCCGAGGAAGTTGGCTTTAACTTTATGTTGATTAAGCCCAGCTCGCTAAAAAGTCGTTTCGTGAATGCCACTCAAGAGAACATTGCTCAGATGTTCAAAGATGCTGAAGAAAACGCACCTACCATCATTTTCATTGATGAAATGAATGAATTGGTACCTAATCGTGACAGCGATGTACACGAGATGGCACGTAGTGCTGTCAATGAAATGCTTGCTCAAATGGATAGAACAGGAGAACGTGGTGTATTTATTATAGGGGCAACTAATTATCCCGATATGATTGACCCTGCAATACTTAGGGCTGGTCGTCTTGATAAAAAATATTATATTGGCACTCCCGATTTTAAGGCTCGTTCCTTGATGTTTGAGCTTTACCTAAAATCAAGACCGTATGATTTCGGTTTAGATTATGAAAAGCTTGCCCGACTGACAGAAAATTATGTTTCTGCAGACTTGGAAATGATAGTCAATGATGCTTCACGAATAGCTCTGCGACAAAAATCAAGAATTACAATGGCTATTCTTGAAGATGTTATTAGTAAAACCAAACCGTCATTAACAAAATCCGAACTTGACAAATATTTAAAGATAAAGGCGACAATGGTTGGTGAACAAATGCAACAATCTCGTCGCAGAATCGGTTTCTAAATAAAAATGTTACGAATATGAAAACAAATGAATTATATCTCAAAACGTTGTTCTGCTGCTGTGCTTGTGATGGAGAAATTGCACAAGAAGAAGTGGGTATGATTAAAGAATTAACCGAAAATAGTACCCTTTTTCAGGACATTCAAGTAGAAGACTCAATTAATGAGTACGTCAATCAAATTAATAATCAAGGAAAAAACTTTTTGAAAGATTATCTTAATGAACTTTCAAATGCTGTCCTTTCCGACGATGAACAAATCACACTAATAGACCTTGCCATAAAAATGATAGAAGCAGATAAACAAGTCCTTTATTCGGAGGTTAAATTTTTCAAGAAAATCCGAAGTCGAATATCTATAAGCGATGAACAGATTCTATTAAAATTATCTGGCATAGAAGATTATTTACAGCCTGACATTTGCGCTGAAAATAAAGATTTCGAAGATGTTGGAGGATTTAAACAAATATCTTTCTAATAATGAGGGTGGATATTCAGAAAACCATTGATTCAAGCCCCGACTTGCGTAACAAAAAAGAGTTGATAGAGAAATTTATCGACCAACTCACACTGGAAAAAAGAGGTGAACGATGATTGGCGCGACTTTGTGAAAGAGTAACAGCGAAAGTAGTTGGACGAAATCATTGCGGGAGAAACATTGAAACTAGAAGCGACCTATCAATTCGTTTCACACTCATTCCGTGACGGGGAGATTGTAGAGGGCAGGACGGAAATCACGCAGAAATTACCGCTCATAACCATATTTTCAAAAAACAAGGGAAACGACCGGGACAAGAAGAAACAGGCGAACATTGCAAAACTGAAAGCATTCTTCGACAGGTTCTTTGATATATCCGTCGGGGTGTTCAGTCAACTGAGCATTCCGTCCAATGACTGCATTGTTTAAAACCATAAACAGGTAAAAAATAGAAAGATATATGTGGAATTCTCTGTCTTTTTTGTAACTTTGCAAAAAAAGACAGACTATGAATACCTCATTTTGGGAGTCAAATTTATTTCAAACGCTCGTGCTGATTGTTACCGTTGGGGCTACAATCGGCATCGCATTATGGCAGTTTCATGCCCATAAACGAAAGGAATTGAGAAATGCAGTGTCAATCTTGTTGCTTCAGATTAATGACATTGAGAAAAACATTGAGTATATCTTATCTGAAGGGCTTATAAACGGTTACATTCAAGAAGTGCCGATTCATTACTCCACCATAATTTTTGAAGAAAATCAGTGGAATAAATACGCTCACAGTGTCGTCGGACACATATCTCAGGAGGCATTTGAAAAAATTGATACGTTTTTTAAGGTTGCCCAAAGAATACGTGAACAACAGATTTACATCAAACAGAAAATACAATTGTCAACAGAAAATAAGGCCTTTTATTACTATAGTGCTGTATATAACCAGATAGTTATTGCAAGCCAACCGACACAAAGTATTCAATCAATTGTCGACAGGTTCAACGACACGGTAGTACCATCGTATATTCAGAAAGAATTAGCTTTGGGACTGGAGAAAACCTTGAAGCAATATCATAAGTTGTCAGATGGTATCGCTTATACGGAATTAGCCAAATTAAAACAGTAATATATTGAAAATATTTTGTAACTTTGCAATTAGTAAAAGCGTTCTTTTGAATTACTGCAAAACGAAGTGAAATACAGAATTTCGCTGGTTTCTAAATCGTTACCTACTAAGCTGCGAAAGTTTGCAAGTGCTTGAATTTTAACGAAAAAGAAAATTCGTCATGTCTTGCGACATGGAAAGTGATATGTTTTTTGATGCCGGATGCTTCTATCCAAACTTTCAAAGGACGGGAAATCCAAGAGGCATCTGTCAATCCCTCAAAAACGAGTGCTTCATCATTACTTGGACGTTTACCACATAATTGAAGGGCTTGTTGAATGACAGGCTTATAATCGGGTCGTTTTGTTTTTTGCTGAATCACGACCGCTTGCCATGTACCTTTGCTTGTCTGTTGAATCTGCTGCCATTTCAATGCCTGAATATCGCTATGTCGCAATCCTGTAAGGATAGAAAACAAGAACGCACGTTTCAAAACATCATCTTTGCAAGGAGTATCAACCAACATTTGCACTTCATTCATGGTAAGTGCAACACGAGGTGTCTCTATGTTTGTTATTCCTTTTACTTTTGCGCTGATGTCAACCGTCAGATATTCATCAACGAACGCCTGCTTCAATCCGGCTTTGAGGATGGAGAAATAGGTGGATGCCGTATTCTGTGAGATAGTTCCTTTCTTATTACCTCCCATCGGGGCACGTAACAGGAACATCTTGATGTCTTCAAGTAGTTTTACGGAAATCGTCTTAAACGGAATCGGGTTGCCTTGCGAATAGATTTTCAATAATTCTCCCACACGGGTCCAGTTGACTATGATTGAATTAGAGCTATTGGGATGCCGTTTGCTGATGATGCCATTGAAGTACTTGATAAAGTCCTGTTCGCTTCGTTCATTTTGTGCCGCGATTTCGTTTTCCTTATCAGTGTAGAGGACTGCACTGTCATATTCGTGTTGGCGTAACTTACGCACATTGTCGGCATAGATACAAGCCTCTTGGTCTATCGTTAAACGGCATTGGATGATTCCATTCAAATCACGCTTAGGCTTATAGTTGAATGTTCCATCCGGCAAGATACGTGCAATGGACGACTTGTCCCAAACAGGTGTGGATATAGTCCGGTTAATAGATTCCACCACACGGCTTGCCCGTTTAGAACCTCTCTTGTAAACCGGGTACGACTCTATAATCAGATACCACTCTTCTTTGTAATTCGACCTTCTGAGCTTGACGGTCACTTTGGTATTAGGTAATGCTTTCTTCATAACGACTTATATAATTTATCAATTTCAGATTTGGGAACATAAACATAATTACCAATTTGGCGTGTAGGAATAGAATGACGGCGTATGTGCTTAAAGACACTGCTGTCATTGATATGGAACTTTTTGGCAATCTCTCCGATAGTGTAACAGTCTTTGGGTTCAAAGGACAATGCTTCCTTTTTTCTCTTTCTACTGCCAGCCTTTGTTTTGAAGTGTTCATCCATATACTGCCGACTAAGGCGTGTCAGACGCTGACCAAAATTGTATGATGGTATCAAGCCCTGCCGTATCATACGATAAAGTACATCTTTACTAATGCCGTAAATCAGCACAGACTCTTTAACTGTCAGATACCCCTTGTTGGATGGTATTCGCCTGACTAATGCTTGACGTATCGCCTCTTTCTCCTTTGCGATTTGCCTTTTCTTGTACGCCCTTTTGGAACAAGTTGGACAACAATACTTTGACATCAATGTGGGAGGAGTAAAGATTTTACCGCACTCCTCGCAACTTCTTTGAATAGTGTAATTTCCTCTTGGCATATTCTTCTCGTTTTAAATGGTTTATATCAATTTAAGTTGTACCTTATCACCAAACAAGACGTGTCGCAAACATGTCGCAAATAAGAGATAAAAAAACCCATAGAAAACGCATAGCAACCATGAACCCTATAAACGCAAAAAGCGTGCAACTCATTGAGCTGCACGCTTTTGCTTATTGTTTGTTATCTGTTTCCTTATCGGAATCATTTGACTTCCTCAAAATCTGCATCCTGAATATCTTCTTTGTTATTAGAAGAAGAACCTTGATTAGCCTGTTGTCCTGTACCTGCACCCGGACCAGCCTGAGCGCCACCTTGTGCACCACTCTGAGCATACATTTCAGCGCTGGCAGCCTGGAATGCTGTATTCAGTTCAGCCATGGCAGTATCAATAGCAGCCAAATCCTGTGCCTTATGAGCATCTTTCAGTTTCTGAAGAGCAGTTTCAATCGGGGCTTTCTTATCAGCCGACAACTTGTCACCTAATTCCTTCAACTGATTTTCAGTAGAGAAAATCATAGAATCAGCTTGATTCAATTTGTCAATCTTTTCACGTTCCTTCTTGTCTGCTTCTGCATTAGCTTCAGCTTCGGCTTTCATCTTTTCGATTTCTTCCTTACTCAAACCAGAGGAGGCTTCGATACGGATAGCTTGTTCCTTACCGGTAGCCTTATCCTTTGCAGATACTTTCAAAATACCGTTAGCGTCAATATCAAACGTTACTTCAATCTGAGGAACACCACGACGAGCTGGAGCAATACCAGTCAAATTGAACTGACCGATTGATTTATTCTGTGAAGCCATCGGACGTTCACCCTGAAGTACATGGATAGTCACTTCAGTCTGGTTATCGGCAGCTGTAGAGAAGGTCTCACTCTTACGAGCCGGGATAGTAGTGTTTGCATCAATCAACTTAGTCATTACACCACCCAATGTTTCGATACCCATTGACAACGGAGTAACATCCAGCAATACAACGCCCTTGATTTCATCTGTCAAAACAGCACCCTGAACAGCAGCACCTACAGCAACAACTTCATCAGGATTCACGCCCTTAGAAGGAGTCTTGCCGAAGAATTTCTCTACTAATTCCTGAACAGCCGGAATACGAGAAGAACCACCTACAAGGATTACTTCATCGATATCAGAGTTGCTCAGACCTGCATCGCTCATAGCTTTCTTACAAGGTTCAAGACAAGCCTGAATCAAATTGTGAGCTAAAGCTTCAAATTTAGCACGGGTCAAAGTCTTAACCAAGTGCTTAGGCATACCGTCTACGGGCATGATGTATGGCAGGTTGATTTCAGTTGAAGTAGAAGAAGACAATTCAATTTTTGCCTTTTCTGCAGCCTCTTTCAAACGCTGCATTGCCATCGGGTCTTTTGTCAAATCCGCACCTTCGTCATTCTTGAATTCCTGCACCAACCAATCAATGATCACTTGGTCGAAATCGTCACCACCCAAATGAGTATCACCATTAGTAGAAAGTACTTCGAACACACCACCACCAAATTCAAGGATAGAGATATCAAATGTACCACCACCAAGGTCGAACACAGCAATCTTCATATCTTTGTGAGCCTTATCAAGCCCATAAGCCAAGGCAGCGGCTGTCGGTTCGTTCACAATACGTTTAACCTCCAAACCTGCAATCTGACCAGCCTCTTTAGTAGCCTGACGTTGTGAGTCCGAGAAGTATGCCGGAACGGTGATAACGGCTTCTGTAACTTCTTGTCCCAGATAATCCTCAGCTGTTTTCTTCATCTTCTGCAGAATCATAGCTGAAATTTCTTGCGGAGTATAAAGACGTCCGTCGATATCTACACGTGGGGTATTATTGTCACCTTTCACTACTTTATAAGGGACACGGGCTATTTCCTTCTGTACCTGATCCCAAGTTTCACCCATGAAACGCTTGATAGAAAAAATAGTA